>Ga0209309_10004215_pt1 | contig 12011 bp, 13 predicted proteins | sample COGITO_mtgs_1204_2_FD_184807 | JGI IMG/M metagenome (GOLD analysis project Ga0209309, IMG submission 184807) | Pelagic marine microbial communities from North Sea - COGITO_mtgs_120412 (SPAdes) (version 2) | ecosystem: Environmental > Aquatic > Marine > Epipelagic ...
AATTTCTTTTAAATAATTAATTAATTATACGCTATGTACGCAATTGTAGAGATAGCAGGGCAGCAATTTAAGGTTGCAAAAGACCAAAAGGTATTTGTACACCGCCTAGCAGGAGAAGAAGGAGATAAAGTTTCTTTCGATAAAGTTCTTCTAACAGGTGATGGTGACAATTTCACTTTCGGCGCCCCAGCTATAGACGGTGCTTTGGTAGATGCTAAAATCACCAGACACGTTAAAGGAGACAAAGTTATTGTCTTTAAAAAGAAAAGAAGAAAAGGTTACCGTGTTAAGAATGGTCACCGTCAGTCTTTAACTGAGATTTCTATCGTTGGAATTACACTTCCAGGATCTAAGAAAAAATCAGAACCAGCTAAGAAAGAAGAAGCGAAAGCTTCAGATGACTTAAGTCAAAACACTGTTGCCGAATTGAGAGAGATGGCAAAAGATAAAGGAGTTGAAGGTTACTCTTCAATGAAAAAAGCAGAATTAATTGCTGCTTTAAGTTAATTTAATAGTTTAAAAACGAAATAAAATGGCTCACAAAAAAGGAGTTGGTAGTTCCAAGAACGGTAGAGAATCAGAATCAAAACGCTTAGGTGTTAAGATTTTTGGTGGTCAAGCTGCTATCGCTGGAAATATCATCGTTAGACAAAGAGGTTATACACACAATCCAGGAGAGAATGTGTATGGAGGAAAAGATCATACTTTACATGCCAAAGTTGACGGTCTTGTAAAATTCACTAAAAAGAAAAATAACAAATCTTACGTTTCTATCGAACCGTTTGAAGCTTAGTATTTTCTTTTATAGATTAATAAAAACCCTTTCTGTTTTCAGAAAGGGTTTTTTTGTACATTTAATTGAATAAGAATAAGTTAAATAATGAGTTTCATAACAGTTTTTTCTACCCCTAATTCTTTTCAAATAGCTATTATCAGAAACCTATTTGATATTGAAGGTATTGCTTACAGGATATATGATGATGTGATGAATAGCGCTGCAGGAATTGCGGGTTTAGGTAGTCAAGGTGTAAGAGTACAAGTAAAAGAAGAAGATTATATTAAAGCTCGTTATATTATAGATAAGGCAGAGTTTTAAACAGAATTTCTGTTCTATCAAAAGAAGTTTATCTTTTATAAGATGCTGAAATAAATTCAGCATGACGTAAATAACAACAAATAATATCGTCACCCTGAGCGGAGTCGAAGGGTTTATAAATATAGCATTATGATGGATCTCGACTCCGCTCGATATGACATTTCAAAAATATCCATCATAAAAAAAGCCCATTTGAAATTTCAAATGGGCTTTTTAAAAATTAATGTGCCTATGGCATCACTAGTATCTGTAATATTCAGGTTTAAATGGTCCTTCTACAGTTACTCCAATGTATTCAGCTTGATCATTAGATAATTCTGTAAGCTCAACTCCAATTTTTTCAAGGTGAAGTTTAGCAACTTTTTCATCTAAATGCTTAGGTAACATATAAACTTCATTCTTGTAGTTATCAGTATTTTTCCAAAGCTCAATCTGTGCTAAAGTTTGGTTTGTGAAAGAGTTACTCATTACAAAACTTGGATGACCGGTAGCACAACCTAAGTTTACTAGTCTACCTTCAGCTAAAAGAATAATATCTTTCCCATTGATGGTATATTTATCAACTTGAGGTTTGATCTCAACTTTTGTGTTTCCGTGATTATTATTCAGCCAAGAAACTGCAATCTCATTATCAAAATGACCGATGTTCGCCACGATAGTCTTGTCTTTCATCGCTTCAAAATGTTCGGGACGCACGATGTCTTTATTTCCTGTAGTAGTAATAACGATATCTGCTTTTTCAAGTACATTCTCAAGTTTTTTAACTTCAAATCCATCCATAGCAGCTTGAAGTGCACAAATCGGGTCAATTTCTGTAACGGTTACAATAGATCCAGCTCCTTTAAAAGAAGCAGCTGTTCCTTTACCAACATCACCATATCCACAAACAACAACTCTTTTTCCGGCTAACATAACATCTGTAGCTCTTCTAATAGCATCTACAGCACTCTCACGACATCCGTATTTGTTATCAAACTTAGACTTTGTAACAGAGTCATTTACGTTTATCGCAGGCATAGGAAGCGTTCCATTTTTCATACGTTCGTATAAACGGTGAACTCCTGTAGTAGTTTCTTCAGAAAGTCCTTTAATACCTTCAGCTAATTCTGGGTATTGATCTAAAACCATATTGGTAAGATCTCCACCATCATCAAGGATCATGTTCAATGGTTTTCTATCTTCACCAAAGAATAAAGTTTGCTCTATACACCAGTTAAATTCTTCTTCGTTCATCCCTTTCCAAGCATACACAGGAACTCCAGCAGCAGCAATTGCAGCAGCAGCTTGATCTTGAGTAGAGAAAATATTACAAGAACTCCAAGTAACTTCTGCACCCAAAGCGGTTAAAGTTTCAATAAGAACTGCAGTTTGAATGGTCATATGTAAACATCCGGCAATTCTAGCACCTTTTAAAGGCTGCTCATCCTTAAACTCTTCTCTAAGAGACATTAATCCCGGCATTTCTGCTTCTGCCAGTTCAATTTCTTTTCTTCCCCAATCTGCTAGGGAAATATCTTTAACTTTATAGGCCGTATAAGGCACCGTTTTAGTTGACATATTATTATATTTGATTTATAGCAATTTTTATGCTGCAAAAGTAAGTAATATATAATAAAAATTTATGCCGCTTTACAAAACAATAACAGTAAATCCACATACTAAAGTCTTCATTTGGAAGGTAGAAGAGTCTCTGGAATGGTTGAGTAAAGGCATAGATTTAACGCCACATTGCCAGAAAAGAGTAGATGGAATGAAATCTGAAATTCATAGGCGTGGGTTTATGAGTATCAGGCATTTGATGGCGGAAGCAGGATATGTAGATGCAGATCTTTATTACGATGAGTTGGGGAAACCTCACCTAACAGATGACAAATTTATTTCTATTACTCATTCTTATAATTTTACAGGAATTGTTATCAGCTCAGAAAAAGTTGGGATAGATATAGAAATGCAACGAGAAAAGATCTTGAAGATTGCCAATAAATTTACTCCATTAAAGGAATATCATACGGTGGCCAATGCCGAAGCTTTAATTAGAAAACTTACAATTGTATGGGGTGGAAAAGAATCTATCTATAAACTTTTGTCTGAACCAGGATTAGGATTTCTTCAACATATAAATATCACCGATTTCGATTTTGATAATCAATGCACCACGGCCAAAGTTTTCTTTAAGGGAGAAACGTCTAGATATGATATTAATTTTTTAGAATTTGAAGGATTTACATGTGTTTATGCCAGAGAAGCTAACAATCCCAAAGCTTAATTAATGGCTTCGATTTATTCCGAATTACTTCAGAAAAAAAAATCTGGCGAACCTCATTTAGCGGTTTTGATAGATCCCGACAAATTTGAAATAGCTCTTGCAGCCAACTTTTTTCATTTGCTACCAGAATATGTGACCATTATTTTTGTGGGCGGAAGTTTGGTTAAAAAGTTAAAGACAGAAGAAATTGTTGTTTTAATTAGGAAACATACGAATTTACCTGTAATTCTCTTTCCTGGAGATCATTCTCAGATCACAGAAAAAGCCGATGGTTTATTGTTTTTGAGTTTAATTTCGGGAAGAAACCCAGAATATCTAATAGAGCAACAGGTGAAATCTGCAGGACAATTAAGGAATACTAATCTTGAAATTATTCCAACTGGATATATCCTTATAGATGGTGGAAATGAATGCGCCGTGCATAGGGTAAGCAATACTTTGCCTATTTCTCAAAATGATGTTGAAACTATAGTAAATACTGCTTTTGCTGGGGAACTTTCCGGTAAAAAATTGATTTATCTAGAAGCTGGAAGCGGAGCTAGAACTCCGGTTTCTTCAGAAATAATATCTAAAGTAAGAGAAAATATTACCATCCCTTTAATTGTAGGAGGAGGAATAAAGTCCAAATCTCAACTTGAAGATGCCTATAGAGCCGGAGCCGATATAGTTGTAATTGGCACAGCATTTGAAAAAAATGACTTCAATTAGAAATCTTTGACCTTTCAACTCATAAGTGTCAATAAAGAGGTATTTTTGAATTGAATTTCATAGAAATCAATAAAACATGGAAATTTCAGTAGAGCTCACTTTAACTCCTATCCAGGATAATTACGAACCTGCAATCATCGATTTTATAAAAAGTTTGAGAGCATCCGGACTCACTATCAAAGAAAATCCTTTAAGTACACAGGTATATGGAGATTATGATAAGGTAATGGAGGTCTTAAATAAAGAGATGAAAATTGCCTTAGAAGCAGTAGATAGAGGATTGATGTACATTAAGATTGTAAAATCTGACAGAAGCGACTATGCAGCCCATTTTTGATTTTTTCTTCGGACAATATTATACTTATCCAACACTTTACATAATCCTTGAAGTCATAGCAGTAATCTTTGGATTTCTTTCTGTTTGGTATTCAAAACAAGAAAATATTCTAGTCTATCCAACAGGTATTATAAGCACTCTTATTTTTGTCTATTTGCTTTGGCAATGGGGATTATTGGGAGATATGATGATAAATGCTTATTATTTCTCTATGAGTATTTATGGCTGGTATGTTTGGACTCGAAAAGTGGATGCTGAACATTTTACCCCGGTAACCGTGATGACTAAGAAGGAGCATATAAAAGCACTCTTGCTTTTTATTGGAACTATTTTGTTTGTCTATGCTGTTTATACTTATTTTGATAGATGGAATAGCTGGACGGCTTATGTAGATGCCGTTACCACTGCGGTATTTTTTGTGGGAATGTGGTTAATGGCGCTTAAAAAAATAGAGAACTGGATCTATTGGATTATTGGAGATATAATTTCTGTTCCCTTATATTTTTATAAAGGACTTACTTTAACTAGTTTTCAGTATTTACTATTTACAATTATTGCCGTTTATGGCTATTTAGCATGGAAAAAAAGCTTGCACAAACAACTTCAAGCTGCATAAAAGCAGTTTTATTTGGTCCCGAATCTACCGGTAAGACTACGCTCGCAAAAAGATTAGCAGAATATTATCATACCAATTGGGTAGAAGAATATATGCGAGAATATCTTCAAGAAAAATGGGATGATCATAAAGAGGTTTGTACCTCAGAAGATATAATTCCTATTGCAGAAGGACAGATGGAAGCTGAAAATAGGTTGAGTAAAAGTGCTAATAAAGTATTATTCTGTGACACCAACTTGCTGGAATTAAAGGTTTATTCTGAAGCATATTATGATGGTTATTGTGACCCACAAATTCTTAAACATGCGTTAAACAATTTTTACGATGTTTACTTTTTAACTAATATTGATGCCCCTTGGGTGAAAGACGATCTCAGGGATAAGCCTGAAGATAGAGAAGGAATGTTCGATAAATTTAAAAGCACCCTACAGCTTTATGATTTTCCTTTCGTAATTTTAGAAGGAAGTGAGGATGAAAGATTTACAAAAGCAGTCTCGGTGATAGATAAACTTTTAAATACAAAACATTGAATTTTACAAACGCAGACAAACAGCAAATTGAAAGTAAGGGTTTAACTATTGATAAAATAGAAGAGCAGCTTAATATATTTTCTCGTGGTAATTTACCCGTAAATATTGCAGCAGCGGCTACTCTAGGAGATGGAATAAAGCAATATTCTAAGGAAAGACAATTGGAGCTTGAAAAATATTATGAAGAACATAAATCTAATCATGATATTTTAAAATTTGTTCCTGCATCTGGCGCTGCAACTAGAATGTTTAAAGCAATTCATGTTTTTTTAAATGAATTCGATCCAATTCAGGAGGGATTAAAAGATTATTTAAAAAAAGCTAATGATAAAAGTCTAAGTCGATTCTTTAATAATTTTGAAAAATTGCCCTTTTATCAGGAGGCCTTAGTATATGAACAAAAGCATAATACTGAGTTTGAAGGTTTGACTGAAGATGAGAAAAAAGTAAGCCTTACAAAAACGATGCTTTTTTCTCCAGGTTTAGATCTAAGTGATCATCCTAAAGGTCTTGTACCTTTTCATAAGTATGAAGATCAAATTGTAACCGCTTTTGAAGAACATCTTTACGAAGCAGCAATATATTCTGATATTAAAGGTAAATGCAATTTGCATTTTACTGTTTCAGAAGAACATAAGGAAAAGTTTGAAAAGGAGTTTGACAGAATTATTGAAAGAGTAAAGAAAAAGACTGGAGTAGATTATCATGTTGAATACTCCTATCAAAATCCGAAGACAGATACTATTGCGGTGAATAAGGACAATACTCCCTTTAGAACTGTAGATAATGAATTATTTTTTAGGCCTGGAGGACATGGAGCCTTGATCGAGAATTTAAATGATCTAGTTGCCGATGTTGTTTTTATTAAGAACATAGATAATGTTGTAAAATCTTCGGAAGTAAATAAGATGGCCGGGTATAAAAAAATGCTTGGCGGAAAATTATTATTACTTCAGAAAAAATCTTTTGAATATTTAAGATCTTTAGATTCAGAAGAAATTTCTGATGAAAAACTGGATGAAATAAAGAGTTTCTTAAATAATAAACTCAGTCTTAGTTCTAAAGTAGATTTTTCCGGACTTAATAAAGATGATAAAATTAAATATTTAAAAGATAAACTCAACAGACCACTTAGAGTTTGTGGAATGGTAAAAAATGAAGGAGAGCCTGGTGGTGGACCATTTTTAGTGAAAATGGAAAATGGAGAGCATTCTCTCCAAATTATTGAAAGTGCTCAAATAGATACTAACAATATTCAGCAAAATGAGATTGCACAAAATGCGACTCATTTTAATCCGGTAGATCTGGTATGCGGAATTAAAGATTATAAGGGAAATCAATTCGATCTTAACAAGTTTGTAGATTCTACCATGAGTTTTATTGCTGAAAAAACTAAAGATGGTAAAGCCTTGAAAGCTTTAGAAAGACCGGGATTGTGGAATGGTGCAATGGCAAAATGGAATACTGTTTTTGTGGAAGTTCCGGTAGAAACTTTTAATCCGGTAAAAACGGTTTCAGATCTTTTGAAACCTAGTCATTTGACGCAATAGGTTATGGCCAATTTTGACCAGCTAATTCAGGAATTAAACTTTAAGGCGGTAAGAAGCTCGGGTGCAGGAGGGCAGCACGTAAATAAAACTTCCTCAAAAATTATATTATCTTTTGATGCCGAAAATTCTCAAGCATTTTCTGAGGAGGAAAAACTTCGTGTTCTAAAGAAATTATCTTCCAGACTTACTAATACCGGAGAACTCATCTTAGAGAGTCAAGGCACCAGAAGTCAGCATAGAAATAAAGATGAAGCTATATCTAGATTTTTGGACATTATTAAAGATGCATTAAAAAAACCAAAGCCTAGAAAGAAAACCAGACCAACAAAAGCTTCTAAATTAAAAAGGCTAAGAGCAAAGAAAATAAGATCCGATAAGAAAAGCAATCGTCAAAAACCTCCACTTTAAGTAATGATTGTGTAGACTCTTTCTACACATGTTACAAGAAATTCTTCAATTTCTACATTCTTAAAAATTGCTGAAGTTGTTATCAAAATTGTAAACCCATTGCCAAATGGGCATTCATCGATCGTACTTGATATTTATTTTCTTTGGTACGATTCTTCCTGTTACCCATAAAGCTAGGAATAAATTACATTAAAAATTCGTATTAGAAGGATCGACTAATAACCAACCCTTTCTATATATGTGAAAAGAGCTGTCAATTTTGACAGCTCTTTTTTTGTTTCTAGATTTAAAGCGAGTACCGTTGATAATTAGTAAATTTGCACAATAATTAATGCAGGCAACTATGGTAGCAATTCTGATAGTAGAAGACGATGTGGCATTTGCTACGATGCTCAAAACCTTTTTTGAAAAAAGAGAGTACGCTGCAACTGCGGTTTTCTCTGCTACTGAAGCCTTAAAATTAATTGCCTCTGAAAAATTTGATGTGATCTTGACCGATATGAGGTTGCCAGATAAGGACGGTCTTGAGATTCTGAAGGAGGCTAAGGCCAAAGATGCTTCTACTCAGGTTATAGTAATGACCAATTATGCAGAGATCAACATGGCAGTAAAAGCTATGAAAGATGGGGCTTTTGATTATGTTTCTAAGCCATTTCAGCCGGAAACAATTCTTCAAACTATCAAAAATGCATTAAGTCAGAAATCTGCAACTCAAGATAACCCTGCTTCAGCAACAAAAGTGAAGGCTCCTAAAAAGTCCAAAGAAAAAATTGAAGATCAGTCAATAGAATTTATTAAAGGCGTTAGCGATGCCGCTATTAAATTGAATGATTATATAAGTTTAGTTGCTCCCACTAATATGTCTGTACTTATAATGGGGGAGAGTGGAACCGGGAAAGAGCAGGTGGCAAAGACCATTCATGATAAAAGCAAACGTAAAGGCATGCCTTTTATCGCGGTAGATTGTGGTGCTATTCCAAAAGAGATCGCCTCAAGTGAATTCTTCGGACACTTAAAAGGTTCTTTTACAGGAGCAATACAGGATAAAACCGGGCATTTTGAGGCCGCTAATGGAGGAACTCTTTTCTTAGATGAAATAGGGAATCTTGGATACGATCTACAAGTACAATTACTAAGAGCACTTCAGGAAAGAAAGATTAAGCCAGTTGGAGGTAATGCAGAAATCAAAGTAGATATTAGAGTAGTAACGGCAACCAACGAAGATCTTTCTCAAGCTGTTAAAGAAGGTAATTTTAGAGAAGACCTTTATCATAGGTTGAATGAATTTAGCATAAAAGTTCCAGCTTTAAGAGAACGCACCGAAGATCTTATACTTTTTGCTGAACATTTTTTAGATGAAGCGAACACCGAATTAGAAAAGGAGGTTTTAGGCTTTAGTGATGATACCATGTTAGCTTTTAAACGTTATGGATGGCCTGGAAATTTGCGAGAGCTTAAGAACACTGTAAAAAGAGCGGTTCTTTTAACCCAAACCACTGAAATACCATTGCAGGTTTTGCCTCATGAAATTGCTACTGCAAGCAGCGATAAGGAAACTTATAGCTTATTTAAAAACAAAAACGAAGAGACCTTGATTCTGGAGGCATTGGAAAAATCTAACGGTAACAAAAGTAAAGCTGCTAGAATTTTATCTATAGATAGAAAAACACTTTATAATAAGTTGAAGCAGTACGATATTAAGCTATAATGATCTCGTTTTGAAGCTCTTTTAGCAGAATATCAATATCCAGCAGTACTCTTTTAATATAAGATATCTCCAATACTTCTGCTTTTTTACTCTCCAGATCAGTCAATTTAGGAACAATTTCATCGGCGTGAAGTTGCTTGAACATAGGTAACATTCTATGTGAAATTTGAGCTACTCGTTCCCAATTATTATGTTCTGCCTCTCTTAGAATTTCTTCTAGATTCAGTCGGGTACTATCTATAAAAGCATTTAAAATAGTATTTAAAGCCACAGGATCTTCTCCTGCAAATTGAGAAATTTCAGATAATGAATAATGCTGATTATAGTTCTCCTCTTCGTCCAATATTGCTTCTTCGTTATTCAGCTCAATCTTTAAGATAGCACCAATTTTCAGCAAGAGATCATTAGGTCTATAAGGTTTAAGAATGTTGCTCGAAAATCCTAATTCGGTATATTTGGTTTGTTCTACATCTGTTCTTCCGGATGCTGCAATAACCGGAGTATCCCTTATCTCTGGATCTGCCTTTATTTCCTTTACCAGTTCAAAACCATCCATTTCAGGCATCTGAATATCGGTAAGGACAAGGTCATATTTTTCTTTCTTCAATAGATCTAATGCTTCTCTGCCATTCCCCGCGGTGTCGCAGTGCATCCCTTTAGCCTTGATTAATTCTTTTGTTAGCGCTAATTGTGAAGATTCATCATCTACCACCAAAATGCGTTTTCCACTTAGGTCTATTTCCTCTAAGGCTTCAAATTGAGTTTCTGGCGATGCATCTGCAAATCTTGTTACAGGTATTTTTATGATGAATTCACTTCCTTCCCCAGGTTCGCTTAATAATTCTATGCTGCCTTTTAATAATTCTGTTATCTGCTTTGTAATGGCTAATCCCAACCCTGTGCCACCATATTTTTTCTCGATACCAGCATTCTCTTGAGAAAATTCTTCAAAGATAGCTTCTTGTTTAGCTTTAGAAATTCCAATGCCAGTATCTTTTATAGAGATTATCATTATATAGCTGTCTTCAATTTCCTTTTTAAAAGCTAAGGAAGCGGAGATCTCCCCATTTTCGGTAAATTTATAGGCATTGGTTAAGAGGTTGGAAAGTATCTGTTTTAATCTAAAAGGATCACTTAAAACCTGGTAATCGCTGTTTTCTGAAGTATGGATTGTGTACTTTAAATTTTTTATTTCTGGATTTGGAAGTGTATTGTGAAAAGTTTCTTCCAGTAAATTCTTTGGATTGAATTTTATCTTCTCTACCAACATTTTGCCAGCTTCCAGCTTAGAAAGATCCAAAAGATCATTCACTAGATGTAGGATATATTCTGAAGATTTCTTAAGATGAGAAAGGTAATGTTCCTGCTTATTATTCAGCCCAGATTTTTCCATGAGGTCTGTGTATCCAATCACTGTGTTTAAAGGAGACCTTAAATCATGAGTGATAGTTGCCATAAATTGCTCCCTACGCTTCATTAAGGATTCGGTGAAAGATTTTGCATCTTCTAATTCTAACCTATAGCGCTGACTTCTGGAAACGTCTTTTAATATGAGCACTAAAAAGAATAATATGAGCAAGATAAATGCAATTCCTACGGCAATTATTATACTAGAGATCTCATTCAGCATGAGTTGTGAAGATTGAGCTTTCTCCAAAGAAGCTGCTCTTTCTTCTTGTTCTATAGCTGATAAAAGACTTCTAAGCTGCTGGTTTAAAGTAACATCATTACTAAGCAGCTCATTCTCCTTTTTATTGATAACCTCCTTAAAAGCATTACTCTGCTGTTCTAACTCACTCAATACTTTTTTAACAGATGCTACCAAAGAATCTGCGCTTAAACTTGCAGATTGTTCATTGTTCTCTGCTTTGGAGAATTCTAGTAACCTGATCAATACGCGGCGTTGATGAGATTCCAGATTTGAAAACCTTGACTCGTAATCCGGCTCATTAAAAGAAGGATCTACTTTTTGAAGTTCATTAATAACCTCTTTATAATAACTGGTATTCTGATTTTTAGATCGTAGATGAAGTAACTCCTCCAGGTTATCACTCTTTTTAGAAAGCAGCACAGAAATACTGTCCATTTCAACCTTCATTATAGAATCTGCGTAGGTAGTTCTTAAGGTTTGTATACTCCTCTGAATGTTGCTTATCTGGGCTTTATATCGGTTTAGATCTAAGGTATCTCCAGATTGTATGAACTGTTTTCCTATATTTTCAGTTTGATATAATTCTGTAGCGATCTCACTTACCAATACCAGTTGCTGATTGTTGAGATTGTTGGATTGATTCAATTTGGAGAACCTAACCACTTGAGAATAAATAAACCAAACAGCAAGCGCAGCAAGTGCTGCTAAAAGAATATAGCCAACAATCACCTTAAAAGTTATAGATCGCTTTGTGTTTTTCATGCTTATCTTATTGGCAAAATTACGCCAATTATGTCAAAATAGAAGAAATATAGTTTTAATCCAATAAATCCTTATTACCTTTGCAGCACATCTCAAAGGGGTGCCAATTCTTAATTTAAGAGGAGGCTGAGATTATACCCAAAGAACCTGGGCAGGTAATGCTGCCAAGGGACAATAAAACCAAAATGGTTTTAATAAATGTGTATAGTACTCCCTAATAAATCGCTCGAGAGATTTATATAGGGTTTTTTTATGCACAATTTTTACTGAACTTAAATCAAAATGAATAATCGCCCCTTTTATTCGTAAACAAAAATTACGAATGAAAAATGTATTATTTGCAGCCTTGATCTTATTCACATTTCAGGCTTTTTCACAA
>Ga0209309_10004226_pt1 | contig 11989 bp, 7 predicted proteins | sample COGITO_mtgs_1204_2_FD_184807 | JGI IMG/M metagenome (GOLD analysis project Ga0209309, IMG submission 184807) | Pelagic marine microbial communities from North Sea - COGITO_mtgs_120412 (SPAdes) (version 2) | ecosystem: Environmental > Aquatic > Marine > Epipelagic ...
TAAGCTCAACTTGTGCCATATCGAGTGTTTTATTTAAGGTGAGTGTTTGGCGTCTTGCTTGCAAATGTTGCCTTTGCTGCTCGCCTTCAAGCCTTTTAAGTACAGACTCCTGTTGCTTCAATTCATTAGTTAACTCAGGACTTTGCAGCAGGGCAAGTGTGTCGCCTTGTTTTACTGTATCACCGGCCTTTACTCTTAAATCTACAAATCCACGTTCTGGGCTATAGATTTGAGGGGCATTGGCAGCAACAATTTTACCACTGGCGGCAATGTCCCGAATAAGCGCTTTAACATGTACTTTTGCAATTTGCACTTTTGAGCGGCTAATAGAGCTTTTAGCGCTATGGTTAGTTAAAAAAATATAAGCAATTGTAGAGACCACAATGAAAACAATCGCAGTGATTATTGCGTATTTTTTATAGCTGATAGGTGCCTTTACCTGTACATCTTGTGCGCTGGTATCTTTAATCATTTAATTCTCCCTACATTGCTTTTATGTATTCTTCGCACAGCAGTAATAAAGCTGCTGTGCAAATTGCGGCAATAGGAGAGAGTAAAAATAAGCTTAGAGTAAACATAGTAATTCCAATTAGCGATTATATATGAAGCTATACGATTAATATGCCAACAATTATGGTATTGATATTTAAGTGATTTTATTTTTTTTGTTCTTTAAATTCATGTCCGCGGACAGTTTGTGTGTCCGCATCGGACACTGGTTTAAATAAAAATTCACTATTAACGTACAAAAAATGACATGAACTTTCATAACTATACTAATGAGCAGCAATAATCGGGGATGTTAAGTCATTAAAGTAATGAAATAGCACAAAACTATCTAAATGTTAACTGAATAGCCCCTCTGTTGCTGAATACTTATTCACTTTTTACTACCTTTACGTTTACGTAAGCTGTCACGCCGAAGCCTTGTGTTTTTTACAATATGTTAAAGTTGACACCAGTGTCATGAAAAAATAGTGGTTAAAATAACGCTAAATGTTAAAAGTAATGGTAAAAAGAAATCTTGCTATGAAGTGAGAAATATTCAAGAATGTGAATATGTATTCAAAGTGCTATTGACTCTATTTAAGATAGAGGCTAGTTTTGTCCGTCTGTTAGCAAATCGTCGAGTAGTTCATCCACGCTAACAGTGCAGCAAGGGGAGGGGTCTATGTTATACGACTCAAAGTTAGAAAAAGAAAATTGTGGCTTTGGCTTAATAGCTCAAGTTAATGGTCAAGCTAGCCATAGGCTTATTCGTACAGCTATTACGGGGCTTGATCGCATGCAACACCGTGGCGGTATATCTGCTGATGGTAAAACAGGTGATGGCTGTGGTTTATTATTACAAAAGCCAGATAGCTTTTTCCGTGCTATTGCTAGTGAACACAACTGGCACTTAGGCAAAAACTATGCAGTGGGTATGATATTTTTAAATTCAGATCCCGTTTTAGCGCAAGCTGCAAAAAAAATACTTAGTGAAGAATTAGAAAAAGAAACGCTAAATATTTTAGGTTGGCGTGTAGTACCAACCGACCCATCAATGCTGGGTCCTATTGCTGTACAGCAATTACCGGGTTTTGAACAAATTTTTGTTAGCGCGCCAGAAGGTTGGCGCTCTAAAGATTTAGAGCGTCGCTTGTACGTAGCGCGCCGCCGTGCTGAAAAGCGCATTGTTGATGACGAAGCTTTCTATATCGCAAGTCTATCTGGTTTGGTAACTATCTATAAAGGCTTAATGATGCCTGCAGATTTACCTAATTTTTATCTAGATTTAGCTGATATTCGTATGACGAGTGCGATTTGCGTTTTTCATCAGCGTTTTTCTACTAATACACAACCGCGTTGGCCTTTAGCTCAACCTTTCCGCTATTTAGCACACAATGGTGAAATTAATACTATTGAAGGTAACCGCCAGTGGGCACGCGCACGTTCATATAAGTTTGCGTCACCGCTTATTCCTGATTTACAAAGCGCAGCGCCGTTTGTAAACGAAACCGGTTCTGATTCATCAAGCCTAGATAATATGCTTGAGCTGTTTTTAGCTGGTGGCATGGATTTATTCCGCGCTATGCGTATGCTCGTGCCACCTGCATGGCAAAAAAACCGTGCAATGGACGATGATTTACGTGCATTTTACGACTTTAACTCTATGCATATGGAACCATGGGATGGCCCCGCCGGTATTGTTATGTCGGATGGTCGTTTTGCGGCTTGTAACCTTGACCGTAATGGGCTTCGTCCAGCGCGTTATGTAATTACACAAGATGGCTTTATTACGCTTGCATCAGAAGTGGGTATTTGGGATTACACCGCCGATGAAGTGGTTGAAAAAGGCCGTGTTGGTCCAGGTGAATTATTAGTCATTGATACTAAACTTGGCAAAATCTGGCACTCTGATGAAATTGATCAAGATTTAAAATCTCGCCACCCTTATAAATCATGGCTTGAAGAAAACGTTAAGCGTTTAGTCCCATTTGAAGAGCTGACTGAGCAAGACGCCGGTAATCGCTCATTTGATGACGAAACGTTAGCTAAATATCAAAAAATGTTTGGTTATACCAACGAAGAGCTTGATAGCGTTATCCGTGTAATGGGTGAAAACGGCCAAGAAGCAACAGGCTCTATGGGTGACGACACGCCATTTGCTGTGCTTAGTGAAGGACACCGTTCGCTTTATGATTACTTCCGCCAAAAATTTGCGCAGGTAACAAATCCACCTATCGATCCATTGCGTGAAAACCATGTAATGTCGCTTGCAACCTGTATTGGTAGTGAGCAAAACGTATTTAACGAAACTACAGGCCACGCTAAACGCCTACAGTTTGATACACCAATTTTAATGTACGCAGATATGCAGCAGCTATTAAATGCTGATGAAGCGCACTACAGCTACTGTAAAATTGACATTACTTACACAGTTGAAGAGGGTTTAGAAAACGCGGTTACGCGTATTTGTGACCAAGCACAAGAAAAAGCAGCCGCTGGTTGTATCATGCTTATTTTAACTGACCGTAATTTTGATGAAACGAATTTACCAATCCCTGCGGCAATGGCTGTAGGCGCTGTACAAAAGCGCCTTGTTGATAACAACCTTCGTTGTGAATCAAATATTATTATTGAAACAGGTAGTGTGCGTGATGCGCACCAGTTTGCTGTGTTATTAGGTTTTGGTGCTACAGCAATTTATCCATACCTAGCGTATGAGTCGCTTGTTGCGATGAGCGACAGCAAAATTATTAATAAATCGTACTGCGAGGTTACTCTTGCTTACCGTAAAGCCATTAATAAAGGCTTATACAAAATTATGTCTAAAATGGGCATAAGTACGGTTGCGTCATACCGTTGTTCAATGTTGTTTGAAGCAGTTGGTCTATCTGATGCCATTGTTGACATGTGCTTTAAAGGTGTGACAAGTCGCATACAAGGTGCATGCTTTACTGACTTTGATGACGATCAGCAAAGTTTGCACAAACTTGCTTTAAGTAAGCGTAAATTATTAAGCCACGGTGGTTTATTTAAGTACGTTCACGGTGGTGAGTATCATGCTTATAATCCAGATGTTATTCAAACGCTTCAAAAAGCGGTGCGTTCAGGTGATTATAAAGACTACAGTGCGTACGCTGATTTAGTTAATAATCGCCCAATAGCGACTTTGCGCGATATGTTAGCGCTTAAATTACCTGAGCAAGGTATAAGCATCGATGGAGTAGAGTCTGCAGAAAACTTATACAAGCGTTTTGACTCAGCAGCAATGAGTATTGGTGCGTTATCACCAGAAGCGCATGAGGCGCTAGCAATTGCAATGAACCGCTTAGGGGGTTGTTCAAACTCAGGTGAAGGCGGCGAAGATAAACTACGTTATGGTACAGAGAAAAACTCGCGTATTAAGCAAGTCGCTTCAGGTCGATTTGGTGTAACGCCTCATTACTTACGCAGTGCTGATGTTATTCAAATTAAAGTAGCACAAGGTGCAAAACCAGGCGAAGGTGGACAATTGCCGGGTGAAAAAGTAACCCCGTATATTGCAAAACTTCGTTATTCGGTACCTGGTGTTACGTTAATTTCGCCACCACCGCATCACGATATTTATTCAATTGAAGATTTAGCTCAGCTGATTTTCGATTTAAAACAAGTTAACCCTAAAGCACTTATTTCTGTAAAACTGGTTTCAGAACCAGGCGTAGGAACTATTGCAACAGGTGTTGCTAAAGCATATGCCGATTTAATTACTATTTCTGGCTACGACGGCGGTACAGGCGCAAGTCCACTTACTTCTGTTAAATATGCGGGTAGCCCATGGGAGCTTGGACTTGCTGAAACACAGCAAGCACTTGTTGAAAATGGCCTTCGTCATCGTATTCGCTTACAAACAGATGGTGGCTTAAAAACAGGTTTAGATATTATTAAAGCAGCTATTTTAGGTGCCGAGAGCTTTGGCTTTGGTACCGGCCCAATGGTTGCGCTTGGTTGTAAATACTTACGAATTTGTCACTTAAATAACTGTGCGACCGGTGTTGCAACACAAGACGAAACACTTCGTCAAAAGCATTACCACGGCTTACCAGAAATGGCGATGAACTACTTTAAGTTCATAGCTCAAGAAGCGCGTGAAATTATGGCAAGCTTAGGTGTTGCAAATTTAACTGACTTAATTGGTCGCCTGGATTTACTAGAAGAAATTGAAGGTAAAACAGCAAAGCAAAAGAAAATTGATTTATCTTCTGTAATTGCTCAGCCAAATAACCCAACAGGTGAGACTCTTTATTGCAGTGTACCTAATAGCTCGCATTATTTAGGAAAGCTCAATGAGAGCTTACTTGCTAAGGCACAAGAAGCAATTGATGCATCAAGCGGTATTTCACTAGTAAGTCGTATTTGTAATACGGACAGATCGGTTGGTGCAATGCTTTCTGGCTATATTGCTGATAAATATGGTAATCAAGGTATGGCGGCAGACCCTGTAGCAATTGAACTACATGGTACTGCGGGTCAATCATTTGGTGTGTGGAATGCTGGCGGTCTTGAAATGACATTGGTTGGTGATGCTAATGATTACGTAGGTAAAGGCATGGCGGGTGGTAAGCTAGTAATTCGTCCACCACTTGGCTCGTCTTTTGAAAGTCATAAAGCAACAATTGCAGGCAATACATGTTTATACGGCGCAACGGGTGGCAAACTATTTGCTGCAGGTTGTGCTGGCGAGCGTTTTGCAGTGCGTAACTCAGGTGTGCAAGCGGTTGTAGAAGGCGTAGGTGACAACGGTTGTGAATACATGACGGGCGGCGTTGTATGTGTACTGGGCAATGTAGGTGTTAACTTTGGTGCGGGTATGACAGGTGGTTTTGCTTATATTTTAGATGAACGAAATGATTTTGAAAAACGCATTAATCCAGAGCTTGTAGAAATAGTAACACTGGATGAATTAACATCGCATCAAGAGCATTTACGCGGCTTAATTGCCGAGCATTTAGAGCTTACAGGCTCATGCCGTGCAGAAAGTATTTTAGCTAACTTTGAATTGTACTTACCTATGTTTAAATTAGTTAAACCGATATCAAGCGACGTAAAAAGTTTACTCGGGCATCGCGCTCGCAGTAGTGCCGAACTACGTGTTCAGGCGCAATAAGGGGGCAGTATGAGCGAAAATGTATATCAATTTATAGACGTGCAGCGTGTAGACCCACGCAAGAAACCAATCTCGTCACGTAAAAAATCTTTCGTAGAAATTTACGAACCCTTTTCAGAGAATCAGGTTAACTCACAAGCTGACCGTTGTTTAGATTGTGGTAACCCATACTGTGAGTGGAAATGTCCAGTACATAACTACATTCCACAATGGTTAAAGTTAATACGCACAGGCCGTATTATCGAGGCGGCTGAGCTTTCTCATCGTACAAATAGCTTACCAGAGGTTTGTGGGCGTGTTTGCCCACAAGACCGCTTGTGTGAAGGCTCGTGTACGCTCGACGAAGAGTTTGGTGCAGTTACAATTGGTAATATTGAAAAGTATATTACTGATGAGGCATTTAAAATGGGCTGGAAGCCTGATATGTCTTATGTAACATGGACCGACAAAAAAGTAGCTATTATTGGTGCGGGCCCTGCAGGTTTAGGCTGTGCTGATATTTTAGTACGAAATGGTGTTAAACCAGTGGTGTTCGATCGTCACCCAGAAATTGGCGGACTACTCACATTTGGTATTCCTTCTTTTAAACTTGAAAAATCAGTAATGCAAAAGCGCCGTGAAATATTTACTGAGATGGGCGTTGAGTTTAAGTTAAATGTTGAAGTAGGTGTTGATATTACACTTGATCAAATTTTAGCTGATTACGACGCTGTATTTTTAGGGGTTGGTACATATCAGAGTATGCGTGCGGGCCTTGAAAACGAAGATGCACCAGGTGTTCACGATGCATTGCCGTTTTTGATTGGTAATACGAACCGTGTAATGGGCTACGACGAGACAAAACAACCGTGTATTGATATGGCTAATCAAAAAGTAGTTGTACTTGGCGGTGGTGATACAGCGATGGACTGTGTACGTACGTCTATTCGACAAAATGCGGCAAAAGTAACCTGTGCTTATCGTCGTGATAAAGAAAATATGCCAGGCTCTAAACGTGAAGTTAAAAACGCGAAAGAAGAAGGCGTTATATTTACGTATAACGTTCAGCCTAAAGGCATTGTATTGAACGATAAAGGTAAAGTGACCGGCGTTAAAATGGTTAAAACTAAATTAGGCGAACCTGACGCAAAAGGCAGAAGCCGCGCTGAAGAAGTACCTGGTTCAGAGCATGTTATTGAAGCAGACCAAGTTATTATGGCGTTTGGTTTCCAACCTCACAAAATGGATTGGTTAGAAAAATACGATGTAGAAATAAACCACTGGGGTGGCATCAATGCACCAGAACAAGGTGAGTTTACACATCAAACTACTAACCCTAAAATATTTGCTGGTGGCGACATTGTACGTGGTTCAGATTTAGTGGTAACTGCTATTTTTGAAGGACGTAACGCTGCAGAAGGTATTATGGATTACTTAAAAGTTTAATTGCTCGTATTGATTAAATGATATTTAAAGCAAGCCAAGAGGCTTGCTTTTTTTATTGTTTTATTCGAATGTAATGTCAACGTAGTTAGTAACAAACGGTATTATATTAATATCACCTGTAGCATAGCTTTCTTTAGCGACACCTTCCGTTCTTACTTTCATATAGTAACTACCAGAAGGAACTACCTTGTCATAGTGGGTTGTTCTTGTTTCGAGCCAAATACGGTTGCTTTGCGCATCTATTAACCAGCCTTGAGGGCTAATCTCATACATATAAGCCTTACATTTTACTTCACCTACACGAGGATGCAGGCACTTATTTATAGCAACTCGAGTTTGTTTTTTTGGATTTTCAGCAGTACTAGCTAACGTTATTTGGCCATAGTCTCTAGCTTCTTTTGTTGCTTTATACGCTAAAACTTTTGTTTGCGTCGTTGTATAAGCACTTTGATTTGAAGAGTTAATTGATTGGTTGCTAGAGCTAGATACACTATTTACAGCACCGTTAATACCATCTTTAACTGCGCGAGTTATATCATTACTTTTACAGCCACTCAGTACTATTAGTGCAGGAACAAGAAGAGCAAGTTTATTCATTTTTAATCCTTAACGTTATTGTTTTATCCTAGGTCTTATTTCTTTAAATAAAGCGTATTACATCATGGAATCATACATTACAATAACCGTATTCATCCCTGATAAAGGTAAATAATGACTAAAATATACGCTTTTATCAAGCCTAAATAACTAATCTTTGGAGTTGATTTAAATATAAAGTTGGTTCATTATCGCACGCTGTTTACGGTTTGCTTACTTTTTACATACAAGTAGGCTTTTATACATTAATAAAATAAATAGAAATTATGTACGAATATTCAAACAAATCGGAAAGGAAACTCATTGTTCGATTCTTCTCTTCAATAGGGTTTATAGCAACGTTTTCGATGGCTAGCTTAGCATTTATTAATAGCAGTTATTTATTAGCGTGTACCTTGGTGGTTTCTTCGTTTGTTTATTTATTGGCATTTAGCATAAGTAGGGGAGTAGAGAAGTCAGGCACTATAATTTTATACAACCTTTATGCACTAATGTTTTACCTAGTTCTCACTGGGGGAGCACAAGGAACAGGGCCTATATGGATATTCATAGTGTCTCCTGTTACTTATTCAATACGCGGACTTAAACGAGGTACATTTGATATAATTTTGTTTTTATTAGCGATTGTTTTAGGCTTTTACTGCGCTGATACATTCAATATATATGACTATAGTCCGGAACAGTTTCCGATTAGGATTATACTCGCTTTTATAATTGTTGCATCGCTGAGTGGTTACTATGAGTTCTCAAGAGAAAAGTACAGCAGTAAATTAATCGCTTTAAGTAAAAAAAATGAATTTCTAGCCACTATAGATCCACTCACAAATCTGCCAAACCGCCGTTATGCTATGAATAAACTGGTTACTTTTAAAGCTGAACTAACAAAAAATCATATTCCATTCGTTATTTTATTAGCTGATGTAGATAATTTTAAAAAAATTAATGATCAATTTGGTCATGATTTTGGAGATGAAGCACTTATTCACTTAGCTAAAACGTTTGAGAGAAGTATCCCCAAAGATGCGATTGCTTCACGATGGGGCGGTGAAGAGTTTTTAATTGCTATCCCAAATGCAGGCATTGAAGATGCAGAAAAATTGCAGAAAAAATCCATCATTCTCTTAAAAGTTCAGCAGTGAAACAGCCTGCACATAGTGTGAAGTTAACAATAAGTATTGGTGCAATTTCAGCGGGCGTTGAGCGTTCTATCGACCTAGATATTAAGTTAGCTGATGAACTACTTTATAAAGCAAAAGAGCAAGGAAAAAACAGAACTTGCTCCTCTTAATTGTTATGCGCATTAGTCCATTGAAAACGAATCAAGGGATGGCTTTATTTTAGCTTTTCTGCGTTTTACGCTCAAATAGCAAAATATATTGCACGCAACTTGTACCGTGATTAAAGCCCAATAACTAACACCTAAACCACTTAATCCATTTTCCTTTTCGCTTACAAGGTAATAGACCACAACAGCTAGGTGAAAAACTAAAAAGCTATTTAAAAAACGAAATAAGCGTTGTTTAAAATAAGTATGTTTATATTTACTAAATATAATTAAACAGGTGCTTAGCACTAATAACAACCAACTTAAAATTATACATAAATCAACTAAAGTACTGTGCATTATTTAATCCTTGAAGACGTTATTTACTAACACTTTAAGCGTGAGCCATTATTAGTTCTTTAGCATTTGCTTTAGCTGTTTTGCTTATATTGTCGCCGCCAAGTAAACGGGCTATTTCATTAATGCGGCCATCTTTATTTAAAGGCAGCATATGAGTAAACGTTTCGCCTTGTGCTATTTCTTTAGCTACAAAAAATTGCTGATGTGCACTACTGGCAACTTGCGGTAAATGAGTAACACAAATCACTTGAGTCGACTTACCTAATTGACGTAATAACTTACCTACAGCAGATGCCGTTGGGCCAGAAATACCTACATCAACCTCATCAAAAATAAGAGTTGGGGTTGTTACTTTTTGGGCAATAATTACCTGTATAGCAAGACTTATACGAGAAAGCTCACCACCTGATGCTACTTTAGCTAACGGCTGAAGTGGCTGCCCCGGATTAGTTGATACTAAAAACGACACATTATCGTACCCTAAGCTATTAGGTGCGCGGTTACTCTCTTGAGTTAGAGCTATTTCAAATACACCGTTTTCCATCGATAAATTAGCCATGCTTTCACTTATTAGTGTGTTAAGTGTATTCGCATACTCATAGCGACTTTTACTTAGTTCATCGGCAGCTTGCTTATAACTAAGTAACGCGCTTTCTATTTCTGACTCTAGTTGCTCCAGACGATTACTATTATTACTTATCGACTCAAGCTCCTGAGCAATCGATTGATGAAACTCAACTAGCTGCTGTGGTTTTATATGATGCTTACGCGCTAAATCCATCGCACCGCTTAGTCTATTTTCTACTTCACCTAAACGAGCAGGGTCTAAATCTGCTTGCTCAGTATAATTTCGAACTTCACGGCTTGCTTCTTCAACTTGTACTGCGGCTTCACTAAGGAGGGCTGCTACGCCAGCTAAGCTTTCGTCGTATTGAGCCAGCTCAGCGAATTGTTGGGCACTGTGCTGCAGCATTGAACAAGCATTTTGCTCATCACTTTCATATAAATATTGTAATTCACGTTGGCACGATTCTAATATTGTTTGGCTATTACTAAGTTTGTAATGCTCAGCCTCAATTAAATCAAACTCATTTTCTTGTAATGCAAATTCATCAAGTTCAGCAACTTGATACTCTAACAATTGTTTTTGCGCAGCTTGCTGCTGCTGTTGTTGCTCTAAGTGTTTAAATTCTTTTTGTAAGTTAGCAAACTGTTTATAGTTTTTATTTACCGAGTTTACTAAGTGGTGATGCCCTGCATAGGCATCTAAAAGCTGTAACTGATGCTCAGCTTTTAATAAATGTTGGTGGGCATGTTGTCCATGAATAGATATTAAATATTGTCCAAGTTCTTTTAATTGTGACGCGGTAACTGCACTACCATTAATATAGCTTTTACTACGGCCGTTTTTGCAAACAACACGACGCAACAAACACTCATTGTCTGAAGTGCTTAGCATATGTTGCTCTAAAAATGCTTGAGCAAGCGGTAGATCTGTTAAGTCAAATTGTGCACATACTTCTGCTTTATCAGAGCTTGGGCGCACTGCTGATGCTTCAGCGCGTTCACCTAAGCACAGGGATAGGGCATCTATAGCAATAGATTTACCAGCACCTGTCTCACCTGTGATCGCGGTCATACCGCTGCGCCACTCGGTGCTTAAATTACTCACGATTGCGAAATTTTTAACTTCTAAACCAATTAACATACTGTTTATCCATCCAGTCAATTAACTGTTAATTTATACAGTGTTTTGGTTTTTTGCAAATTAATTTTGTATTACTTACGCAACACTTACATCTTGAGTAAACTGTGTGTCGGTAGTCTGGGAGGAGGCATCAATTTGATCATCAACAATATCAGTAGGTTGTATATTCTCTTGAGTTTTAAGCAGAGCAATGAGGGGAGGTAATGTATTAATATAAAAATTCTTATTGTATAAAATTCCTTGCTGAGGCAATTCAGATACAAAGTACTGTATATTATCAATCAATGGTTGAATTATATTCGTTTGATTAGTTTTAATTAACTCGTTGGACAACGTATTAATTAGTAGGTCAGCGGTATCTTCAAGTTGCTGTAAATTTTCGTCTGTATGCGATTGCACAACAAAAAAATTATTTACAATAGCTTGAATGCGAGGAACGTATTTTGGGCGAATTATTTTAGCATCAAGTAGATCATTAAGCTTTGCTTTAAGGCGCGTATTTACATGCAAAACACGTTCATTAAATAGTTTTTTTCTAGCTTCGATTGCTTTTTTGCGATTACTCTCAATTTTGAGGTAACTGTATAAAAGTGTAATTAATAGCAGTAAAGCAAAGAATACTACATAAGTCATTGCTACTCGTTCCTAAATTATTTGATTATTATTTTAAGCCGCCATTTTGCTTTATAGTACTAAATTTGGCAATAAAATTAGTACAAACGACTACCCCAATTTAGTTTTGTACGTAAAACGTTGTAGTACGAGTAATTTTTTGGATGAATTAAGCGCAATTGTTTATCGGCTTTTTTAATTACTACTTCATCACCGGGTAATACGGCAAGGACTACATGGCTGTCGCAACTTACCTGAAGGCTATCTGTATTTTCTAGGCTTAGCTTTAAACGAACCTCGTTATCGGCATCTACCACTAAAGGTCTGCTAGATAAGGTATGAGGAAACATAGGTACTAACGAGATTGCATTTAGCTCTGGCGTTAGTATTGGAC
>Ga0209309_10004234_pt1 | contig 11977 bp, 9 predicted proteins | sample COGITO_mtgs_1204_2_FD_184807 | JGI IMG/M metagenome (GOLD analysis project Ga0209309, IMG submission 184807) | Pelagic marine microbial communities from North Sea - COGITO_mtgs_120412 (SPAdes) (version 2) | ecosystem: Environmental > Aquatic > Marine > Epipelagic ...
GGCTGACCGCGCCCCCGGCGAAATCGACGGGATGGAGGACCGCATCAAGTCGCGCCTGCAATGGGGCCTCGTGGCGGATATTCATCCCACCGATTACGAACTGCGTCTGGGCATTTTGCAGGCAAAGCTGGATATGCAGCGCGCACAGCACCCCAACGTGACGATCGACCCCAAGGTTATCGACTTCCTCGCCCACCGCATCAGCAGCAACGTGCGCGTGCTAGAGGGGGCGCTGACCCGCCTTTACGCCTTCGCCTCGCTGGTTGGGCGCCATATCGATCTGGATATGACCCATGAATGTCTGACCGACCTGCTGCGCGCATCCGAGCGGAAGGTCACGATTGAGGAAATCATGCGCAAGGTCGCAGAATACTATCACCTGCGCATGAACGACCTGATGTCCGCCCGTCGCGCCCGCGTTGTGGCCCGCCCCCGTCAGGTGGCGATGTATCTGGCAAAAACGCTGACTTCAAAAAGCTTGCCTGAGATCGGCCGGAAATTCGGTGGCCGCGACCACACCACTGTGATCCACGCCGTTAAGCGGATCGAGGACCTCAAACAAACCGACAGTCAGATCGCAGATGATGTGGAACTGCTGCGCCGGATGCTTGAAGCCTGATCCAAGGTACAAGGGGGCAGGTTTTCACCCGCCCCCAATTCTTCGCTAAACCTTGTGACCCCAGCCACCTGCACCGGGGGTCAGCATCCGGAACGCATCGCCGGGTTCCAGTTGAACCTCGACGTTCGGTCCCAACTCCTCAACCACACCGTTGGCACGCAGCACTGCGTTAATACCCAGTGCGCCGTCCTCACCACCCATCGCACCCGCAGGGGCAACCCGACGATGCGATGTTAGCGTGGTGACAGTGACCGGAACGAGGAACCGCAATTGCCGGTCCATCCCATCACCCCCCGTCCACTCACCCGCACCACCGGAGCCACGGCGGATCGTCAAGTGATCCAGCCGCACAGGAAAGCGTCGTTCCAGTACCTCGGGATCGGTCATGCGGGTGTTGGTCATATGGCTTTGCACAGCACTCGCCCCATTCCAGCCCGGCCCTGCACCGCATCCACCTGCGATGGTTTCATAGTTCTGGAACGCCTCGGTCCCCCAAACGAAGTTGTTCATGGTGCCCTGCGACCCCGCAATTACACCCAACGCTTGATACAAACAGTCCGCGATGGATTGGCTAACCTCCGTGTTGCCCGAGATAACAGCCGCAGGCGCCACCGGGTTCACCATCGACCCCAACGGCGCTATGATCCGCAGGGGCTTCAAACAGCCCTCGTTCATCGGCATGTCGCGCCCGACCAAGGTGCGGAACACATACAGCACAACCGCGCAGGCGATGGAAAATGGCGCGTTGTAGTTGCCCTCATGCTGGGCCGAGGTGCCGGTGAAATCGACCTCCGCACCACGCCCGTCGGCATCAACCCGCACGGCAACCTTGATCCGCGCACCGTGATCCAGCTCGTAATCGCAGGTGCCATCGCGCAATTGCCCGATGACCCCGCGCACGGCGGCCTCGGCGTTGTCCTGCACGTGGCCTGCATAGGCGCGAACCACGTTACCGCCGTGACGCTCACACGTCTCAACCAACGCCTGCCGCCCAGTTTCATTCGCAGCGATTTGCGCGCCAAGGTCCGCGACGTTCTGATCGGGATTGCGCGCCGGATATTTCGCACCGCCAAGGATGTCGCGGATCAACCGCTCATCCAACGCACCACCAACCATGATGCGCACGGGGTCAATCAGCACGCCCTCCTCCTCGATATGTTTCGAGTCGGGCGGTGCGGAGCCGGGCGTGCGCCCGCCCACGTCCGCATGGTGGCCCCGCGATGCGGTCCAGAACGACACCTGCCCATCAACAAAGACCGGCGTGATGACCGTAATGTCAGGCAAGTGGGTGCCACCGCGATAGGGTGAGTTCAGCATCCATGCGTCCCCCTCCCCCACTTCAGCGCCGGCCACTTCGATCACGATCCGCACGGAATCGCTCATCGAACCCAGATGCACGGGAACATGCGGCGCATTCGCAACCAAGTTGCCAGCCGCATCAAACACCGCACAGGAAAAGTCGTAGCGCTCCTTGATGTTCACCGATTGCGCGGTCAGGGCCAGTGTCGCACCCATCCGCTCCGCCACGGACATGAACAGGTTGTTATACAGCTCCAACCGCACCGGATCGGCCGAGGTATCGCCAACAGGCCGCGCGGCTGCACTGACTTGCTCCAGCAGCAACGTGCCGCGCGCGTCCACAACGGCCCGCCAGCCCGGCTCGATTACCGTGGTTCCTGTGGCCTCGCTCAACACGACGGGGCCATCAATCGCCTGTCCCGCAACCAGCGTTTCGCGGCGGTACAGCGCAACTGGCTGGCGCGCGTCCTTTTTCCAGACAGACAGGTTTGCCACGGCCGTCCCCGGCACAGTCGTCGTCAGCGCAGGCGTTTCGCCCGCGCCGGTTTCACCGACCGCCTCGGCAATCAGCATATCGAACAGGATGGTGCGCCCCGGCAGGTCAAACCCGAACCGCCCGCGATGCGCAGCGGCAAATGCAGCGCTCATCGCCTCACCAGTTTGGAAACCTACCTCCAGCCCCTGTTCGGACCCCGCATAGCGCAGGCGCGCCCGACGCGCGACCTTCGCCTGATCGGCGGTGATGCCCTGCTGCGACAACTCGGCCAAGGCCTTGTCCGCCATCGTGTCGAGCATTTCGCCCGCCTCCACCGCCTGCGTCAGCGGCGCATCAAACTGCCGTTCCTGCAAGGATCGAACATCCGCCAGCCCCATACCATAGGCCGACAAAACGCCAGCCAGCGGGTGCAACATCACACGGGTCATGCCCAGCGCCTCAGCAACCAAACACGCATGCTGCCCGCCTGCACCGCCAAAGGACGCCAGCGTATAATCCGCCAGATCATGACCACGCTCCGTCCCGATCCGCCGGATCGCACGGGCCATATTGTCCACCGCAACGGCCAGAAACCCCTCCGCCACTTGCTCGGGCGTCATCTGCTGACCGGTTGCGCGGCCAATCTCAACGGCTAGGGCGGCGAATTTGCTCTGTACTACCTCCGCATCCAGCCGCAGATCGCCATCAGGGCCAAACACAGCAGGGAAATGCGCCGCGTCCAGCTTGCCCAACATGACGTTCGCATCCGTCACCGTCAGCGGGCCACCACGGCGGTAACAAGCCGGCCCCGGATCAGCGCCCGCGCTTTCAGGGCCAACCAGATAGCGACCATCACGGAACGACAGGATCGACCCGCCGCCAGCCGCAACAGTATGAATATCCATCATCGGGGCGCACAGACGCACCCCCGCAACTTCGGTTTCAAAGCTGCGCTCATAGGCACCCGAATAGTGGCTGACATCGGTTGAGGTTCCCCCCATATCGAATCCGATCAACTGATCCAGACCCGCCTCCGCACCGGTGCGTGCCATTCCGACGATACCGCCGGCCGGACCGGACAGGATCGAATCGCGGCCCTGAAACAGGTTCGCATCGGTCAGGCCGCCACTGGACTGCATGAACATCAACCGCTCCGCACCCTCACCCAGCGCACTGTCCACCCGGTCGATATAACGGCGCAGCACAGGCGACAGATATGCGTCAGCAACGGTGGTGTCACAGCGGGGAACGATGCGAATCAGGCGCGAGGTTTCGTGGCTGGTGGAAACCTGCGTGAACCCGACCTGCCGCGCGATGGCGGCGGCGCGTACCTCATGCTCCGGATTCAACCATGCGTGCAGCAGCGCAATCGCAACCGCCTCCGCCCCGGCGGCACGGGCCTGTTGCAGATCACGGCGCAGCGCATCCTCATCCAGATCGGTCAGCACCTCACCCTGCGCGTCCAACCGTTCAGCCGCCTCAATCGTGCGGGTGTGCAACAGCTCTGGCAGCTTGATGTCCAGATCGAACAGGCGCGGACGGGTCTGGTATCCGATGCGCGGCAAATCAGCAAAACCACGGGTTATAACCAACGCTGTCGGGGTTCCCTTGCGCTCTAGCAGGGCATTTGTGGCGACAGTTGTGCCCATTTTAACGGCCGCAATCGCACCCGCTGGAATTGGCTCGTCCGCTTTCAGACCCAGCATCCGCCGGATTCCCTCAACCGCGGCGTCCTCGTAGCGCTCGGGGTTTTCAGACAGCAGCTTGTCGGTGGTCAGCGTACCATCCGGCGCGCGCCCGACAATATCGGTGAAGGTGCCACCCCGGTCGATCCAGAATTCCCACTTGGCGTCTTTGCGCTCGCTCATTGCCTCATCTCCCGGTCCGGCTCAAGAATGTGTTGCATTGATTTCGGAACGATGACAATTTGTCAACGTAATGATAGCAACATGTCAAAAGACAGGGAGTCCAACATGAAGCATACCATCCTGACCGCCGCCCTACTGGCCGCCGCAACCCCCACCCTTGCCGAGAACTGGGATATGCCCACGCCCTACGGCGATTCCACATTCCACACGATCAACATCATGCAGTTCGCAGATGACATCCGCGCCGCCACCGATGGCGGCCTTGATATCACGATCCACTCCGCCGGATCGCTGTTCCCCCACTCCGAAATCAAGAACGCGGTGCGCTCGCGTCAGGTCGCAGCGGGCGAATTCTTCCTGTCGCAGCTCAACAACGAAAACGCGGCGTTTGGCCTCGACAGCCAACCGTTCCTTGCCACCTCCTATGAGGACGCGGCCCGCCTGTGGGATGCACAGAAACCCGTGATCACAGAGCTGTTGGCAGAACAAGGGCTGGTTCCGCTGTTCTCCGTTCCGTGGCCCGCACAGGGTCTGTATACCAACGGCGAAATCGCCACGGTGGATGACTTGGCCGGCCTGCGCTTCCGCGCCTACAACGCCCAGCTCGAAGAATTCGCGCAGCTGGCCGGTGCCGCCCCGGTACAGGTTGAGGCACCCGACATCCCGCAGGCATTCGCCACAGGTCAGGTTGCCGCGATGATCACATCCCCCTCCACCGGTGCAAATTCCACTGCATGGGACTTCGTGACCCACTACACACCGATCAACGCATGGGTGCCAAAGAACATCGTCGTTGTCAGCCAGCGCGCATTTGACCGTCTGGACAGCGACACGCAGACCGCCGTTCTGGCGGCCGCCGCCGTGGCTGAAACACGCGGTTGGGAAATGTCCGCCGCAGAGGCTGCTGAAAAAACACAGGTGATGGCTGACAACGGCATCATCGTGGCAGACCCCTCGGCAGAGCTGGTCGCAGGCCTGCAAGCGATCGGCGCGACCATGCTGGAAACCATGACAGCAACCGCTTCCCCCGAGGCGATTGCCATCCTCGACGCCTACAACCAGTAAGCCCTCAGGCTGACCTGAAACACCCGGTTCCCCGCCCAGTGGGGAACCGGACTTAACCAGATGAGGATACGTCATGGCGCGCCTACTCGACCGCATTTACGATCTGGCCGGATGGCTTGCCGCCTTCGCCATTTTGGTCATTTGCTGCGTGGTCTCGGCCCAGATCGGGCTGAACATCATTGCACGGATCGGGGGGCCGGGCTGGTCTTGGACGATCCCGTCCTATGCTGATTTCGCAGGCTTTGCGCTGGCCGCAGCCTCGTTTCTAGCGCTGGCACACACGCTGCGCCGCGGCGGGCATATTCGCGTCAGTCTGGTGACAGACCGCCTGCCACTGTCCACCCGCTGGCACGCGGAACTGCTGGCACTGGCTCTATCCACAGCAATGTCCGCCTACGCCACGCTTTACGTTATTCTGTTGGTGCAAGAGAGCATCCACTACGGCGACCGTTCCACCGGCATTGTCTCAATCCCGATCTGGATTCCGCAGGTTCCCGTGGCCGTCGGCCTGATCCTGCTGACCATCGCATTGATCCACACCCTGATTGAAAGCGTGATCGCCCGTGCGCCCGTGCTGACCGCCGACACAACCGACGAGTAATCGCACTGTTGTCCTGAATATTCCCGCCGCTGGCCCCTCAGCCCGCCATGCGCACGACCGGAAAGTCCACCACGATGTCCGATCCGATAATCGCCCTCGTCCTGCTCGCCCTGCTGCTGACCCTGCTTGCCAGTGGCATCTGGGTCGCCCTTGCGCTGATGATGACAGCCTTCACGGCAATCTTCTTTTTCTCCACCACAGATGGCGGGCTGGTTCTGGCCACGACGATCTGGGGCCACTCGCACAGTTGGGCACTGGCCGCGCTGCCGCTGTTTATCCTGATGGGCGAAATTCTACTGCGATCCCGATTGAGCCAGGACATGTTTTCCGGCCTTGCCCCTTGGTTGGGCCGCGCACCGGGCCGGTTGCTGCATGTGAACATTCTGGGCTGCGCGATCTTTGCCGCCGTGTCCGGGTCCTCCGCCGCGACGGCCGCGACCATCGGTCGGATGAGCGTGCCTGAGCTAACCGATCGCGGCTATCCCGAGCGGTTGATTATCGGCACTCTCGCCGGATCAGCCACGCTGGGCCTGCTGATCCCGCCCTCGATCATCCTCATCGTCTACGGCGTCGCGACAGAACAAAGCATCGCCCGCCTGTTCGTTGCAGGCATCCTGCCGGGATTGATGCTGGTCCTGATGTTCGCCGCCTATGTGGCTGTGCGCGCCATCCTTGACCCCGATCTGATCCCCCCCGCACCCGAGCGTGTGGCCCTGCGCCAGAAACTGGCCGCCTCCCGCCGCTTGATCCCCGTGGTTCTACTGATCGCAGGCGTTATCGGGTCGATCTACACCGGCGTCGCGTCCCCCACGGATGCTGCCGCGCTTGGCGTGGTGCTGTCCATCGTGCTGGCCTTCTTTACAGGCGGGTTCGGTTTTGCCCAACTCAAGGATGCCTTCATCTCCGCTACGCGCACGTCCTGCATGATCGCGTTCATCCTGATCGGTGCGGCATTCCTATCGATCTCCATGGGCTTTACCGGACTGCCGCGCAATCTGGCCACATGGATCGGCGGGTTCGGCCTGTCACCCTATGCGCTGCTGGCAGCGTTGACTGTATTCTTCATCGTGCTGGGATGCTTCCTCGACGGGATTTCCGTGGTGGTTCTGACAACCTCGATCATCCTGCCAATGGTCGAGGCCGTGGGAATCGACCCCCTGTGGTTCGGTATCTACCTCGTCATCGTGGTCGAGATGAGCCAGATCACGCCCCCCGTCGGCTTCAACCTGTTCGTGATCCAAGGGTTAACAGGCATCGACATTCTGCGTGTCGCACGTGCGGCGCTGCCGTTCTTCCTGCTGCTGCTGCTGGGTCTGGCGCTGATCGTGGTGTTCCCGCAAATCGTGACGTTGCTGCCCAACGCGATGTAGGGCAATGATCCGCCCATGAAGATATTGGACATCATCGGCGCAAACGCCCGTTGGGTGATGGCAGGCGGGTGCGTAGCAGCCCTGTTCCTGCCATCACTCTCGGCCTTTCTGCGCCCCGCCCTGCCCGCCTTGATCAGCGTGGTTCTGGCCGTGGCCATGTCGCGTATCGATTTGGGAGAGGTCGCACGCGGCGCCATCCGTCCGGCGCGTTTGTTCGGCTGGCTGACGGCAATCGCACTGATGATGCCACTGGCGGCAGGTATGTTGTGGGTCATCGGCCACTTCGCCCCACCGCAGGACCGCGCCCTGCTGATCTTCTTCGCGGCGGCGCCCCCCATCGCATCCTCAGCCGGTATCTGCTTTCTGATGCGCTATGACGCACAGCGTGCGGTCGAAATCACGGTCGCAGCCACGCTGATGACACCCATTCTAGGTCCGGCACTGCTGGCCCTGATGGTTCCGGACCTGCCCGGCTTAGACCCCGTGCCGCTGGCCATACGGCTCAGCCTGATGGTGGCGGGCGGTGTGATACTGGCCCTCGCCGCCAAGGCACTGATCGGGCGCGAACGCATCGCACGTTCCGGCCGCACATTCGACGGCATTGCGGCCTGCATCATGGTGCTGTTCGTGATTCCACTGTTTGACGGCGTTGGCGCAACAATCCTTACAGATCCCATGACGACGCTGCGTATTCTGATACTGGCCTTTACCCTCAACCTTGGCACCAGCATCGCTGTGTTAAAGCTGGGCGAAGGCACCTTGGGCCGCTCGCGCGCAGGTGCCTACGGCGTGTTATCCGGCAACCGAACCGTCGCACTGTACCTCGCCGCGCTGCCCTATGACCCGCACTTTGCGCTGTTCGTGGCACTGTACCAGTTTCCGATGTATCTGACGCCGTTGGCGCTGGATGCGCTCGGCCTGCGCAATAATGTGATGCAAAGCCCTGAATAAACGTGAATAGTGGCGCACCACCTCACGCGTTTGTTGCTTGCATAATGGCGGTCGGGAAACAAGTTGTGGAAAAAATTCAAAGGGGACTCATCGTGTTTCGGATCGCAAATAAATTAGGCCTCGTCGGCATCGCAATGATGCTCCCCGTATCCACTTGGGCGCAGAACACTCAGGATGACGCACCCAACATGCGCGACATCGCACGTGTTTCGACCCACGTGGGTGAAATGGGCGCATCCTTTGTGTTGGAGCTGGAGGACGGCGAGCCGGTCACCAGACTTCGCTTTGAGCCTTGGCAAATGCTCGACGATCTATTCCGCGATGACATCGTGCTGCTGATGCGCCACGGCCCCACCGATTGGTCCAAGCGGGACATTGCAAATGTTGCCCCTACCGATTGTGCAAACCAGCGGATCATGACCAGTTACGGCATGGCGCGGATGCGAGAGCTGGGAACCCTCTTGGCCGCGAACGACGTGCGCCCGGGCAAGATCGTGGTGTCCGAGTGGTGCCGCAACCGTCAAACGCTCGACAATATGATGATCGGTTTTGACCGCATCGACCCTGAATATGCGGACTCTGTCGATGTTGAAATCGATCCCGGCGCGAACCTGCTGCTGTCCCTTCAGGGCGCGCGCGACGTGGAACCCCTGCGTGAACGCATTTCCGCATGGGAGGGTAGCGAAAGCGGCCCCCTGCTGATCATCAGCCACTTCACCAACATTGACGAGGTCACGAACTTCAACGTGTACGAGGGTGAAGTTCTGGTGATCGATCCGAAGCGTGACAACCGCGTGCTCGGCTATCTGCGCCTGCGGAGTGCTGAACCGGACGTGGGCCACTTCAACGACGATACGATCCCGCAGGATTCCGACGCAGATACCTACTGATCCTTAAACTGCGGCAGGCAGGCACACCGCCCCTGCCGCATGATCCAGCGGCCAGCGGATTGCGATGATGGCAATCCGAGGATCCAGAGATCGTCCAATGTCACCTAGACTTAAATGTAGCAGTGCAGCGCGAACACCCGCAGGAATCCTGCGGGTACTGCTATACACCAACTGATGCAGACCCCTCAAAACCGTGTCGGCAAATCCTTTTGCGCAACACCACGGGTTTCTAGCACGTTCTTGCGCAGCCACGCCTCGGACAGGGGCAAAACGGCGCGGTATAAGCCGGCAACCTGCGCGCGCGTTTCCTCACTTGGCCAATCCGTCGGCTCCGTCTCGGCGGACAGTTCAGGATGCGACAGCAAAATCCCCTGCCAGCGGTGGATTAATAGCAAGCGCAGCGCGATGGCCCGCTCCATCGTCAAAGTTCCCGCCTCCAGATCCGCGCGAACCTGCACAATATCCCGCGACAACGCGCGGTACGCCGCCGCCGTATCAGGCGGGCACAACGCCTGCCGATGCGCTGGCCCCAGCCCCAGAACCCCGCGCGTTACAATCGCATCACTCGGGATAACATCCTGCGGCGCGGGCCGGACCAGCGGCCATAAAAACACATCGCGCACAGGCGTCAGAAACCCCGCCTCCAGCAATTTCGCCGCCACGCCATGTGCCTCAGCATCCTGACAATGCACCAACATCCAGTTGACGCTGCTCATACGACCGCGTGCGGCATAGACCCGCCGCGCCCCGTCTGTGGTATCATGCACCAGCGACTCCACCAACCGGTAATAGCTCGCCCGCCCGTCGCGTCGCCGCACCAGCCAACCGTCCGCCACCAAGCGTGACACGGCCGTTCGCACGGCCCCCGGCTCCAGCCCCAAAACCTCGAAGATCCGTTGCAGCGCGGTGATCCCGATTTCACCGCCCCGCGGCAGGATCAGATCGTGGTAAATAGTGATCAGCAAACTGCGCACCCGCGTATCGCCGCCCCGCATCCGTTCGATGATGGGGTCTGCTGCCTGTCCGTCAATCCTTGGCATCGCGCTGGTCCACTTCGTTCCGTCCAGTTTCGACCGCGACGCGCACCCGAACGGATGCGACCCTCAGCCAGAACTGGCGATACGTGCTGCCCCCGCGCACTTAGATAAATTATCGAGGCAACCGCGCTTCGGTTGCTACCTTCCGTCATAGTGCTCGACAACGATGGATACTCAGGACCCCGCAACTGGCGCGAAGCCCTTTAAATATAGACCCATCATCGACCCGACAGGTCAAGCCTTGGACGAATTGCCCAGAAATAGCTTAACGAATGCTTTCGCAGCCGCCCCCGCATCACCACTTTGCTAGATGCAGATGATTTCCATCTCTAACGGACTGCCCTAAACCATGCCCATGATAGATCGACAGACCCCTCCGCCCCCTCCGATGCGCGCCCTGTGGGTGCTGGTCGTGATCCTGTTCGCGATCGAGGCAATGCTTCAGCTCAACGAGATGGGCCTCGGCGGAATTTCCCGACGCGAGGCTTATACCTACGGCGCATTCTGGCGGCCGCTGGTTACGGGCGACTTGAACCCCGTATTTTCACTGCAACCGGTCACAATGTTCCTCAGCCACGCGTTTTTACACGGCAGCGTGCTGCACGTGGTGATGAACACGGTGATCCTGCTGTCGGTCGGGCGGCTGGTCATCACGATCTGCGGCCAGATGCGGATGCTGGTGCTGTTCGTGGTAACGGCGGTTGCCGGCGGCGCAGGCTTTGCCCTTTTTGGCCCGGCTGATCTGGTGCCGATGGTCGGGGCCTCTGGCGCGGTCTTCGGGTTTATGGCCGCGTGGAAGCGTTGGGAATACGCCGCCCTGAAATCCGCAGGCCGCTCCACCACGCCGGTTTTGAAATTCATCGGGGTGCTGACGGTCCTGAACGTGGTGCTGCACTTCGGGCTGGGCGGAACACTGGCATGGCAGGCCCACCTTGGCGGCGCACTGGCCGGATGGTTTCTGGCCCCGCTGCTGCGCAGCCCACGCCCGCTGCGCTAACCGTCGATAACCGCCGCGATCTTGTCAAAGCGCGATAGCAGTCCCAAATGCCTCCCCACACGAGATGAGGCCATCAGATGAGGAGAGTCCCATGACCGACGACACCCGCTTCCCCGGCTGGCACGGCACAACCATCGTCGCAGTGCGCAAGGGCGGCCGCGTTGCCGTTGTTGGCGACGGACAGGTCAGCGTTGGCCCAACCGTGATGAAAGGCACCGCCCGCAAGGTCCGCCGCCTGACACCCGGCGGCTCGGACGTGGTGTGCGGCTTCGCCGGCTCGACCGCCGATGCGTTTACCCTGCTCGAACGGCTTGAGACGAAGCTGGAGGCAACGCCCGGTCAACTGGCCCGCGCCTGCGTCGATCTGGCCAAGGATTGGCGCACCGACAAATATTTGCGGAATCTGGAGGCGATGCTGATCGTCACCGACGGCACCGATTTGTTCATCGTGACCGGCGCGGGTGACGTGCTGGAACCCGAACATAACATCGCCGCAGTCGGGTCGGGCGGTAACTTCGCACTGGCCGCCGCACGCGCGCTGATGGATCAGGATATGGACGCGGAGGCGATTGCACGCCGCGCCCTGACCATCGCCTCCGAGATTTGCGTCTACACCAATGGCAACGCGACGGTTGAGGTCATCTGACCTCCCGCCGCCCCCGCTGCCTGAATGAGAGGACATCACATGACTGACCTGACCCCGCGCGAGATTGTCTCGGAACTCGACCGCTTTATCATCGGCCAAGCGGATGCAAAACGTGCCGTCGCCGTGGCCCTGCGCAACCGCTGGCGCCGCCAACGCCTC
>Ga0209309_10004240_pt1 | contig 11953 bp, 8 predicted proteins | sample COGITO_mtgs_1204_2_FD_184807 | JGI IMG/M metagenome (GOLD analysis project Ga0209309, IMG submission 184807) | Pelagic marine microbial communities from North Sea - COGITO_mtgs_120412 (SPAdes) (version 2) | ecosystem: Environmental > Aquatic > Marine > Epipelagic ...
ACGGAGGAGGAAATCGCGTCGGTGATCGCGGCGGCGTTGGAAGGCGACGAGAAAAAGACGAGCGACGAGAGGAACATGAGACGGAGGAGAGAGAATGATAACAACAACAACAACAACAACAACAACGAAGAGGTGAGTAGCAGCAGCAGCAGCAGCAGACGAGCGAAGGAAGAACCGATGATGGGGAAGAGAGAGGCGGACGACGACGACGACGGCGGCGGCAAAGAGAACGAAGGCGTCGACGCGGACGAGGCGGAGGCGAATGGGGAGAGGATTAGCATCGGAAGCGCCACCGCCGCCGACGGCGGCCCCGGCGGTTCTTCAGAAGATAAAGACGATCAAGAGGACGAAGCCGAGGAGCAGTCGCAAGCGGAGGAGGCTTCGAGAGCGTGGGATTTGAGCACGTATCTTAACGTGCAAGCGAATTCAGAAAATTCGGCGGAGAGTTTAGTGGCGTTGATTGCCTCCGTAGGAGGCGACGAGAGAGAGTTGGAGAGGTACGTGAAAGTGGTTGAACCAATTGACCCGAGCCAATGGCCGGTGAATATCGATAAAGCGATGTACGCGTTGAAGAGTATTTTTAGATTGAAAGCGAGAGCGGCGGAAGCGGCGCAGATGGAAGCCAAGCTGGGAAATTTCGTCAACGAAGACGAGATTGAAGATGGAATCGCGACTCGCAGAATGAGACGAAGAAGAAATTTGATGAAGGCAGATGAGGAGGAAATCGAAGGAGGTAAACTCGGGTACTTTCAGATGGGTAAATTCGTGAACGACGTGATCAAAGGAAAAGTGAGCGAACAATCAAACGAAGATGATGAAGAGGAAGAAGATGATCAAGATTACGATGAAAAAGCAACTTCAGGCAGCTCCTCCACCCAATCCATGGGGGCTTCGTTAGGCGACGAGAAAGAGAAGTCACTTTCTTCGTTCGACGATTTAGAGACGAGCTCTTTGGGCTATTTCGACTTCAAAAGTTTCATCGACGACATGCTCTCGAATCATCCGGAAAAGAAGACCATAGACAGCGACGATGGAGAAGGCATTTCGTATTTAGGCACTGGCGATAACGAGGACGAGAAGGAAACGAAGAAGAAACAAAAACTTCCCTCGCTCGGGTATTTCGATTTCAAAAAGTTTGTCGAAGACGCAATGAGTGAAGCGCCGAAACCGAAATACGAGCGAAAATTCATGGACTCCGAAAACGACAGTTCTGGCGTGTATTTAGATGCTGCGGCTGGCTCGACTCTTGGGGAGGCGCAACAACCGAAACTCGGCAAAGTGATCGAAGATACCTCCGAAACCATCGAAAGTTTGAAACCGCTTGGGCTCACCGCCGATGACGTGAAAGTTTTGTACAAAGCGTACAAGAAAGAGAAGAAGGAAAAGGAAAGTTTGCAGGATAATTCAGAGAAGAGTGGTAATAAAGTATCTGCATTGATTGAGGATGACGACGAGGAGATGACCTTGGCGAAAGAGTGGAACTTGAACAATTTGAGAGGCATGGGATGGTTCGAAGCGTTAGTCGACCGCGATAAAGAAACCGGTAAGTTATCCTCCAAGTGGTGGCAAACTGAAAAGATTCCAGAGTTGGGAAAACTCTTCTCTCACGTCTACCGATGGCAACTCGCTAAAGACGCGAAAAATGAAAAGGCTTTGATTTTGGACGCCGATGGTTTGTTAGACACGTCCAATCTCGCCATTCCCATGGACGCCATTCGAGTCATCTCGGCGCACGCATCGAACGATTTCGACGTCATGTTCTTGGGAAATCTGGGCACGAAAGATCCAATCTTTGAAACCTTCCCAGACTCGAGCGGTAACGTCATCGAGATCCGCAAATGGCAAGGAACGCAAGACGCGACCAACGCGAACGCATACATCGTCTCGGCGCAATTCGTGAACAATATTTTCGATTTTATTTTGAGCTCAGACATGAACGTGCCGAAGGAGAGTTTGGAGAACTGGTTAGGAAGAGTCGTTTGCGGCGCCAAAGAGCAACAACAACCGCAACAACAAGACGATTTAGAAGAAAACTCCTCCCTCGGTCTCGAATCGGCCGTCAACGAAGAGCTCTCGGAGGAAAATACTTTAGCCAAGAAACCAGTCGTCGGAAAACACGTGTTTAACTGCTACTCCGCCGCCGGCGTCCAAGTGAAGCCAACCGCTTCGTCATCGGACGCCGCTTCGAAGCGCCAACGCAAACAGCAACAACAACAACGATCGACCGCCGCTACCGCGGACGTCGTCGACGGTCTCGAAAGCGTCTCTTCTTCCGAAGAGAAAGGAGGTACAGACGTTCATCGAGCAGTCGCTTAATCATATATTATTCTTAGATTTTTATTAAATTAAAATAGTTTGTACTTCTGTCTTTGTAACGAAACAACTCACGCCACAACTCATTTCTCTCTCTCTCTCTCTCTCTCTCTCTCTCTCTCTTTCTCTCAACGCACTCGGTCGCGTCAACGCGCCGCGAATAAAAAAGAGGACGTAAACGTAAACGTAAACGAGTAGTAAACAACCACGACAAAGAATGAGAGTCAAACGCAAAACTAAAGTCCGGAAATACCTTCGATACTACCGCACAGTCCACGGGTTCCGCGAACCGTACAAAATTCTCCTCGACGGAAACTTCGTCTCCGCGTGCGTCGCGCGGAAACTGGACGATTCCGCCGCGCATCACGTGACCAAATTCTTATCCGCGAACCCATCGACGTGCAAAATATTCACCACGCGAGCGGTGAGGAAAGAGTTGGAGACCATGAAAGGCGAGGACTTCGCGGAAGCCGCGAATCAAACGCACAAGCTGTTGCTCGTGAATGAAAACGAAAACCCCTCAGGAGGAGGAGGAGGAGGAGGAGGAAGAGATGACGCGACGATGAAGAAGAATACGAAGAAAAACAACAGGAGCAGCGGGTACATAGAGAACGTCAAAGAGAGCATACTCGACGCGTGTAAAGAGGACAATCGAGAACGATTCATCGTCTGCACGCAAGACGGAGCGCTGAAAAAGCAGTTACGAAAGGAAAGCGCGAAAGTACCGATTATTTTCTGCCACGTGAGCGGGTTACAGATGGAACCGCCGGTGGACGCGGACAGTAAGAGCGGGTTTGCAGGACAGACGGAGAAAAACGAAGGCGTTTCGGAGAAAGAGATGCGCGCGTTGTTGACGGAAAGAGAAGGAGGAGAAGAGGAAACGAGGAGCATGTACGACGTGAAAACGAACGTTCGTTATAAGATGAAGAAGACGAAAGGACCGAACCCGCTGTCGAATTTGAAGAAGAAAAAAAGAGGTGGGCCTGATGGTCTGTCTGCGCCGGATGTGTCCACGCCAGGAGGCGGGAAGAAGAAACGGAAAAGACGTTGAGTAGGGACGAAAAACTTTTAGATTTTTAGTACTAGTTATAGCAGTAGAAGCAGCTCAAGTTGGTACCAGAATATTAGTGAATAAATATGTAACAACAACAACAGCAACAACATCATCACCATCATCATCATCATCGTCGTCGTCGTTGTCGTCGTCGTCGTCGTCGTCGACGACGACGACGACGTCTTTGTCTTTGGTTTGTTTTATTCTTCCGGAACGACTTTGTAATCCATCTGCAGCTTCATCGTGCACACATTTTTCTCCTTACCGTCCGGAGAGTCCAATTCTACGTATTTATAACAGTGTCCGTATAATTTATGCGACCAGTTATCTTCCAACATGTGCGAAACCGCAATCGACGTGCTCGCGATCACGACGTATTTTGGATTTTCCTCGTGTCCTTTTCTCGTCGAAGGAGTTTTTTTGGTGGTTCCTTTTTCGTATCGTTTTCCACCGCTGTTGTTATCACCATCAACCGCGGCGACGACGACGAGGTTCTCCTTCTCCTCTTTCGTTCGCTCCACGTCTAAAACTTCAAAGTGTAAATACTCGCTCGGGTTTCGAATTTCAAACTCTTCGAGCATGTGCAAGTTGCGATAGGCATCTGGTTCGAGAATTTTTCCGTCCGGTAATTCGACTCGCATGATTGGAACGAGATGGCCTTCGCTCGTCCCTAACGCGACGGCGATGTGCGGGTTAAATTCGGACGGGTTTGGGTTTTTCAACTCCACGGACGGGGGAAACTTACGAAATTTCAGGGTTCCCGCGGAAAGAGAGGCGATGGCGACCATGGTTTTGACGACGATGCGATTGATGTGTAAAGTGCGTTTTTTTTGGCGAAAAAAAAAATAAGCGTTTCGAAAGAAAGGAAAGGAAGAAAAAAGGAAGAACGCAAACGCGAAAAGCGTGGTGGAGCGGAGGGGCGCCGCGGGGTAGATCAGCAGCACACTCATCTTTTCTTACAACGACGCGCGTTCTCACTAAACGGAAATTTTACTCTGTGCCGCGCATGGCGACGGCGACGAAGGCGATGACAAATACCGCGTACGTGATTGCAATGCTCGTCGCTTGCGCCTTCTTGAATGAAAATTTGTGCACGACTGGAACCAAAAACACGTAATACGCGGTGACTGCGATGCCGTATTGCATGAGCATTTTCATTGGCGTCGTGAAATTGATTGGGACCGAAATACCTCTCAATCGGACGATTACGATAGAAATACCGGAACCGACCGCGAGTTGCGTTCCCGGCGAGGCTAAGGAGGCGGTGACCGCCATTTTTGCGTGACCCATTCTGGCGACGGCGAGCATACCGGCCAAATCGCCCGCGCTCGCGCCCCATGCCATTAACGTGCCACCTAAAAGAGATTCTCGAATACCGAAGATGTGACCGAATGCTTGGAACATGAAGACAATTTCGTCGGCTAAAATGTGCATCCAGGCGATGCCGACCGTAAACGCGCAGAAGAGCATAATTGGTGAGGTTTTCGGATCGGCGCCTCGAGTGGGCGTTCTCGCGTGCGCGAGTCTCGCCCAGAACGCGCATATCGCAAATATAGCGTACGCGGAGAATTGTAATTCACCGTGTTGTCCTCGAACGTTGGCGCTTTTGTTCATTTTTTTCTCCAGTAAACTTCTCGCCGTGCCATCGAAGCCGAACAAAACAATGTCCAACATGCCCGTGGCGTATAAGAGGAACAACGGCGCGACAAACGCGATAACAGCGGCGTGCAATGGGCGCACGCGGCCACGGCTAGTAGATGGCATAGTCAACGACACTATAACAACGATCCATCCAGTCAACCACGTCGTTGGATCGTCCGACCATTTCTTCGCTCCGGATTGCATGGACAACCATCTTCGAAAAGAGGAAACGAGGGAAGAAAAATACTGCCCGGAAGAAAAACCATCCGAATGTCTTCGACTTTTAATAGCCGCTCCAACTCCTCTATTGCCCGAATCGCTAATACTGCCGCGTTGCGACCCTTGCGCGAACTTGCTGCTCAAGTTGTGCAGATTTTTGTTCGTCGTTGTTGCGACGCCGCCCCCACCTCTCGGAGAACTTATCGGCGAGTGCACGTACTCATCGTCCGAATCCTCGTCGTCGGTGATTTCATACATTCTGTGTAAATCCACCTGGTCATCGTCGTCTTCCCCGCCACCGTGATGATGACCAACTACTCCGTGTGCCATCTCCATGCTATTATTATTATTGTCCTCCTCGTCGCTCGCGTCTTCCAACACGTGGCTCTTCACCGTCTTCATCCCGCTACTATGTTTACCACTCTGACTACCGTGACCACTCCCGACCCCTTTCCAACTCATTGGAATCAAATCATCCACCCAATGTCTCCCGTAAATCACAAAGCACACGTAAAACGCGTACACACCTAAATACATAAATCCAAACGCGAACGAAATTTGACCGTACGAACACATGGCGTACGAAATCAACAACAACGCGCAGTAGTGTACGCAATCTCTCAAATACGGTACCGCTTCCACGGTAACCCCACTACCACCTGGCGAAAACACCACCGCCAACGCCTTACAAATCGAACAGACGTAAATCCCTGCCCCGACAGATTCGCTCATCGCCAAATTAAAATCCGGTTCCTCGCTGATACACATCGCCGCCAACTGCGTAAAAATGTCCGGCGCCGACCCGCCCAACGCCAACAACGTCGCCCCGGCGACGTCGTCCGGCAGTTTAAACATTTTCGAAATCGTTCGAATAGCGGGCGCAAAGAACACGTCCGCGACAATCGCAATCGCGCTGAACAAAATCCCGGCCCAGACGGCGAGTAAAGGCACTTTCATAAACGCCGGCACGGAGTCGTTGATGTCATCCGTGCAAAAATAAAACGCCAAGTAATCGATCTTCCCGGCTTCGCAGCGTTCGTTCAGTTTCGAGTGCCTGCACGGAGTGCGCGACGCGAACGGGCGACACCCGAGCGCGTAATCATCATCAAACCTCTCGTCCATTTTTTAATGACTCGGCGAGACGAAAAAAAAAAGTGCTCTGAGCGAAGAACACAATCTCAAACACCTCGATTTAGGGTCTTCTCAGTGTTAGAGCCACGACACCGTTAAAAAATTCTCTCACTCTTTCTCTCTCTCTCTCTCTTTCTCTCTCTCTTTCTCTCTTTCTCTCCGCTCTCCAAAAGTCAGATCTGAAAGCGACGAGCGAGAGCGGAGAGATGACAAAAAGCCTTTTTCTCCTCCGGGGGGCTTCCGTCGACGACAACTCCGCGAAAGGGGGGAGGATGAGGAGGCGAAGGCGGAACGCGAAGGTGGTGGTTAGGATGAACGAAGAGAAACAAAAAAGGAATCCATTCCCACTTTCGAATTTTGGGTCGGGATGCGCGAGCAACAATAACGAGAACGGTGAAGACGACGACGAGGACGACGAGAACGATAACAACAACAACAACAACGTCGGAGGGAAACGAATCCCAATCGGAGGACGGTTTTTGTGGTCCAACGAAGGGAAATCGATCGGTACGGGTTTGAAAAAACTGCCAGATTTTCGACGAAATATGCTGGAAGAAGGCACGGAGGACGTTTGGTTGAAAGAAATGGAGATGAAGCATTCGATATTGGACGCGTACGGAGAGCGTTGCGTCGTGTATAAAGAAGAGGAGCGAACGGACTTGGACGAAGCCTGTCGAGAGTTATTAAACGCGGTTGCGGAGTTGTTGACGGAACAGTATCCAGAAAGGTACGCGATAACAGAGAAGAACGAGGACGGGAGCCGAATGATTTCAATACCAAAGCTCGATAACTACACGGCTTCTTTAGAACCGAAGTCGGGAAAGGAGGCATTGATCACCGCCGCGCGATTGAGCACGAACGAGTTTTGTATAATGCGAAGAAGCAGAAACGGCGGAGAAGAAGCACAAAGTGAGAAACAGGAAAACGGTGGAGATTTCTTCGCCAGAGAACCTTCGGAGCACGAATTCGTCGCCGGCGTGGTGTGCTTTTCCTTCGACCCAAAGAAACGCGAAGGGAAGAACTTATCGCAGCTGCACAAACCGGTGCCGAACTACGAGGAGAAAATTGAAATGGCGACGAGGCGCGTGTTTGATAACTTGTTAAGGAAGATGGACGAGGACGGAGGACAGCCATTGTTTCGCGCAAATTGGGCGATACAGAATAGCAGCGATTTAATTAGCACCGATTTAGATTGGCATCCGACGAATGTTAAAATCGGTGGTGTGATGAATAGAAAACATTTAGTGGAGGAAAGTTCGACCAATTCTTTCGGCGACATCGACGCGATGCACACGGGATATATGGACCCGACGCAAGGTATGCCGAAAAATGTTCGCGAGGTTGGGAGTAAAATGTTTACGCGCGTAGAATACGAAACGATATCGAAACTAAAAACGAATGGGTTTTCATTGTTTACGGTGAAGACGTATTTAGAACCGTTAGAAAATTTTTCGGCGCCGGAAGCCGCGGAGTCGCTGTTCGTCGCCATCACCGAAGCGAGCGAAAGCGAGTTGAAGTACAAATCGCTCGAAAACGCCAACTTGAAGAATCTGATATTAGAATATTTGGTTGCGAATTTGCCAAAAGTCCAGTCGTCTTCATCGTCGTCGTCATCTTCTTCTTTATCATCGACGACAGTATCGTCAAACGTTCTCAAATGTCCCATGGGTTTTTCCACGCCGAAGATTAAAGAAGAAAGAGAAGAAGACGCGCGGACGACACAACCACACGATTTCACTCCGTGGACGTCATTCGATAAAGCAATCGAGGATGCCTCCCCTATTCCACCTTCGTACTACACGAGTGAGAAATTGGCGCAGCGTGAACGCGCCACGGTCTTTTCGCCAGAGAAGGATTGGGTTTGCATCGGGCACGTTTCGGATGCGCCAAGCGTGAACGATTATTTCACAACCACTGTGTTTTCCGATGAAAGCGAAAACGCCGCCGCCGCCGCTGTAGAAATAGTATGCGTGCGAACGGAAGAGAATACGTTTAAAGCGTACGAAAACGTGTGCCAACACCATTTCGCGAAGGTTGCTGATAAGAAACGAGGCACGTGCACAGCGAAAGCAAACTCGTGCGCGGCGGCGTTGCAATGTCCGTATCACGGATTCACGTATGATGTATCAAATGAAGGAAATGGGAAGCTCATCTCGGCGACTCGAATGAAAGGCATGGAAGAGCGAACGGAAAAGATTAAACTCAAAGGCGGTTACGTGTGCGAAACGTTCGGTCCGTTTGTGTTTCTAAAGAAAGATGAGAGTTCGTCGTCGTCTTTGCGAACGTTTTTAGGCGCAGATTTTGCCAGTCGAGTCGAAGAAGCTGATATCAACGTCTCCGATCGCGAGTCTTTTCGTCACGTCGCTCGCGAAACGTTTGAAGTTGAATCGAATTGGAAAGTTTTCATAGATAACTATCTCGATGGAGGTTTCCACGTCCCTTTCGCACATAAAGCGCTGGTCAAAGAAGGTTGCGACATGAGCAAATATAACATCACGCTCTTCGATAATATGAACTCGATTCAATCCGTGGACGTTAGAAAAGAAGAGAACACCAACTCTCGCCTCGGTTTAGGCTCAGCGACCTACGCGTTTGCCTTTCCGAACGTCTGTCTCAACAGATACGGACGTTGGCTGGATACCAACGTGGCGTTCCCAAATCCTGCAGACCCAAATAAGTGCGTCGTCGAATTCAACTGGTACATCGATAACACCAACCACGACGAGGACGACGACGAAGAGTTATTCATAAAGCAAAGCCTCCTCGCCTCTCGCGTCGTCCAAGACGAAGACGAAAATCTGTGCGCCTCCGTACAAAAAGGGCTCCGCTCCAAAGTCGCCTCTTCTTCTTCTTCTTCTTCATCCCGAAGCGGCAGCGGTGGCGACGAAGATCGAGAAGAAGGGTTATACTCCCCTGAATGCGAATCAATCATGTTTGCATTTCACAAGAGATATTATCGCGCCGTCCTCCTCCCGGGCGAATAAAAGAAACGACCGGTTGTAAATATTCTACTTGTGTATATTTTTTTGCCTGACCTTTTTTTTGACCTCATTTTTAGTACAAAGTGACACACACACACACGCACCACACACGCACACAATGTTGGTGTTCAAGAAACCTCTTCTCTTACTCCTGATGATGCTTTCCATCGCGCACTTCGCGGGCTTTCTCTCGTCGTCGTCCTCGACGACGTCGACGTCCAAAATCGTTGCTTTCGCGCAAGCCGAAGACGGCGAGGAAACGACGCCGTCGTTTGGGGATGATGAACGCGAGGAAGACGACGACGACGACGACGACGACGACGACGACGACGACGACGAAGATCCCCCATCAAACGATAACTCGGACGAGATCGATCCGTACCCCGAGATCGAAGACGACGAGGACTCGAAAATCTGGCCGCCGCCGATGCCAGAAGTACGACACTTGAAGCAATATAAAGTAAGAATGTTGAAGGAGTTCTTAGACTTGAGAGGGACGACGTGCGAAGCGTGCGCGGAGAAGGACGATTGGATTCGACGGGTCGTCGACACGTGGGAGTGGCCGAAGAAAGAAGTTAACGTCGCGAATACTGAAGATGAGGAAGATGTGGGAAATGAGGAGAGACGTCCGTACTCGGGAGACGAGATGACGCCGGAGGAGGAAGTCGCGGAAGAGGCGGCGAGAATGAAGAGAATGATGGACGAGTTGAACGGCGGTAAGTCAAAAGATTACACCGGGATGGATCCGAACAGGGTAAGGCTGTTGAAAAAATTGCAATCGAAAGGGTTGAGCTTTATGGGTGGCGAGAACATGGACATCGAACAGTTGGAGCAGTTGGCGAACGCGATGGATGGGATCAACAGTAAGAATGGTGGCGATCTTTAAATTGTACCTGTGTAAAAACAAGTGCTTCAATGTTTTATGGTACACGAGTTTTTGATTTTATTTGACCTGTTCATCGCACTCCCTCCTTACTTCTTCGATGACGTGTTTCAACTCGGCGAAGTTCATCAAAGCGCCTTCGGCTTCGTCCTCTTGAAGGACGCCGGTATCTTTCGATTTTGCAGCTAATTTTTCGCCAATTTCGATAATCTCCAACGAATCGTCCAATTCATTCGCGCCGTAATGCGCGTAGGCCAACAAATACCAGACGTCGACGATGCCGTCGCGCTCTTCCAAGAGCTCTTCGAGAATTTCAATCGCGAGCGCGGCGGAGGTGTCGATTTCCAACAACAATTTGGCGGTTTCGAATCGAAACTCAAAACTTACCTCGTAGTCTTGGAATCTCGGCGTGTATTCTTCATCGTCGTCGTCGTCTTTTTCTTCTTTTTCTTCTTTCTCCACGTCGTCCTCCGACGAGGATGCGTAATCTTTCGTTCCCGGCGCCGGTCTCTTTCGTTCGTAAATATCTCTCTCTTTCTTCGTCTCTTGGACCAACTGCATCGGCTTCCTCCATTTGGCGATGCTTTCTCTCAAATATTTCAGAGCCTCGTCCTTCTTCCCTTGCTCATTTCGCAAACACGCCAGCACTTGCATCGGCTCCGCGCTTTCTTTATCCGATTGTTGCGCTCTTTTGAGTAATTCCTCCACGGCTTTTGCCGTCTCGTCGTCCACCGCGTTATCGCCGTCCATCCCGTCTTCTTCGTCTCGACATCCCAAAATCTGTTCCGCCAACGCGCAACACGCCGAACAGTGCCTATCCGCCACCGACGCGTCCCCTTTTTTCATTTGTTCTTCCAACAAATCTAACCCTTTCTTTGTGCACGCCGTTGCCGCTTTCCCGTCGTCCAACAACTGCCCGAGATACATAAACTTCTCGTACCCGCTGTCCGGATTCGCCTTCGCCGCGTCTCTCAACGCGTCCAGCGCTTCTTCTTGGTCCCCGTACTCGGCTAACGCGTACGCGTACGTTTCCAACGCATCCACGTTCGTTGAATTCTTCTTACAAATATCTTTCAATTCCAACAAACCCTGTTCGATGCGATCGTACGAGATGTGCGTCAACGCGGATTCAATTTGTGTTTCTAACGCCCGCGTGGTTGAACTTTTACCGTTTGTGTTTTTGTTCGTCGCATTTTTATCACCACTCATTCCTCCTTTCATCCCCGTCTTCTTATAATTCGCACTCTTCCCTCCGGATTTCCCATCCCGAGGCGACTTCTTCTTCTTGCTTTTCCCGTTCGCGCCGCCCATGATTGATGACTGATGCGCTCTTCTCTCTCTCTTTCTCTCTCAATTGGAGAAGAGAGAAATCGATTTTTGGAACTCGAGAGAAATTCGCCGCCAACGAAGAAGAGAGAGAGAGAGATTACTTGATTACTTTACACGAACGCACTTGAAAACTTTGGGAAAAAAAAGGCCGACTTAAAAAAACGCGTTCCTTTCTCTCTCTCTCTCTGTTCTTCTCTCTCTTTCAAAGGCGGAGAGAAAGAATGAATCAACGACAACAACAACAACAACACTTACTATAGAAAAGTATTATGGGGGAGAGAGATTCTTTTTCTTCTTTTTTCTCCTTTTTTTGCTTTTTTTGCAAAAGTCGTTGGAACTCCGAACAAACAACTCTTGCGTTTTTGCGTGTTTTTCGTCTGCTCTTTTTTTTTTGAGCCAACA
>Ga0209309_10004245_pt1 | contig 11943 bp, 14 predicted proteins | sample COGITO_mtgs_1204_2_FD_184807 | JGI IMG/M metagenome (GOLD analysis project Ga0209309, IMG submission 184807) | Pelagic marine microbial communities from North Sea - COGITO_mtgs_120412 (SPAdes) (version 2) | ecosystem: Environmental > Aquatic > Marine > Epipelagic ...
ATGCACAATTTTTACTGAACTTAAATCAAAATGAATAATCGCCCCTTTTATTCGTAAACAAAAATTACGAATGAAAAATGTATTATTTGCAGCCTTGATCTTATTCACATTTCAGGCTTTTTCACAAAATTACACACTTAGAGGAAAGATTACCGCTAACAATAGGGCTCTGGAAGGAGCTTCTGTGGTTGCTTTAGGAGAAAAAGTTGGAACTCAAACCGATTCTCAAGGGAATTACTCGATCTCCCTGAAAGAAGGATCTTACATCATTTTATTTAGCTATGGGAATAGCAAAACCATGAAAATTGATCTTACCCAAAATATGAATTTGGATGTAGATCTTAGCAATGCTCAGGAAGTTTTAGATGAAGTTTTTTTATCTGCGCTTAGAGTGAATGCGCAATCTCCAATAACCTACAGTAATTTAAGTAACGAGGAAATTGAAGAGCGAAATTTAGGGCAGGATATTCCTGTGCTTATGAATTTTATGCCTAATGTAGTCACCACTTCAGATGCTGGTGCAGGTGTTGGATATACAGGGATTCGAGTGCGTGGAAGTGATGCTAGTAGGGTAAATGTTACTATAAATGGTGTGCCTTATAATGATGCTGAAAGTCAGGGTACATTTTGGGTTAATTTACCAGATTTCGCCTCTTCTGTAGAAAATATTCAATTGCAAAGAGGTGTTGGAACTTCTACAAATGGAGCAGGAGCTTTTGGTGCGAGTTTAAACATTCTTACAGATGTTTACAGTGCCAATGCTAATGCAGAAACTTCTCATAATTTCGGGTCTTATAATACCAGAAAACATACTGTAAAATTTAGTACAGGATTGTTGAATGATCATTGGGAAATTGCAGGTAGAGCTTCACAAATTAAAAGTGATGGATACATAGACAGGGCAAGCTCCGATCTTAAATCTTATTTCTTGCAAGCTGCTTATGTTAATGATAATACCTTGATAAAAGCATTAACGTTCGGTGGAACAGAAAAAACATATCAGGCTTGGTACGGTATTGATGGGGAGACTTTAAGATCTAATAGAACCTTTAATCCTGCAGGGGCCTACTCTAATGATGGAGAGGAAAAGTATTATGATAATCAGACAGATAACTATCAGCAAGATCATTACCAATTGCTATGGAATCAAAAATATGATTCTAATTGGTCCTCAAATTTCGCTTTACATTATACCAAAGGAAAAGGCTATTATGAGGAATTTAATGAAGATGCGAGTTTAAATGACTTCGGACTTCAAAATTTTATAGCAGATGGTTCAGAAATTACCACTTCAGATCTTGTAGGTCGTAAATGGTTGGATAATGATTTTTATGGAGCTACATTCAATTTAAATTATCAAAACAGCAAACTAGATGTAGATCTTGGAGGAGGTTTAAATAAATATGAAGGAGATCATTATGGAGCTATTATCTACACCAGATTTGCTAAAAATGAAGATCCAAGAGAGCACTATTATTTTAACGATGCGGTTAAAACTGATTTTAATATTTACACCAAAGCAAATTTTGCAATTACAGAGAAACTCGCTGCTTATGTAGATCTTCAAATTAGAACTATAGATTATAAAACTGGAGGTTTGTTAGATGATAAGTCAAACTTTAACGTTGATGATAATTTCAGCTTTTTCAACCCAAAAGCAGGACTAACATATCAAATGAATGATCTAAATCAGTTTTATTTCTCTTATGCCAGAGCAAACAGAGAGCCAAGTAGAGCAGATTATGAGAACGGAAATCCAGAATCAGAAGGTTTAAATGATTTTGAATTGGGTTGGAGATATAAAGCTCCTAAAGCGCAGATAAATACGAATGTCTATTTTATGGATTATCAAAATCAATTGGTTCTTACTGGAGGAATTGACGATGAAGGCTCATTTATTCGTGAAAATAGCGGGAATAGTTACAGGCTTGGATTAGAGGTAGATGCAACTATCAAGATTTCTGATAAACTAAAAACTCGCCCGAACGTATCAATTAGCAGAAATAAGAATGTAGATTTTGTTTCAACTTTTAATGGAGAACTGACAAATTTTGGAGATACAGAAATTTCTTTTTCTCCGGAAATTGTAGCAGGAAATATTTTAAGCTATACTCCTTTGGATAGATTGAAACTTAACTTACTTTCTAAATATGTGGGAGACCAGTATATGAGTATTATTGAAGCTAAAAATTCAAAATTAGACGCCTATTTTGTAAATGATCTTAATGTTCAATACACCTTTAATAAGCTTTCGATCTTTAAAGAAGTAGTACTAACAGCATTGGTGAATAACATTTTGAACGAGAAATACGTTTCGAATGGATATTATTACACCTACGATGTTGAGAATACAGAGCTTCCAAGTGGCGTGCAAACCTTTGATGGAGCAGGATATTATCCGCAGGCAACCACTAATTTCTTATTAGGCCTAAACTTGAAATTTTAGAAAAATAAAAGATCTTCCCGTAGTAACTATTACGGGAAGATTTTTAATTGGAGATTTCTAAAGAATTTCCATTTTTACGAACTCGGTACGATTTTAAAGCATATTGGCCATCGCCTTGAGTAATTTCGCCGGTTAAAATATTGTATTCATTACCATCTTCACAATCACAAGTAGCAATCAAACCTTGCACACTCAATCTAGAGCAACTAGATACAGCGTGATTAGGATCTGTTAATTCAAAAGCGAGATATTGTGAATTATTGATATTGTAAACAACCACTCCATTTAGTCCATAATTATAGGTTGTGTAGCTATTGCCCGGAAAATTCAAGCTATTATATTCCGGCAAGCCTAAGTTGATGTTTAAATTGACATTGATATCAACCAAATAAGGATTATTAATTCTGGTATTGTCTGAGGTGTTACAAGAAAAAAGTATGTTTATTAATAGCGTGGAGAATAGAATTCTTCTGATCATTTTAATGGTTTTGTCTAAAGACAATTTAGTTGTTTTCAATGTTTAAATTTATTATATTTGTTTAGATAAATCCCGTCGCGCATGGGATTTTTTGTATTTATTAGCGTGTTGAAGGTTAAAAAACTAAGAAATTCAATCTATATAGATAAATCTAACTCTTTAGCTTTAATATAGATTAATATAAAAATCACTAAACATATATTGATAGATTTTGGAAAGGGTACATTCGCCTAACTTCCTTAATTATTAAACGATAACATTATGAGCAAAGTATCTTATTATACACCCGAAGGTTTAAAGAAGCTTAGAGATGAGTTGAACCTGTTGAGAGATGTGGAAAGACCAAAAGCTTCCCAAGCTATTGCAGAGGCTAGAGATAAGGGAGATCTAAGTGAGAATGCAGAATATGATGCAGCAAAAGAAGCGCAAGGTTTGTTAGAGCTTAGAATTTCCAAAATGGAAGAAGTGGTTTCTAATGCTAGAATTATAGACGAATCTCAACTTGATACTTCTAAGGTGTTGGTACACTCTTTAGTGAAGATCAAGAACCTTTCTAATAAAATGGAAGTGAAATATAAATTGGTAGCACAAAGTGAAGCCGATCTTAAAACTGGAAAGATCTCTGTAGATTCTCCTATTGGTAAAGGTTTGCTTGGTAAAAAAGTGGGCGATACTGCAGAAATTAGTGTTCCAAATGGAACAATGAAATTTGAGATCATAGAGATTACAAGAGAATAAGACCTTTTAAATATTTTAATAAATCCTTTTCATTAGACTTTGTTCTATATTCTGAAAAGGATTTTTTATTTTTAATCAAAACTACAAACACCATGTCAACTATATTTTCAAAGATCATCAGCGGAGAATTGCCGGCTTATAAAGTAGCTGAAACCGATAAGTTTCTTGCTTTTTTAGATATTAACCCAAATGCCAAAGGCCATACGTTATGTATTCCAAAGCAAGAAGTAAATAAGATTTTTGATCTTGATAAAGATACGTATCAAGAATTGATGGAATTCTCACGTAAAGTTGCAGTAGGTTTAGAGAAAACAGTTTCTTGTAAAAGAGTTGGAATGGCAGTAATCGGGCTTGAGGTTCCGCATGTGCATGTGCACTTAATTCCGCTTAACAAAATGAGCGATATGGATTTCAGCAGTAAATCGAGTTTTTCTTCTGAAGAAATGGAAGCGCTTACCGCGGCTATAAAAGCTAATATTTAATGGATCTTTCTGAATTTAAATTAAGCTTAGAGATTCGGATAGACTGGAGTGATCTAGATATGTATAAGCATGTTAACAACCTTACTTTTCTCAGATTTATGCAATCTGGAAGAGTAGAGTTTTGGGAAGCTACCGGACTTTCTAAAGATTTTGAAACTACCAATAGAGGTCCAATGCTTGTTTCTAGTCATTGCGATTTTAAAAAATCGCTTTATTATCCGGGAAAAGCTATCATTAAGACCAAGTTAGATTACTTAAAAAATTCAAGTTTTGGCATTGAACACATAATCTTGAATGAGGATAACGAAATTTGTGCAATTGGAAAGGATGTAGCGGTATGTTTTGATTTCAATAAAAATGAAACCTATACAATACCAAATGATCTTCGAGAGATCATGGCTAAATTTTAAATGATTTAATCAATCTTTTTAAGCGCAACTTGAAAGGTTGTTCCTTTATTTATCTCGCTTTTAAAGACTTTGATCTTTCCTAAATGATATTCTTCAATTATTCGTTTTGCAAGTGAAAGTCCTAACCCCCAGCCTCTTTTTTTAGAGGTGTAACCGGGTTCAAAAATCATTTTATACTTACTTTTCGGAACTCCTTTTCCGGTATCTTTTACGTAGATATATACCCAGTGTAGGTCTTGCTTTATCTCAATCTTTAACTGTCCTTTTCCGCGCATAGCATCAATTGCGTTTTTTACTAAATTCTCTATGGTCCAGCTGTACAGGGATTCATTTAAATTCACATAAATGGGAGCATATGGCGTGTTGATCTGAAAATCTATGAGGCTTGAACTTCTAATTTTTAGATAGGTAAAACTATCTTTTGTAGCTTGTACTATTTCAGTTCTGGAAAGAATAGGTGCAGATCCTATTTTGGAAAATCTTTCGGTGATGGTTCTTAATCTGTCTACATCTTTTTCAATTTCAGCGATATATTCTTTATTGACATTCTCTTCTTTCAAAATTTCGGTCCAGCCAATCAAAGAAGAAAGTGGAGTACCAATTTGATGGGCAGTTTCTTTAGCCATTCCCGCCCAAAGCTTATTCTGTTCGCTGGTTTTGGAAGTGGTGTAGAAAAAATAAACCACACCTATAAATAGAAAAATGATCAATAATAAAGCTATTGGATAATATTTAATCTTGGTAAGCAAAGGTGAATCTCCGTAATAGATCTTATGAATTCTATTGGCTCCAAGAACCATTTCTATAGGTTCATTCTCTTGCTTTAATTGGTTTAAATAATCCTGAATCTTTTTAGGATCATCTCGAACTTCAGGTTGTATATTAAGTCCATCTATAATATTCTCATGTTCATCTACCCAAATTGTAGGAATACTGGTGTTATTGTTTAAAATATGAAGGGTAAGGTCTATATCGGTATCATCATTAGCTTTGTCTAGAAATGCCTGGGCCGCTGTCCAAACTTCCATTTTATCGCGTTCATCCTGTTTTAAGCGTTCAAAAAATATGGATGTGTTCCATAGAATTAGAACTACGATGAGTAAAGATGAAACAATGATGAACCAACGGGCTAAGTTTCGTTCGTCTGAAAAATTCATGAAGCCAATTTAAGAAGATTTAAATATAACTTTTTTCTATTAATATTATTGTTGAAGCCGGGTTTTTCATTACTGAATCGATTCGTTACCTTTGTGAAAAATTGCAAGATGTTAACAGTAGACCCTAAAGAAATTAGTACCGGACAAAGGCACCAATATTTGTTGGGTGCAGTAGGTCCAAGGCCTATAGCATTCGCTAGTACGGTAGATGAAGATGGAAGACCTAATCTTTCGCCTTTCAGTTTTTTTAATGTGTTTAGTGCAAATCCGCCAATTTTAATTTTTTCTCCGGCAAGACGTGGAAGAGATAATACCGTTAAGCACACTTTTTTAAATTCAAAAGCCACCAAAGAAGTAGTTATTAATATTGTAAACTACAAAATGGTACAGCAAATGTCTCTTTCTAGCACAGAATATGCTGAGGGGGTAAATGAATTTGAGAAAGCAGGTTTTACAATGCTCAAGTCAGATTTGGTGAAACCTTTTAGAGTGGCAGAAGCTCCTGTTCAATTTGAATGCAAGATAAATGAGGTTGTAGAACTAGGCCAAGAAGGTGGAGCAGGAAATTTAGTGATCTGCGAAGTGGTTAAAATGCATTTTGACGAAGAGATTTTAGATGAAAATGGGCAAATAGATCAGCATAAAATAGATCTTGTTGCAAGAATGGGCGGAAACTGGTATTCCAGAGCCAATATGGGAATGTTTGAAGTACCAAAACCTTTGTCTACTTTAGGAATTGGTGTAGATCAAATTCCTGAAAATATTAGATCAAGTAAGGTGTTAACCGGAAATGATCTTGGGAAATTAGGGAATGTTGAGGCATTGCCAAAGGAAGAAGAATGTGCTGCTTTTTTAAATGAAAATGACGAAATTGCCAAATTAGTGAATGCTGGTGATGCTGAAAAGATTCACTTACAGGCACAATTATATTTAGAGAAAGACGAACCGGCGAAAGCCTGGAAAATATTATTAGCAAATAGATAACGAAATGGAAGTACAAGGTAAGATTAAAATGATAGGGCAAACCCAAACTTTTGGAAGCAACGGGTTTAGAAAGCGCGAAGTGGTAGTAACCACAGAAGAACAATATCCACAGCATATAATGGTTGAATTTGTTCAAGATAAAACAGATTTATTAGACAGTTTCCAAGTTGGGCAGCCTGTAAAAATAGGAGTGAATTTGAGAGGCCGTGAGTGGGTAAACCCTCAGGGAGAAACTAAATATTTCAACTCTATTCAAGGTTGGAGAATTGAGAATTTACAAGCGGGAGCACCTGCAGGAAATTCTGCTCCTCCAGCAGATCAATTTGAGCCAGCACAAGATTTAAATGATGAAGATTATGACGATCTTCCTTTTTAATTAAAAATATATTAGTTGATGAGCTGTTTTAAAGATCTGAGCTATTTTAGATCTTTGAAACAGCTTTTTTAATTTTAATAATATCAGTTTGAAAACTCCAGAAGATGATACCTATTTCCCTCCGGTAGAAATGGCTACAGAAGATGGCTTGCTTGCCTATGGAGGAGATCTTTCTGTAAACCGACTTCTTTATGCCTATACCCACGGAATTTTTCCTTGGTTTGAAGATGGGCAACCTATACTTTGGTGGAGCCCAGATCCAAGAATGGTGCTTTACCCAAAGAAACTGAAGGTTTCAAAAAGCATGAAACAAGTGCTTGGAAATAATAGTTTTCATCTCACCTTCAACAAAGATTTTAAATCTGTTATAGAAAACTGTGCAAGCATAAAGCGAGATGGACAAAACGGTACTTGGATAACATCTGGCATGCAGGATGCCTATTTAAAATTGCATGATCTGGGAATTGCTCAATCTATTGAAGTTTGGCAAGATGGAAAACTTGTTGGTGGACTTTACGGCATCTATCTAAAGGATAAAAATGTATTCTGTGGAGAAAGCATGTTTGCAAAAGTGAGCAATGCCTCCAAATTTGCATTTATTAAAATGGTAGAAAAATTAAGAACGGCAGGTGTAGAGCTTATAGATTGCCAAGTTTACACTGCTCACTTAGAAAGTTTGGGAGCGGAGGAAATCTCCAGAGCGGAGTTTTTAAAATTCCTTAAGTAAATTTATTTCTGAAGTGCTTTCACTTCTTTGTTTCTAAAACAATCATCCTCATGATCATTCACCATCCCTGTAGCTTGCATGTGCGCATAAACAACTATTGATCCTACAAATTTGAATCCTCGCTTTTTAAGATCCTTGCTTAACTTGTCGCTTATCTTTGTAGTAGCAGGTGCTTTTTTATAGTCTAAAATGGTATTTTGAATAGGAGTGTGATCTACAAAATTCCAGATGTACTTGCTAAAACTTCCAAACTCTTCTTGAATCTTTATAAAAGCCTGAGCATTGGTAACTGTTGCTCTTACTTTCAACTTATTCCTGATGATACCTGCATTTAAAAGTAATTCCTGAATTTTATCTTCAGAATATTCAGCTATTTTTTTATAATCAAAATGATCAAAAGCCGCTCTGAAATTTTCTCTTTTTCTAAGAATCGTAATCCAACTTAATCCAGCTTGAAAAGTTTCCAGCACTAAAAATTCAAATAAAGAATCGTCATCATAAAGCGGAACACCCCATTCATGATCATGATAGTCTTCATAAAGAGAATCACCCACACACCAGCCACATCTTTTAACTTCGCTCATAAGCTTAAGGTTTAAATTGATAAGTAATGGTGCCCGGTTGCGCAGTTCTACCCGCTAATCTGCTAAAAACAGCTTGAGTAGCGTATTGCATGGCTTGTTCCGTAAGGCATTCGTTATTCGTGGAAGAACTAGCTTTATTAATTGCAGTTTCAATCACCCTTCCGTCTTCATTAACCTTAATGTTCACTACAATCCTTCCAGGAAGATCACAGGTATAAATTGGATTTGGAATATCTACAGCAGTTCTTCCTTTTAAAGAAAAGGAAATAGAACTATTATCCATACTGCCTTTTTTGGTAGATGTCTTGTCTGTTGCCAGATTTCCATCAGACCTTTTCTGAACTTCTTTTTTCTTAGGAGAGTTTTGAGTGCTGTAATTTCCGGAGCCGGTTACACGTTCATCGTTGGAGGTTTCCTCTTGTGCAGCGCTATTCTTTTGAAAGATCTCATCGAGTTGCTTGTTAAAATTGGCATCACGAGATTCCTGATTTTCGTTAAAAGCTTGATGTGTTTTTACAGTATTTCGTTGAGGGGTTTTTGCAGGTTCCACCTCTTCTGGTTTCTTTTCTTCCGCTTGTTCAGTCTTAAAACTTTCAAGATCTATAAGCATCTCTCTGGTTTTCTTATTGCTATTCGATAAATTGAAATTATACAAACTAAGCATCAACAGCAAAAATAGCAGCGAGGTAATGATCAAAGCTTTATGTCTGTCAAAAAAATCCATAGAATTAAAACTCCTTAAAACCTCGTTTATTCTGGCTTAAGGTAATAAATTTTGAAATGCTTCCAAGTCCATAGAATCTTCAACCTTAAAATCTCCAATTCTGGTTCTTCTTAATGCTGAGAGATATGCGCCAGAACCCAATGCTTTACCAAAATCGTTCGCAAGACTTCTAATATAGGTTCCTTTACTACACTCTACTCTGAAATCTACTTCTGGAAATCTAATTGCAGTGATCTCAAATTCGGTAATGGTTACTTTTCTAGATTTAATTTCCACTTCCTCACCATTTCTAGCGTATTCATAAAGACGTTTTCCATCTTTTTTTAATGCTGAAAATACCGGTGGAACTTGTTCTATTTCACCAATAAATTCGAAAGCTGCATTGGTAATATCATTTTCTGAAATATGATCTATAGGAAAAGTTTCATCAACTTCAGTTTCCATGTCGTAAGAGGGAGTGGTTGCGCCTAAAGTAAAAGTGCCGGTGTATTCTTTTTCCTGCCCTTGAAACTCTTCAATTCTCTTGGTGAATTTTCCAGTACAAATTACAAGAAGGCCGGTAGCTAAAGGATCTAAAGTTCCTGCGTGCCCAACTTTTATCTTTTTAATATTGCAGCTTTTTCTAATTAGCCATCTGACTTTATTTACCAGCTGAAAGGAAGTCCAGTTTAATGGTTTATCGAATAATAAGATCTGTCCTTCTTTAAAGTCTTCGCTTTGCATTAAGAGGTGGTAAGTGGATTTATAAAAAAGTGGTAGAAAAGTATGAAGAGGCCAAAAGCAATTCTATAGTAACCAAAAACTTTAAAGCCGTGTTTGCTCAAATATCCTATAAAAGATTTAATAGCAAGTATGGCTACTAAAAGGCCGATTACATTTCCTATAATTAAAAGATTGGTTTGTTCAGATGTAAGAACAAATCCATCCTGATAATAATCGTAAGTCTTTTTAACTGTAGCCCCAAACATGGTTGGAACGGCAAGAAAAAATGAGAATTCTGCCGCGGTAGTTCTTGAAAGTTTTTGACTCATCCCTCCAACAATAGATGCTCCACTTCTGGAAACACCAGGAACCATAGCTAAACATTGAAAGAAACCGATCTTTAAAGCTGTCATATAGCTAATCTTGTCGTCTTCAGAAGCTTTAAACCATTCGTCTACCTTTAAAAGGATAAAACCTCCAATTACAAGGGAACAAGCAACAACCAGAGGACTCTCTAAAAGTTCATCTATAATATCATTCAGCAAAAGTCCTAAAACAACAGCTGGTAAGAAGGCTACAAATAGTTTTTTGTAAAAATCGATGCTTTGAAAAAAGCGTTTCCAGTATAATACTAAAACAGATAAAATAGTACCAAGTTGGATAACAATGGTGAAAAGTTTAGTGAAATCCTGATCTGCAATTCCAAAAAAGGAGGAGGCAATTATTAAATGTCCGGTAGAAGAAACAGGCAAAAATTCGGTTAATCCTTCAATAATAGCAAGAATTATTGCTTCAATATATCCCATTTAGTGCTTTTTCGGATTTAATAAAATAGCATAAGCTTCAATTCCAAATCCTATTAAAACTAAGGCAGGAGCTAGTCTAATTCTTCTAAAATTGTAGATCTCTGCATTAAATACGTTCGGATCATCACTTCCACCGCCAGACATTAAAATAAAGCCCAATGCAATTACAGCTAATCCAATAAACATAAAAGTGTAGTTCTTTTTGCCGAATACAAAGTTGAGATCTTGCTTATGTAAAGGTTTATTATTTTTATTCATTGATATTTTTTTTAATTGTCCAATCTTTGCCACGAATGCACTAATATTTATAAAATAATTCGTTCGTGAATTAATTTATCTGCCTCAAAATTAGCCAAAATCGCTAAATTGTTATTGTTGAATTTATGGCAGCTAATAGATTAATAATATAATTCGTCTGTCTTTAAATTTAGGAATCTTGAAGTGGCAAAGAATGTACTTAGCCAGGTTATGAAAATCCCCATTAAAAAAACACCCACAAATAGACCTATTAAAAGAGTAGAATCTCTAAGTAATTCCAATTCTGGGAAACTTTTGTTTAAATAAAACAAAACAATTCCCATTCCTATTAATGCAAGTACAGCACCAATAATTCCCAATTTTACGCTTTGCCAAATAAACGGTCTGCGAATGAAACTCTTAGTAGCACCTACCATTTGCATGGTTTTAATGATAAAACGCTTGGAATATACAGCTAATCGTATAGAGCTGTTTATAAGCAATACTGCTATAAACGTAAAAACTCCGCTTATTACTAAGATCCAGAAACTAATTTTCTTTACGTTGTCATTCAACAATGCTATCAAAGGTTTATCATAGATCACCTCATCTACAAAATTCTTTGCGGTAATATCTGATGCTATTTTGTCTATTTGTTCAGAATCTACATAATCTGCCTTCATGTGAACATCTATAGAGTTCTGTAATGGGTTGTAACCCAGAAAGTCCATAAAATCTTCACCAATTTCCTTGCTTTGCTCTTCTGCAGCTTGTTCTTTGGAAACAAAAACACTGGTTTTAGTGTATTCTGCCATGGCAAGACTTTTCTTTAACTGCTCAATTTCAACATCTTTTGCATTATCTTTAAGGTAGACGGTAAGAGCGATCTGCTCTTTAAAATGATCGGCTACTTTTTTAGTGTTAAGCACTAATAGGCCTAGTAAGCCAAGAAGAAAAAGTACTAATGAAATACTGATTACAACAGAAAAATAAGAAGAAATCAATCGTCTTTTTTGATACCTTTCAAAAGATGTACTCATAGAGTGGTTACAGATTTTTTGTAAAAATAATAAACTTAATGATTCCCTATCT
>Ga0209309_10004255_pt1 | contig 11929 bp, 15 predicted proteins | sample COGITO_mtgs_1204_2_FD_184807 | JGI IMG/M metagenome (GOLD analysis project Ga0209309, IMG submission 184807) | Pelagic marine microbial communities from North Sea - COGITO_mtgs_120412 (SPAdes) (version 2) | ecosystem: Environmental > Aquatic > Marine > Epipelagic ...
TTAATTATTCATTTAAGTTGCAGTGCGTAAAGATAATAATCTAAGAAAAAAAACAGACTACTTTTTAAAAATAATTATTCGCGTTAAAAATGATTCACCTATAGATTTTATTTATTTTAAAATATACAAACTTTTTGATTGTATAATTTCTATTTTACTTCTAACTAACTTTATTCCTACAAATTTATGTCTAATAATAATTCAACACAAAACTTAAAAAGTGCTACTCCAGAATCTTTAGATTGGGCAGTTGTTCAAAAAGATATGAAGAGCAAACTTGGCAATGATATATACGAGAGCTGGCTTAGAAAGATAGATTTTATTGAAGAGATGAACAATTATATCTTACTTTCTGTTTCAACTAGATTTATAAGAGACTGGATTACTTCAAGATATTTAGATCAAATTTTACAAGTTGTAAAAGCTTACAAAAAAGATCTAACAAGAATAGAGTTTAAAATTATTGAAAAAAATTCTGATAATGATGTTCAAAGTAATATTCAAAAAATTTCAAATAATCAGAATATATCATTCATTAAAGATACATACTTACAATACAACAGAATTGATCCTAATAAACGATTTGATAATTTTATAACTGGAATTAGTAATAAGTTGGCATATGAAGCATCATTAAAGGTTTCAGAAAATATCTCACACTATAATCCACTTTATATTTATGGAGGTGTTGGAATGGGTAAAACTCATTTATTAAACTCTATCGGTCTTTCTTTGAAAGATAAGAATAAAGTGATGTTTATTTCTGCAGAGAGATTTATGTATCAATTTGTTAAGTCTATCAAATCTAATGATATGGTAAAATTTAAAGAATACTTTAGAAATACAGATATTTTATTAATTGATGATATTCAATTTATGAATGGCAAGGAAGCCATGCAAGAAGAATTTTTTCATACATTTAATGCATTGCTTGACAAAGGTTCACAAGTAATAATTTCTGCAGACAGAGCTCCAAATAAGTTATCTAGAATTCAAGATAGAATTAAGTCAAGATTTGCTGGAGGCCTAGTTATTGATATCCAAAAACCAGACTATGAACTTAGAAGTAAAATTGTTAAACAAAAAACAGAAGAGCTCAATATTTTTTATTCTAATCAAATAAATATCTCTGAAGAAATACAAATATTTATTAGCACTGAAATCACAACTAGTATCAGAGAGTTAGTAGGTGCGATTAATAGAGTTGTTTCTTTTTCAAGAATATATAACAAAGTTCCTAATTTGTCCGAGGTTAAAGTTATTTTAAAAGACTTACTAAATATAGGTGAAAATAAAGTAACGATTGATTTAATCCAATCTACTGTTTGTAAATTCTTTAAAATAAGCAAAAATGAGATGTTGTCTTCAAGAAGGTCAAGATATTTAGTTAGACCAAGACAGACTGCTATTTATTTAACTAAGATACTAACCTCTAAATCTTTACCTGAAATAGGAAGAGAGTTTTCTAATCGAGACCATACAACAATCATACATTCAGTTAAAACAATTGAAAAATTAAAGGAAAAAGATCAAGAAATGACTAACAATATTAATAACCTAAAAAATCAAATATTGTATACTAAAGAAAATGAAATTTAACGTTAATCAACAAGACTTACAACAAGCACTGAACTATTGTCAGGGTGTAATAGAAAAAAGAAGCACACTTCCCATTTTATCTAATGTCTTATTAAATGTTAGCAATTCAAGCTTAACAATTACAGCAACAGATTTAGATTTGATATTTATTCATCAAATTGACAATGTAGAGGTTATTGAAGAAGGAAATACTACTACCACTTCTTCAATTATGTATGATATTATAAGAAAGTTTTCTTCAGGAAAAAAAATTAATCTATCTTTAACGGATATTAGTAAGCTTCAAGTTGAATCTGAAAAGTCTGTCTTTAATTTAAACTGTATTAGTGCATCTGAATTTCCATTAACAGATGAAAACTTTAATCAAAATGAGTTTTCTATAAAATCTAAACATTTATTAAAATTACTAAATAAATGTAAATTTTCTGTTTCAAATGATGAAACAAGGCACTACTTAAGTGGAATTTTTTTACACCAAACTGAAATTGAAGATAAAAATTTTCTAACAGCGGCAGCAACGGACAGTCATAGAATGTCTATATCTAAAATAAGATTAGATCAGAAGATAGACTTTGAACCAATTATATTGCCTAAAAAGACAATATTTCAATTATGCTCTTTACTAGAAAATTATGATGGAAATGTAAAAATTTCAAATGTTAAGTCTAAAATTAAGTTTGAATTAAATAATAGTATTTTAATCTCAAAGTTAATTGATGGTAAGTTTCCTAATTATATACAGGTAATACCAAAAAATAATAAAAAAAAGCTAGAAATAGACCTAAAGTTATTTTTAGACTCTGTAGATAGAGTTGCTTCAGTTTCATTAGACAAAAAAGATGGGGTAAAATTTAATTTATCAAAAGATGTTTTAAATTTATCAGTTAACAATACTAACAGTGGAGATGGAAAAGAAAGTTTAAATGTAATATTTGATCATGATTTAGAAATTAGTTTTAATTCTAGATATTTGATTGATGTTGCTTCACAGTTAGATGGAGATAAAATTGAAATTTTTTTTAATGACACTGGATCACCAGCTTTAATTAAAGATCCAGGTGACTTTGACAGTATATTTGTTGTAATGCCTATGAAGGGCTAATTTAGAACATCAAGTTCAGAGTAAATAGCATTTTCTAATTTTTTTAAGAAAATTTCTTTTTTTAATCCAGGTTCAATATTTTTCAAAATTGAGATAGTTAAAATTGTATTAATTTTTTTTAAACCTTTTTTTGGCCACGTATTTCCAGAATTAATAGCTACTGGTTGGCATGAAATTTTTAATTCTTCATAAATTCTACCAGAGCCTTTTTTAAAAAGAGATCTATCTTCAGGTGGTAATCTTGTGCCTTGTGGAAAAATTATAAGAGGTCTGTTTGATGAATTAATTTGCTTTGCTATGTCATCAAAAAACCCAAGATTTTCTTTTGATACCTTATTTCGTTTAATTGATATTGAGCCAATTTTTTTAAGATACCAACCAAATATTGGTAGCATTAATAACTCTTTTTTTAGAATAAAAACTGGAGAGTTAAAAATTGTTTGTAAAAAAAAAGTTTCAAACATTGATTGATGAGAAGCTGCTATAAAAAATTTTTTATTTTGAATAATATTTTCTTTACCTTTGATTATTATTTTAGTGGATAAGAAAAATTGCAAGCAAAATGAAGTCCAATACCCCATGATTTTACCACCAAACAAAACTATTTTTTTTGGTAAAAAAATTGCTGGAAGAAATATTAAAGAAATAAAGATAATACCAGTAAAAAAGAAGAGAGAAAATAAAAAATTTCTTATCATTTTTATCAAAAACTAAATTAGGTCTTCTACTTTTTGTCTTTTTTTAATTATATTAATGTTAGAACCCTTGATTAATATTTCTGCTGGTTTTGTTCTAACATTATAGTTTGAACTTAATGACATTCCATAAGCTCCAACATCACACATTACCACAAGGTCTTTTTCATTTAGTTTTTGGAATTTTTTTAAGGTTGTAAATTTATCAGTGCTTTCACAAATTGGTCCAACAAATTCATAAGTTTTTTTTGAAGTTTGATTTGTTTTTAATGCAGGTAAAGTTTTATGGTTTGCACCATATAATGCAGGTCTCATAAGGTCATTCATTGCAGCATCTAATATAATGAAATCTTTTTTATCACTCTCTTTTATATAAATAACTTTTGAAACTAAAGATCCTGTATTGCCTATTATTGATCTGCCTGGTTCAAATATAATTTTAGAGTTGTAATTTTTTAGGAATTTTTTTATAGCAATATTATATTTTTGATAATTAAGTTTTTTGTTATTTTTTTCATAAGATATCCCCATGCCACCACCAAGATCAATAAATTCAAAATTATAATTACTTTTTTGGATAATTCTATCTATCACCTTAAGCATTTTTTCATACGGCTTGTGACTTAAAATTTGACTTCCTATATGAACACTTAAACATTTAAGGTTAATATTCTTTGATGATTTAGAGTAAGTGACAAGATTGAAAAAAGTTTTTTCGTCCACACCAAATTTATTTTCTTTTTTGCCAGTTGAAATTTGTTTTAAAGTTTTTGCATCTGTATTTGGATTTAATCTAATACCAATATTTACAATTTTTTTTTTAGATTTAGCAATTCTCTCAATTTCATTAATTTCACTTTTAGACTCAGTATTTATTAATAAAATTTTTTTATCTATTGCATAACTTATTTCATCTGATGTTTTACCAACTCCTGAAAAAACTATTTTTTTTGGATCTATTCCAGCCTTAAGTGCCATCATTAATTCTCCCACTGAAACAACATCTGCACCTAGTCCAAATTTTTTAATCTCTCTAATCAGATTTATATTAGTGTTAGATTTAATAGCAAAACATATTAGTGGAGAAAATGATTTAAAATTTTTTTTAAAATTATTTATATTTTCTTTTAATTGATTATAAGAATAACAATAAGTTGGTGTGCCAAATCTTGCAGCTATATTTTGTATACTAGCTTTTTCAATTGTAAGTTTTTTTTTAATATATTTCATTAAGCATTCGATCTTAAGCTTTATTTATAATGGCAGTTTCTATTTTAACTTTTTTTTTAGAATCTTCATATTTAGGATTTCCTTTTTTCCCACAAGAAACTAATATGAAACACAATAATAAAGTTAATATAATTTTTTTTTTCATTTTTGTTTTTTATATTTCATTATCATTTTTTTAATATTATCAAAAGATGTTCCACCATAAGATTTTTTTGAATTTACAGAGTTTCTTACATTAAATACCTTTAATACTTCAATTGTAAGCTGTGGTTCAATTTTTTTTAACTCTTCAATACTTAGGTTGTTTAATTTCTTCTTTTTTTTTTCAGCAAAATTAACAATTGAAGCTGTAATTTGATATGCTTTTCTAAATGGCATTGAATGATTTTTAACAAGATAATCAGCTAAATCTGTAGCTGTAATATAACCTGAATTTGCAAGATCTAACATTTGTTGCTTGTTAGGTTTTAAGTTTTTTAAAACTTCGTTAAGAATTGTAATAGAATTGTTTAAAATTTCATTAGATTTAAATAATATTTCTTTATCATCTTGTAAATCTTTAAAGTAAGAAATTGGTAAGCCCTTAAGTATAGTTAACATTGAAAATAAATTTCCATAAGTAGTTCCAGTTTTTCCTCTTAGATACTCTAATAAATCTGGATTTTTCTTTTGAGGCATTATAGAAGATCCTGTAACAACTTTATCAGAAAGAGTAATTAAATTAAAACCATCTGAGTTCCAAATAATTAATTCTTCCGCAATTCTTGAAATGTGCATAGAACAAACAGATGCGCTGTACAAAAAGTCTAGGACAAAATCTCTATCAGCAACAGTATCTATTGAATTATTTGTTGGTTTCTGAAAGCCTAGTTTTTTTGATGTGAAATTTCTATCAATTTTAAAAGAAGTACCGGTTAATGCCACAGCACCAAGAGGACATTCTGATAAATTTTCTAGGTTATATAAAAATCTTTTTTTATCTCTATTAAACATCTCTATGTAAGCCATTAAATAATGTGCAAATGAAACAGCTTGAGCATTTTTTAAATGGGTGAACCCTGGCATTATAGTTTCAATATTTTTTTCAGAAATTCTAAGAATTGTTTTTGTAATATTATCTAAGTTTTTAATGATCTCTTGAGTGGATGAGTTAGTCCACATTTTAAAATCAGTAATTACCTGATCATTTCTAGACCTTGCAGTATGAATATACCCTGCTTCTTCACCTATAATTTCAAATAGTCTTTTTTCAATATTCATATGAATATCTTCATATTTATTATTATATTCAAATTTATTTTTTAAAATTTCTTTTTCAATTTTGTTTAATCCGTAAATTATTTTATTCTTAATCTTAAAAGAAATAATTTTTTGTCTAAATAGCATCTCAACATGTGCAATTGACCCTAAAATATCTTCTTTAAAAAGCTTTTTATCAATATCTATTGAGTTACCTACTTTTTGAAACAATATAGAAGCATCTTTTTTAATTCTTGAGCCCCATATTGCTTTATTGTTTTTATTTTTTACCATGATAATTAATTATACATATTTAGCATGAAATTATTAATAATATTTACTTACCTAATAATCACCAGTTTCAGTTTTGCCTCAGAAAAGCCAGATATAAAAAATTTATTTATAACTAAAAATCCAAAAATATATGACAATGTAATCTTCAAGGATATAAATCAAAAAGATGTTGATTTAGATGATTTTAAGGGAAAATTGATAATATTAAATTTTTGGGCAACTTGGTGTGCTCCATGCAAAGAAGAGATGCCATCTTTAGATAAACTTCAATCAAATAGTGATTTTACTAATTTAAAAATTTTTCCAATAAATATTTCTCAAGAAAACAAATCTAAATCAGAATCTTTTTTTACAGAACTAAATATCCAAAATTTAGATATTTATTTTGATGCACCCATCACTTTAGCAAAAAAATTTTCCTTAAGGGGAGTTCCAACTACAATTTTATTTACTAAACAAGGCAGGGAGTTTGCTAGAATTATAGGCTCCATCGATTTTAATAATGAAGAATTTATTAATTGGCTAAAAACTTATAATTAATTTTTAAAAAAATAAGCAAAAGAAACTAAAACTATTATAGCCACAAACTGCAAAAGCACTCTTAACTGCATTAGCTTATTTGAGTATTTTTTACTAGTCTGTCCACCTTTAAATAAAGTTCCAATACCTAGAATTAATACAACAGCAACAACTATTAAAAGAGTTATACCTAAAATTTTAACTAATGTTCCTGAAATCATATTTATATTGTAGAGTGTTTTTTATATAAAAAAACATAATAAAAACATCTATGACATTTTGTCTGACAACTACAATTATAAAACCAGAAAACAACATATCAATTAAGTATGCAGTTATTCTGCTTCATGGATATGGTGGCGATGGAAAAGATATAAGTATGTTAACCTTAAACTGGAAAAGATTTCTACCTAATACTATTTTTCTATGCCCTAATGGACATGAAAAATGTGAAGTTAATCCAATTGGCTATCAATGGTTTGACTTAACCAGTGATAATTCAAATTATATTATAGAGCAGTCAAAAAAAAGTGAGATAAAGCTTAAGCAATTTATTGAAGAAGTAAAAAACGAATATAGCTTAGAAAATTCACAAATTTGTTTATCGGGTTTTAGCCAAGGATGTATGATGTCTATAAACCTAGGACTAACAAGTAGTGAAAACTATAATTGTGTTGTTGGTTTTTCTGGAAAAGTAATAAATCAGGAAGATCTTATTAAAAGAAAAACTTCTTCAACAAAAATGCTTTTAATACATGGAGATAAAGATGAAGTTGTTGCACCAACTTTTTTATTAGAAGCCAAAGATTTTTTAATTAGAAATGATATTAAAATTGAGACAAAAATGATAAAAAATTGTGATCATCATATTTCTGTTGAAGCTTCAAGCACAGCGCTAGATTATATAAAAAATAATTTTAAAATTTTATAAAATTCTATTTATTGATAAAATAATTTTTTTCAGTTAGAATTTTATATATGTTTTTTGTTGATCAAGACCTATCTTTAGAAAAATGCCCAGCATTAGTTTTGAATGCAGATTATAGACCATTGAGCTATTATCCACTGTCTCTATGGAGCTGGCAAGACTCAGTAAAGTCTGTTTTTTTAGACAGAGTAACTATAGTTAGTAATTATGATAGAGTTATTAGAAGCCCATCATTTAATATGAGGCTACCAAGTGTAATTGCTTTAAAGAGTTTTATTAAACCACAATCTAATCCAAGTTTTACAAGGTTTAATGTTTTTTTAAGAGATAGATTTTTATGTCAATACTGTGGAAGCGATCAAGAGCTAACATTTGATCATTTACTTCCAAGATCTAAAGGAGGAGAGACTAATTGGAGCAATGTTGTAACAGCTTGTTCTTCTTGTAACGTTAAAAAAGGTGGAAGGTTATTGAAAAACTTAGATATGATTTTAAATCAAGAGCCCTATCAGCCCTCAACTGAAGACTTACATAAAAATGGAAAACACTTTCCACCAAATTTTTTACATAAGAGTTGGATGGATTACTTGTATTGGGATGTCGAGTTAGAGGCTTAATTATATTTTTTCAGATATATTAATCGCAATTTTTGATCCAGTTTTAATTATTTTATCCAAAATTGAGTACATGCCTTTTTTTGTTGCACCTTCTTTATATGCTATATCTTTATGATGCAATTCATCTTCTCTAAATTTGATAATTTTATCTTTTAGTTTTTTTTCATCATTTTCTAATTCTTTGATTTGGTTTGAGTAATGTTCATCTATAACTTCTTCAACCGAAGCGGTACAAAGCATAGCAGCTTTTTTCCCTAATATTGTTGAACCAAATCCTAGGCCAACACCAAGCATATCCCATAAAGGTAAAAATTTTGTAGGCTCAATCTTTCTTTTTTTTATTTCATTTTCAAAATAATCACAGTGCTCTTTTTCATGAACTTTCATTTGTTCAATTTTTTTTTTAGATTATCATCCTTTTATAAATGTATTGAGTGCTAATAATTGCCCCTCATAAATTTTTATAGCACCTCGTTCTCCAGCATGATCTACTCTAATAAATTCTTTTACTTTATTTTTATTTGTTTTTTTCATAATTTAAAAAAAGTTTTATTGTTATAGCGCTTATTATTAAAGAAATAATAATATTTATAGTCGCAAGAGATAAACTAAAAATTTTAAAAGTTACATCTTTACAACTTATAGGCACTTCTTTTAGTTGTTTTAAAAGATCTTCTTTAGTTAGTGCATTGTTTGACTCATTTAAGTCACAAACTAATGACTCCTTAAAAAAGCCTTGCTCAATTCCAAAATGATAAAAAGACAATGAGGCCCCAATAAAGAAAGTTAAACTTAAAACTACTAAAGTAATTTTTTCAAATTTCTGATTAAACAAACAAATTAAAATAATTGTTATTGAAAAAATATAAGGTACTCGCTCAATTAGACATAAGTTACATGGTTGATGACCCAACACATATTGAATAAAATATGCAGCCAATATAGCAAAGATACTAAATGCTAGTATTAAATTGATTATTATTTTGTTTTTAACTTGAGACATATTATTTAGTAATAAAATATATCACACCAAAAATTAATACAATTGTAATTCCTAGGATTGTAAACCACATAGCAGCCCTTGTTTTCATAAAATTATTAAATGTATCACCTAATATAAATGAGAGATAAGAAACAATAAAAAATCTTAAACCTCTAGAAAATAAACAGATAATAAGAAATATAAATAAATTAAAACTAATCATACCGCTGGTTATAGTAAATACCTTGAAAGGAAGAGGTGTAAAACCAGCAAGAAATAAAGTAGCTAGCCAAATATAAAACCCTGTTCCACTTGAAAGACTCTCTTTTAGATTGAGTACCTTGTTTTCATAACCGTAAAAACTCACAACACTCATTCCAAAATCTAAAAAATATGAACCAATAAAATATCCAAGAACACCACCCAAAGTAGAGAAAAGAGTAGCAATTACAAATATTTTTAAATAATCATTTTTTTTTGCAATAACCATTGGCACAATCATGACATCTGGTGGAATAGGGAAAAAAGAACTTTCCACAAAAGAAACAATCGCTAGAAATACTTTTGAACTCTTATGAGCGGCAAGTGTTAAAGATTTTTGATATAATTCATTAAACATTTTTTGGTTTTAATATAAATTAAGTTCTTATACTATTTAATTTTATAGTTATAATAATGAAAATTCAGGGCGAATGGCGGAACTGGTAGACGCGCACGACTCAAAATCGTGTTTTGCAAGAAGTGAGAGTTCGATTCTCTCTTCGCCCACCAATAATATATGCAAATAGATAAAATAAAAAATTTATTAGAGTTGTTTTACGAACAATATCAAAAACAAAATAAAGAAAGTATTTTTTTACAATCATTAAAAGAGTCGACCGAAAAATATTCATGGAAAGATGTTTATCTAAATATTAATAAATTATCTGAAGAAATATCAAAACATATTAAAAAAGGTGATAGATGCCTATTGGTTTCAGAAAATAGACCTGAATGGATGATTTCAGATCTATCAATTATGCTTTCAGGTGGTGTAACAGTTCCTGCTTATACAACTTATTCAGAAAGAGACTACGAATATATTATTGATGATTGCACACCAACAATTATTATTATTTCAAATAAAACTCAGTATGAAAAAATTAAAGATATTATTCCAAAAAAAAATTTTATTAAAAAGGTAATTTTTTTTGAAAATATAGAAAATATTGATGAAAAATTAAATATAAACATACATAATATTTTTAAAAAAAATAACTGTGATAATCAAAATTTTTCTAATTTAGAAATTAGAAGAAAAGATATGGCTTGTATAATTTATACTTCTGGTACGCAGGGAAATCCAAAAGGTGTAATGCTGAGTCATGGAGGAATACTAAATAACTGTGAGGGAGCTTATGGACTATTAAAAGACTTTATTTCAAATAAACCAAAGTTTTTAACTTGGTTACCTTTATCTCACTCATATGAGCATACAGTTCAGTTTGTACAAATAGTTGTAGGAGCAAAAGTATTATATGCCGAAAGTATGGATAAGTTGATTAAAAATATGGGCGATTGTTCGCCAGAGATAATGACTGCTGTACCAAGATTTTATCAAAATTTATATCAAAAAATTAATGCCTCATTTAGTAAAGCTACTGGATTAAAAAAATACCTAGTTAATCAAACAGTTCAATTAGGAAAGAAAAAATTGAATAAACAAAGACTTTCATTAATTGAAAAATTAATTGATTTTATTTGTGAAAAACTAGTAAGAAAAAAAATTAAAAATCAATTTGGAGGAAACTTAAAAACTTTCATTTCAGGTGGAGGAGCCTTAGACAAAGAGGTTGGTTCATTTTTAAATGCCATTGGATTACCAACATTGCAAGGATATGGTTTAACAGAAACATCTCCAGTAGTGAGCTGTAATTCCATAGATGAAATTAAAGTTGAAACAGTCGGAAGGCCATTTAAAGGAAATTTAGTTAAAATTGCAGATGATGGTGAGATACTTGTTAAGGGTGAAAATGTTATGCTTGGTTATTGGAAAAATGATGAAGAAACAAATAAAGTTTTAAAAAATGGATGGTTATTAACAGGTGATATAGGAGAATTTGAAGGAGAATTTTTAAAAATAACAGACAGAAAAAAAGATATAATAATTACCCCTGGTGGAGATAACATTTCACCAATTAAAATTGAAAATGATCTAAATAAATCTGATTTTATTGAGCAGAGTTTAGTTTATGGTGACAATAAACCATACCTGGTCTGCTTAATAATTTTAAGACAAGAACATAAAAATATTACTACAGAACAAGTTCAAAAAGAGATTGATAAAATAAATAAAAATTTATCAAAAATAGAAAAAATAAAAAAATTTATTCTAGTTAAAGATCAATTTACAATTGAAAATAGTATGATGACACCTACTTTAAAATTAAAAAGATATAAAATTATAAAAAAATATAAAATAGAATTTGAAAAACTTTTTTAATATTATTTTTATAGAGATTATAAGTCGCATAAACTCTTGCTTTTTTTACACAATAAAATAAAACTTAAAAAATGTTATTATAGAAAATAAATATAAAATTATTCTTTAATTAAAGATTTGACATAACTTGTATAAAAAAATAAAAATAAGTTAACAGCGAATCACTTTGATTCGTTTAACTTAAACAGGGAGCTAAAGATGGCTACAAGAAAAAAAGCTAAAAAAGCTAAAAAGAAAACTAA
>Ga0209309_10004257_pt1 | contig 11928 bp, 10 predicted proteins | sample COGITO_mtgs_1204_2_FD_184807 | JGI IMG/M metagenome (GOLD analysis project Ga0209309, IMG submission 184807) | Pelagic marine microbial communities from North Sea - COGITO_mtgs_120412 (SPAdes) (version 2) | ecosystem: Environmental > Aquatic > Marine > Epipelagic ...
TAACCACCAAATAATCCTTAAAAATTTCGATATCTTCTAATAAAACATCACTTCTATGTGGAATTTCATCAACCCAATTCTCCTTAAAAGTTTTGTTTTCTGAAGTCTTCATCAATTTGAAATTCGTAGCATTATCTTTATTGGTAAGTACGTAAAATTTATCACCATAATGCGAAATGCTATATTCTAAACCTCTTTCGCGTGGTTGGAAAACTTTGAACTTTCCGTTAGGCTCATTGGCATTTAAAATCCTGAATTCTGAAGTCAGCGTGCTCGAAGAACCTATTATTAGATACTTTTTAGATTTTGATTTATAAACGTAAGTATTAAATGTTTCGTCTTCTTCAGTAAAAACTACATCGTCTAATATAGACTCATTTCCTAAAGTATGTTTATAGATTTTATTGCTTCGCAAAGTCTGTTCGTCTATCCTTGTATAGAAAAGGGTTTTATTGTCATTTGCCCAAGTTGCGCTTCCTGTAGTTACTGGAATATTTTCGTCTAGTATTTTTCCTGTTCGTAAATCTTTAATGTAAATGGTATATTTTCTTCGGCTAACCGTATCTACACCAAATGAAACCAAATTGTTGTCTGGGCTAACGCTCATAGCGTTAAGGCTGTAATATGAATGACCTTCTGCCATTTTATTTACATCGAACAGCAACTCTTCCGGCGCGTCTAAGTTTCCTTTTTTACGTGTGTATATTGGATAGTCCTTCCCCGTTTCATATTTAGTTATATAATAATAACCGTTCAATAAATATGGGACGCTTTCATCATCTTCCTTTATACGGCCTTTCATTTCTTCAAAAAGATCTTTTTGAAAATCCTTGGTATGCGCCGTCATCTTTTCAAAATAATCATTCTCGGCATTCAAATAGTCGATTACCTCGCTATTTTCACGATCGTTAAGCCAGTAATAGCTGTCATCGCGATTATCGTTGTGCATTTCGAGATTCTTAGCTATTTTATTTGCTTTTGGCGGTGTAATCTTCATATTGGGAATATTATTTTTTGTGGTGTCGCAAGAAGTTGCGAAAATAACGATAGTTATATAAATTGGGATTAAAATTTTCATAAACAAAAGGTTGAATTGTAGCATTACAAATTAGTAATTTTGTAATGAATTTAAAACTAAAAAATATGTTTGGAGATATGATGGGTATGATGGGAAAAATCAAGGAAGCCCAAGAAAAAGTTGAAGCTACAAAAAAGAGAATGGACACCGTTCTAATTGACGAAAAGAGTAGTGACGGACTTCTAAATATTACACTTACTGCGAATCGTACTATCAAAAAAATTGAAATCGCAGACGCACTTTTAGAAGATAAAGAACAATTGGAAGATTATTTAATCTTAACCCTAAACAAAGCAATTGAAAAAGCAACACAGATAAATGAAACTGAAATAGCAGCCGTCGCCAAAGAAGGAATGCCCGATATTCCTGGTTTAGATATGTTTAAATAAGGTTAAAGTATCTTTCAATCCTTATAAAACGAATATTTTTTAGGATATTTAGGAAATAGAATCTAATCCTAAAAAAAATATTATGTTTGAAGTAAAGAAAAGTAAAGATCAATTTCATTTTGTGCTTAAGGCAACAAATGGACAAGTAATACTTACCAGTGAAATGTACAATTCTAAAACTGCAGCGCATAATGGTGTAGAATCTGTGAAGAAAAACAGCGCTGAAGAAAGCCGTTACGAGCGCAAGACTGCCAAAAACGGCAAATTCCATTTCAACCTAAAATCTTCAAACGGACAAATTGTTGGTAGTAGCCAAATGTATGCTTCAGAAAGCGGAATGAACAATGGTATTGAATCTGTTATGAAAAATGCAGGTTCTGCCGAAGTTAATGAAGTAGAATAACAATTTTTAAGTTGAGTGCAAAGGCTAAAAAAGCTTAGTACAATTATCAAAAACTTATAAAACCATAAATACACTAATATTAAATATTCTAGAGTATTCGTGGTTTTTTTAAATCAAACTTCTCTATTTATAATTCTTAAGGATATCCAAAAACCGTTCGTGCATATCATTGGTATAATCTAAATGTGTTACCACGCGCAGTTTCCCGTGACCCATATTGCTAATGCGTATATTTTTTTCTGAAAGATCTTGCATAAATTTTTCTTCAGAAAGTTTTTCAATTAAATAGAAAATTACAATATTGGTTTCAGTGGGTTCAACGCTTTTAACGTAAGAAAGCGTTTTTAGAACTGAAGCAATTTCCGAAGCTTTTTTATGATCTTCTGCCAACCGCTCAAAATTATTATCAAGCGCGTAAATTCCTGCAGCAGCCATAAAACCTACTTGACGCATTCCGCCTCCCAAAATTTTGCGAATTCGTATCGCGTTCTTCATCACTTCACTTTTTCCTGTTAAAACAGTTCCAAGCGGTGTACCCAAACCTTTGCTCAAACACAACGAAATGGTGTCGAACTCCTTTCCGTAGTTTTTGGCATCTTCCTTTTTGGCAACTAAAGCATTTGCCAAGCGCGCGCCATCAAGATGTAAACCTAAACCGTGTTTGTTACAAACTTCTCGTATCGCTTTTATTTCAGCAAAATCATAACAAGCGCCACCACCTTTATTGGTTGTGTTTTCAAGACAAACTAACGAGGTTAGCGGACTATGGTAAAAATCTGGTGGATTGATAGCTTCTTCAACTTGTTGCGCGGTTACCATTCCCCTATCACCATCTAAAAGTCTGCAAGAAACGCCGCTATTAAAAGAAACGCCGCCACCTTCATAATTATAAACATGCGCCCATTTGTCGCAAATAAGCTGTTCGCCAGGTTGTGTGTTTAATTTTATTGCTGCTTGGTTTGCCATACTTCCCGTTGGGAAAAACAAAGCTTCTTCAGTACCGAACATCTCAGCAACTTTTTTTTCTAAAGCGTTTACTGTTGGGTCTTCTTTATATACGTCGTCACCAGTTTCAGCATTCATTATTGCCTGCATCATCGCTGGAGTTGGTTTTGTTACCGTATCGCTACGTAAATCTATAATTTTATTCATCAAAAAAATTAAATTTTTAATACCATATGTTCTTCTTTGCACAACCGAGGAAAAGTGGAAATCTCTTTAAGTTGACATTTATTTAAGGTTGCCTTTTAAGTTTGTTAGCTGTTTTTTTTATAATGCTATCGATTTGAGAATCAAGGCTAACAACAACCAAGCTATTATTATGACTAAAATTTATATTTGCATTTTGTGAATCGTTTGTTAGATCGAATTCATTATATTTTTGTCCAAAATTTTCTGAACCTGAAACAAATTCAAATTCGCGGTAACAATTATGGATGGCAGTACGTTGAACAGGACCAGTTGGCTGCTCTACAGTTTCGTAATTTTTCACTTTTTCGCGAAGTTGCTCGGTGCTGCTTTTGTAGAATTTTACTATATCATTTTCTGGTAAAGCCTCAGGAAAATACAGACCACAATTATCAATTTTTTTAATCATTGATACATTATCTTCTTTCCAAAATACATACACTTCATAATAAGTATCCTTGCTCATACAACGTTTTCCGTTGCCTAGATCAAATATTTGGATATTGCCCAAACAATAACGTGTGTTATAAAAATAATTATCAATAGCTCTTTCATTAAGACTTTGGGTGAATTCTGCTACCAAACCATCTACATAGGCCTTGTCGTTTTGCGCATTAACAGAAAACGATACCAACGCAACCAAAATGATAAATAATTTTCTCATAATTTTTATAATTTTCTTCGGAATATATTACGTTATTTTTTCTTCTTCAAATATCCTAAATCTAATCTTAATATTTTAATTTCTGAAAGCTAATTAAATGATGATTGATTATTAGCTGTTTAAATGAGAACTAATAATTGCAAAAAAAGAAAGCACGGTTAAAATTTCAGCAAACGTAAGATAAAGGCTATTTTTGAATGAGAATAATGAGAATTAAGTTTAACTAAAAAAGATTCCCGCTTATGCGGGAAATGCTATGATATCACAAGATCAACTAAATGATCTCAGAGATCGCCTGGATGCGTTAAGGAGGTTTCTTTGACGTTGCCGGTAAAAAGATAGAGATAAGCAACGACGAAGAGAAAACCTTCGATCCAAATTTCTGGAACAATCCGCAAGAAGCCGAAGCTTTTATGAAAGTGCTTCGGAACAAGAAAAAATGGGTAGAAGATTATGAAACTGCACTCAACCTTTTTGAGGATGCAGAGGTAATCTATGAATTTTTTAAAGAAGGAGAAGGTGATGCCGAAAACGTAGAAATTCGTTTTGGCAAAGCATTAGAAGCAATCGAAGCGCTTGAATTCCGTAATATGTTGAGCAACGAAGGCGACGAGCTTAGTGCCGTTCTACAAATTACGGCTGGCGCAGGCGGAACCGAAAGTTGCGATTGGGCTGAAATGCTAATGCGTATGTACCTAATGTGGGCTGAAAAAAACGGTTATAAGGTCAAAGAACTCAACTACCAAGCTGGAGATGTTGCAGGAATAAAGACCGTCACCATAGAGATCGATGGCGAATATGGCTTCGGCTGGCTCAAAAGCGAAAATGGCGTTCACCGTCTGGTCCGTATTTCACCATTTGATAGTAATGGTAAGCGCCATACCAGCTTTGCAAGTGTCTATGTATATCCTTTGGCAGATGATAGTATCGAGATCGACATTAATCCTGCGGATATAGGATGGGATTTTGCCAGAAGTGGCGGTGCTGGTGGACAAAATGTAAATAAAGTAGAAACTAAAGCGATTTTAACGCACAAACCTTCGGGAATCGTAATACACAATAGCGAAACACGTTCGCAGCTTGAAAATAGGCAGAAAGCGATGCAAATGCTTAAATCTCAATTATACGAGATCGAGCTTCGGAAACAACAAGAAAAACGTGCAGAAATTGAAGGTAACAAAATGGCAATTGAATGGGGATCGCAGATTCGTAATTATGTGATTCATCCTTATAAATTGGTTAAAGACGTTAGAACAAGCTACGAAAGTGGAAATACCGACGCTATTTTAGATGGACAGATTGATGAGTTTTTGAAATCATATTTAATGATGACCGGTCAAAAAGAAAAGAGTGAAGAACTTTAAATAAAAAAAACAAAGGGAATAAAACTATAAAAGTTCTGTTCCCTTTGTAAATCATATTCCTCCTGTTGGCATTATCCATCGAAGTTCAACGGGTATATTTTCAGCTGTCTAAATGTATAAACTTAAGCACCCCGATATAATAGTTCAGTAAATATAGAAACAAAATTTTAAATTATTGGTTTTTTTGCTTTATTTTAACATTTATATTGTTAATAGCCGCCTGAATTGATTAAAATTATTAACTATTCGTGTTTTAAGAAAAAAATTAAATTTTAAATATCTTAATTTAAACTTTAACTATGTCAAAATTTGATTTAAGAAACTTTCCGAAACAAAATGGTCGAACAGCTATCGTAACCGGAGCAAATTCCGGATTAGGTTTTGAAACTACATTGGCTTTTGCATCTAAAGGTATTACAACGATTATGGCTTGCCGTAACCTTGAAAAAGCTGAGGAAGCCAAACAAAAGATTTTAAAGCAAGTTCCAGAGGCACAATTGGATATTATACAGATTGATCTTAGTAAACTTAAATCTGTTCGCGAATTCGCTGAAAAATTTTTGTCTCAATACAATAGGCTAGATCTGCTAATCAATAATGCAGGTGTAATGATGCCTCCGTATCAAAAAACGGAAGACGGTTTTGAACTACAAATGGCTGCCAATTATTTTGGTCATTTTCTGTTAACGGGATTATTGATAGAAATTCTCACAGATACAAAAGATTCTCGCGTGGTTTCTCTAAGTTCTATTGCCCACAAAAATGCAGAGATCGATTTTAAAGATCTACAGAGCGAAAAAAACTACTCAAAGTTTAAAGCTTACGGTCAAAGCAAGTTAGCTTGTCTCCTATTCGCCAAAGAGCTTGACAGACGATTAAAAAGCTTTTCGAAAGGAAACACAAAATCGATTGCCGCACATCCTGGCGCATCGAATACAGAGCTTTCACGACATATACCAAAATGGTTGTCGATAGTTCTAAGTCCTATTTTATTTTTGGTTTCACATTCTGCAGAAAACGGCGCAAAACCAATTATTTTGGCGGCTTTGAATAAAGATATTAAAGGTGGCGATTACTTTGGGCCAACAGGTTTTATGGAAATGAAAGGTGAGCCAGGCATCGCTGAAGTTAAACCACAAGCCGAAGAAGTTGCCAACAGACTTTGGCGTGTTTCAGAAAACCTAACCAATATAAATTATCTAAATCGGCCTTGATTCATCATTTTAGTAAGTTTCCAACATTAAAATAAGTATAGATTTTTTTTCAAAATAACTAAACCTCTCTTAGTTTAGCTAATCAAACTTCTCTCTATTTTTATTCTACCTTGAAGTAAGCTTTTTCAGAAATATTTTCACCTCCTTTAGTAATTCCGCTCAATTTAATTTCAAAAATCCCTGTTTCATCGGAGGTGAAAAAATTTACTTTCCCAGAATTTTTACTCATCTCAAATTTTGGATTCCATAGTAATTGAACTCTATTGTCTGGTATTCTATCCAATGATTGATCGTCCAAATAACTTGGGCTATAGTTGATTTTTTCCTCAACAAAATTATTTATTTCTAAGGTTTCTAATGGTTGATCTTTTGATTTTGGTCTAAAACTTCCATCTTTTGTTAGTATGGATATAATTCCGCCAAAAAGTTTCGGACCGTAACGATATGGCACTGGTATAACTCTAATACTTTCTACCTTATCAGGATTATAATCAAGGACTTCATCATTATTTTGAATATAAACACCATCCATTAAAACCATAGGCTCTAACGAACTAAACGCATTTGTACTGGCGTTTTCATCGTAATCCTTAACAATAAATTTTCTTTTTTCGCCATCACGCCTTACACCAGCAATAAAAACTATCTCCACAAAAGTTTCTGTCATTGTTGGAAATCTGGTATACTCGTCTAAAACATAATTCGTTCCTTGATTACCAAAAAATGGTTGATCGAAAGAGGTAGACTTGATACTATCACCCTTTTTGCCATAAAATGCATTTTCTATCTGTAAACTTATACTGCGTTCAACCAACCATTCCTTAAGGTCCATATCTATATCGGGAAAAGGAATTGTTGTTGCATAAGTTGCAACATCACTCTTGCTGTTAATTTTTATAGTGTAATTGTCTTTTTCTACATCGACTATTTGGAAAATGGCTTCATTTGAATTGTAGTTTTCTGAAACTGAAAAAAGAAAATTACCTTCGGAATCTGTTTTGGCCAATTTGGTAATGAAATTCTTTCCGGGAATCGATAAGGCAATTACTTTATTAATTATTGGAAGTTCGTTGTTGGTAGCTGTTATCTTTCCTGAAATAATCTCGCCCCTCAATTCTGGAAGATATAATGTTTTATTATCGTTCACTTCTGAAAATATTTTTTGCTGAGACAAATTTTCAGGTAAATTAACGGGCATTACCTTTCGAACAGAAAGTAATAAATCACCATTCAAAATCTTACCATAAACATCTTTAAAATTTAATTCGACCGATTCTCTTTTGGAGAAAACCGATTTCGAAAGATTTATGTCAACCAAAGAGTTATCGCTTGCAGCGCTGGCAAGAGCTGCCCGATTTTTTTCTTCAAAACGAATTACATTTTTAGAAAGCGAATCTGCAAATCTTACATTTTTTGAGGCAACGAATGGATTGATTATTACCAGCGATTTTGAGTCTACAGGATTTGTTAGATTATTTTTGCTGAAATTTGTATATCCCAGCAATTCGTAACTTCCAGAAGCCAAGTTTGAGGGTATAAAAAAGTATCCCGAGCCTTTGCCATCATTAAGCTTGATTTTTTGGTTAAAGACGATCGTATCGTTATTTCCTATCAAGGATACATACCCCGAAGAGCTAATCAAACTTTCCGTTTTCGTTTCTGCATTTAATGCTTCAACTTTATAGAGAAGGGATTCTCCCGCTAATAAAAGATTTGAATTAACTTGAATGCTCACAATTTCTTTTGGAAGATCATCAATCAATCTTTTATTTACATTATTTACTTGTGCTTCCGCAACTGAATAACCTAAAACAAAAAGTAGTACTAAAATTTTTTTCATAATTTTTAATTTAATCTATCCAGAATTCTGGTTTTTCGATCGTGCCTAAGTAACTGCAATCTGCGCAAGCAGGTTTTACCAATTCAAATAATGGAAAATCAAAAGAAACAAATTGGTAATTGTTTCTAAATGCATCTGTATAAAGTTGATTTCTACGTAATGCAACTGGTGGAGGTATATCTGGAGGACCACAGTAAAAATAATCATATAAAATTGGCTCGCAATTTTCAAAATAGGGAGGGTTTTGAAAATCAAAATCATTATAATTAAAATAAATACGTTTTTCACTAACCGAAGAAACTTCAAAAAAACCGAGTATCTTTTCCTTTTCAGTATTCTGAGAAATAATATTACCTACAACATATCCAGGTTGATTTTGAGATAACAAATTTTCACTGCCACCCAATTCTTTTAAAATTTTATAAAAGTTTGCTCCTTCTAAACTCTGTGAATATTGTTTCACCAAAATGCTATAGCGAGCTCCAAGAACAGGATCTGTAGCTTGAACAAAATTTATGGGTACCCTAACTGATCGATTTTCTCCAAAGCCAGATGTGGTCGTTAATATAATTCCCGATGAAGATCTATTGTTATAACATACATCATTGATTGAATCTTTCGATACTTCTACAACGTTAAATGTTGCACAACCCGTCCTATTTGTCTCGTAATTTCTAAATTCGCCCATAGTAGCTTTAACTATTGGTGGAACAATTTTGTAAGTCTCTTCAAATTCATATCTTAAATAGTTTGTTGTATCATTTAAACCTTTTACATCTACCAATACTTGCGCTCCCAAATCATTGTTGGAAAATCCAGATTCAGCATATAAGTTTTCAATTTCTGGTACTGGTTTAAGCTGTACTTTAGATGAAGTATATTTTTTCCATTTTGGGTTGTAATATTCAATTGGTAATCCAAATTTTCTTTCGCTGAGAACTTTTCATCTGAAAGATATCTCCCATTTCCAATGGATGTAAAATTATAAGTGGTATTTCCCTCGTTTACGGTAACTATGGCATTTTGCTCTACTTGAAACAGCGTATCATTGAGCTTGGATGTTCGGGAAAGTTTAACAGTTTGATTTTCAAGATTGTCTGTAATTGTTGATTCTACCACGAGAATACTTTCAAAGCCATTATCCTCTATAACAATTTCCTCGGTACATCCCAAAACCAGGAACCATATCGATAAAAATGTTAGAAATGTTTTCATAATAAATATTTTAATCTATCCAGAATTCTGGTTTTTCGGTTGTACCAATGAAACTGCAATCTGCGCAAGCAGGTTTTACCAATTCAAATATTGGAAAATCAAAAGATATAAATTGATAATTATTTCTAAATGCATCTGTGTAAAGTAGATCCCTACGAAAACCCGTTGGGGGATCTGGTGCTAGACCACCGCAAAAATTATAGTCGTATTTTATTGGGGTACAGTCTTCAAAATAATCAGGTCTATCAAATTCTAAATCTTCGTGGTTAAAATAGATTCGTTTCTCAGAAATCGAAGAAGCTTCGAAAAAACCTAAAACTTTCTCCGTATTGTCATTTATAGCGTTGATATTACCAACAACAAAACCGGGTTGATTTTGTGAAAGGACGCTACCGCTGCCGCCAAAATCTTTCAGGATCTCATAAAAACTGTTTGCCTCGAGACTTTGGGAATATTGTTTGACCAATATACTATAGCGGGCAAGAAGAACGGGATCTGTAGCTTGAACAAAGTGTACAGGTACTCGAGTCGCTCGATTTTCTCCTATCCCTGACGTATTTGCTAAATTAATCCCTGATGAAAGTCTATTGTTATAACAGACATCATTAATAGAATCTTTGAAAACTTCTACAATATCAAAAGTAGCGCAACCATTCAATTGTGTTTTGTAATTTCTAATTTCGCCTTTTGTAACTTTGACTATAGGAGTAACAATTTTGTAGGTTTCTTCAAATTCGTATCGTAAATAGTTTGTTGAATCATTTAAGCCTTTTACATCTACCAATATTTGTGCTCCCAGAGTATTATTGGAAAATCCAGACTCAACATACAAATCTTCAATTTCTGGTACCGGTTTGAGCTGTACTTTGGATGAAGTATATTTTTTCCCATTTTGGGTTGTAATGTTCAATTGGTAATCCAAATTTTCTTTCGCCGCGAATTTTTCATCTGAAAGATAATCTCCATTTCCTATCGAAGTAAAATTATAGACAGTACTTCCTTCCATTACCGAAACAACGGCATTTTGCTCTACTTGAAATATAGTATCGTTTAATTGCGAGGTTCGGGAAAGCTTCACCGTTTGATTCTCTAAGTTATTTGTAAGCGTTGATTCTACAACAAGAATACTTTCAAAGCCATTGTCCTCAATCGCTATTTCCTCGGTACAGCTGGAAAGTATACCAATAAATATTAGTAAAACTATTTTATTAAAAATTCTATACATTTTTTAAAATTTAAAATTATAAGTAATCGTAGGTACGGGCACAGAAAATATCGATGTCTTTAGGGCTTTGATCTTTCCGTCATCATTTACAAAGAATACTGAATATGGATTGTTTCTACCTAGAACATTATATACAGAAATATTTATAAAACTATGTGCTAGTTTATTCTTTTTATGGTTTCCCTCAATATTAACACCAATATCCAAACGGTAATAGTCTGGAATTCTAAATTCATTTCTGTCACTATAAACTACTTGCTCCTCACCTGCGAAGATAAAACGTCCAACAGGATATGTTACAGGTCTTCCCGTTTGATAAACAAAATTGCTAGAGATACTGTAGCGTTTGGTCAGTTTATAATTCCCTACCAAAGAAAAATCATGTGGCTTGTCATAATTCGCAGGGAAATAAGCCCCATTATTTACGCGCTCAGATTGAATCTCGCTATTTAATTTAATTTCTGAACGAGAATATGTATATCCAAAATATCCGTTTAATCGTCCTTTATTTTTCCTAGCCAAAAATTCTATACCATAAGCTCTACCTTCACCGTTCAGTAATTCGGTTTCAAGGTTTTCGTTCAATATAAGCTGAGCGCCGGTTTTATAATCTAGAATATTATCCATTTGTTTGTAATATCCTTCTAAACTAAACTCTAGATCTTTTTCTTCTATATTCTTGAAGAGGCCTACTGAATATTGATCTGCACGTTGTGGCTCGATATTAAGGTCAGATAGTTTATAAATATCCGTTGGCGAGATCGTGGTATTGGTAGACAAAAGATGGATATACTGAATCGTTCTATTGTAGCCTGCTTTTATCGAAAGTGAAGGTGTGAACAAATATCGACCGGACAAACGGAATTCAGGACCACCATATGTTTTTATAATTTCATTATTCCCGTAGGTTTTAACTTCTTTGACAGTGCCTGCGCTTTTTGGCGCATTATCTTCATAAACATTTTGCGTAGCTTCACCCAATGCGGCATAAAAAGAATATCTAATTCCAAGATCAAACAAGATCTTTTCATTGACCTTATACAGGTCTGCGAAATAGAGCGCAGATTCTAAACCTTGTTCCCTATCGCTTTTTTGTAAAGCAATATCACTGTTCTCACTTGTTGGTTTAATAGTTCCAGGATCTATACCATAAAGTTTACTACTCAAACCATACGTAAATTTATGCTTTTCGCTTAAGGCATAGTTTAAATTAAGCTTTACTTGCGTTTCATTAATCTCATATCCAAAGTCAAAATCGTTGTTTTGGTCGCCGTCAAAAAGAATATTATAATTATACTTGCTATTAACGAGAATTAGATTTGCCCTGCTTTTTTCATTAAAATTGTGT
>Ga0209309_10004262_pt1 | contig 11922 bp, 9 predicted proteins | sample COGITO_mtgs_1204_2_FD_184807 | JGI IMG/M metagenome (GOLD analysis project Ga0209309, IMG submission 184807) | Pelagic marine microbial communities from North Sea - COGITO_mtgs_120412 (SPAdes) (version 2) | ecosystem: Environmental > Aquatic > Marine > Epipelagic ...
ATCCCCTTCACGTAATCCCAAACAGCGGCAATCTCGGCCCCCGCTTTGTTGTCGGTTGTCTCAGAGACGCCCTGCCCGGTTGCACCAGTTTCAGCATACGACACACGCTGGGCGATATTCACTGGCGCAACCCGTCCATGCTGGGCCAGGACGCGGGCGGCTTCCTCTGTGATCCGCGCACGCGGCGTTTGAGACAATGCAAAAGCGAACGGAACACCGGCACCATTCACGGCGGCGATGGTGGCCCCTACGGCCCGCAGGTCGTCAGGCGACGGGCGAACGGGTATCAAAACTAGATCAGCAGCGCCAAGCGCCTCAGTCAGCCATTCTGGAGCCGCTGGTGGAGTGTCTATAATGCAGAGGTCGAATTGCGCCTTGGCGGCGTCTAGCGTTGCTTTGAGCGCATGGGGTGCTGGGTCACGATCAAGCATGGCAGGCGTGTCAGCGTCCCGGCTTTCCCACCACGCCCTGAGCGAGCCTTGCGGGTCCAGATCAAGGCAAAGCACCCTGAGGCCGTCTTGTGCAGCGGCAACGGAAAGGTTGCGGGCCAGCGTTGTTTTGCCAGCCCCGCCTTTTTGAGCGGCTATGAGTATCGTTTCCATAATGCTGGAAACTACCGAACTTGTGCAAAAGCGCAAACGCATAATTTCACACATGCGCACTTGCATAATTACGTAAATGCATACATCTGTATAAAAACACAACGGAGGTAGGGTTTTTATACACCCTAAGACTACCCCTAGGATCGAAAGGCCACGCTATGAAGTTTATCACCTACCTTCGCGTATCAACCGAACGTCAGGGCCAGAGCGGTTTGGGGCTTGAGGCACAACGTGCGGCGGTTGCGGCGTATGTCCTTGGCCGGGGCGAGGTCGTGGCAGAGTTTGTGGAGGTCGAAAGCGGTAAGCGTTCAGATCGCCCACAGCTGGCGCGGGCGCTGGCAGAGGCTAAGCGGGCAGGGGCCGTGTTGCTCATTGCCAAGCTGGATCGTCTCGCCCGCAACGTGGCTTTCATCGCAAACCTTCTGGAAAGCGGGGTCGAGGTCATGGCGGCTGATATGCCAGAGGCTAATCGGTTTCTGTTGCACATTATGGCCGCAGTCGCAGAACAAGAGGGCCGTGCAATCTCAGAGCGCACCAAGGCGGCGCTGGCAGCGGCAAAGGCACGCGGGGTCAAACTGGGCTGGTCTATCCCAGAGAGGGCTTCTGAACAGCGTCAGGCGGCACGCAAGGGCGCAGCGGTAAACAATGCGCGGGCGCTTGCCCATGCAGAGAACGTGTTGCCAGTGATTGAGCAGAGTAGAGCAGGGGGCGCGTCCCTTCGCCAGATCGCGGCTGAATTGAACGCGCGCGGGATTAAAACCGCACGGGGCGGCAAGTGGCACGCGACCACTGTGCGGAATATAATAACGGCGAAAAACGGTGCGGAGCGGTTGCAGCTTAGTTCAACTGCTGCTCCGGGTGCCATTCTCCAGAGTAAGTGTTAAATGCAATGAGTGGCGGGAAGAAGTAAGGTGTAGGTTTCGGCTTATCCCAATTATTTCTTCCAAAAAATCTAGAGAAAACAGACACGCAATCCTCTGGTAGCGTATTCTTTCGACGAACATTAAGTTCTGGGGCGAGGTACGCAATAAGTGCGTGCTCTGTAGCGTCTAGATCAGTGGGCACCTTTTTTCGCCGACGCCCTGGAAGGCCAGAAGTAGTTATTTCGCCTATAAAAAACAGTTTAATGTCTGGACTAGTCAAAGCATGATGATTGGCGAAGCGAGTGTTGGGTCGAGTGGATAAACCAATGTAGACAACCCGCAATTTGTCAGCGGTTCCGCCTACCCCCATATAAACACAGCGATTTGTTGTAATCTGCTGCGCCTCAGAAACGAAGCGATTATAGGACCTATATGGACCGTACCAGTCCACAATCGAAGCTACTGGCATTTTCAAGAGTTCCCTACGCTTGCCAGTAACCAGACTGATATGAGGACCCAACCCGCTCCCCATAATGTTCTTGAGACAAACATGGCGAATGGTGAGTCGTATCTCCATGCGAACAGCCAGCTAATAAATCTAAACGTCCACATGAAATGTATAGTAAACCAAGCAATGGCACCTGCTATAATTAGATAAGAATACGCTTGGTCCATAATACACCTTCACAACTTTCATTAACGACTGGCTGGTTCATCTTCGAATAAATCCTCAACGGTCCCGGTGATCCGCGCCTTCCGGCCCACTCGGGGGCGCTGCAATTCAGCATACGCGGCTTTCCGGCCTTCTATGTCCTTCGCACCCCAGCCGATTAGAACGCCCGTGACGCGCCGCCCGGTTTTCTCAGGCACCACGGTCACGATGAAGTCGGATAGAGCGTTCACTTCCATGAGCGCAGGTTTGATCGCGTATTGGTTCAAGTTGCCATAGGTGGTCAGCTTGTCAGCCTCTACGCCTAAGAGTTCTCGAAAATCGTCCATGCTGAACCGTTCGGTGAAGATGTGCTTGAGCCGCACGCGGCGTGCTACGGCTTCATAGAGGGCCAGCGCATATTTCGAGGTGAAGGCACGCAACACTTCCATTTCCAGCTTTGCAAAGACGGTTGAGTCCTTAAGCAACAACGCCAGCTCAGGCGGGATCGAGTATTTGAGGTTGCCGCGCTTTCGCTTGGGGTCTGACAGGTTGTTCCATCCCAAGAGCTGCACGCGGTCGGTTGATCCGTCCGAGCGCTGGATCGTCACAACGGTCGTCATGAGCGCTTCAATCGACTGCACAAGCCGGTCGTTGCTTTCATGCGTTTCTCTTAGGTCGGCAACGGCAATTTCAAAACGCCTACCTTCCGACGCTAGGTCAGGCCCAAAAGCATGGCGCAACAGGACGTTGAACAACCGCCGGTCTGACAGCGTCAGCTTAGCCGCGCCCTTTACCTCGATCAACTCGGCAGGCTTCACCATTTCGCCCATGTTTGGGGAGACGTCGAGCGTCCGTGTATTATTAGTTTTAGGGCGGTTCACTTCTGACAATGCATTGCCCTTAGTTGGAAATTCCTTGAAAACTAATATTAAACGTATGTCAGAGGCAAGGTGTTGTGTGTAGGATTCAGATCAGCGCTAACCGCCCCAAAACTAATCGCTAACCGCCCCAAAACTAATCGCTAACCGCCCCAAAACTAACCCGTCCCCACCCAATCCCTAAGAGTTAGGCAGTTTAACGTATCAAAAACAGTCGCTTACATGTCATGAAGTAAGAAGATTCTAGAAGAAAAAGAAGAGATGTGAGAAAGATGTAAATGCGGATTTACGCAATCGCGCAAAAACCAACTGTTCGCCATCCGTTCCTTGAGCTACGTCGCCTAATCCGCTACAATAAATCGTATCTGCTCATATATGGACCGCAAGATATGGATATCACCCCACTGCTTACCGTGGCCGACTTCTGCCAGGCTGTAGGTATTAGCCGATCCACCTGGCACAAACTGAAGCGTCAAGGGGCAACACCCCCCGTTGTCACCATCGGGGGCATTCAACGCATCCGAAAGGAAGTGGCCGAGGCATGGCTTGCTGAGAACGAAATCAAAGGCAGCACCATCCATTAACAAAACCTGCCCAATCGAAATGGGAGAATCGACGGGCGTATCGAGGTTAAGAAACTGTACACGCAATTTACCGCATCAGGTTTTAACGGAACTGCTGAAGCACCCGAGTTACGGAAGCGAGCTATATATATAGCTCGCGCGTTACCTATACCGTACGATTCCCACCAGAACCCACATAGCGGCACTTCCGAGAACAAGGGCGGGCAAGGAGCGGTTCTAAGCCCCGCAGCCGAAACCCACGCGGTGGTCAGTGCAAACGCTAAGACGATCCAGCCACCAGAAAAAAACACTGACGGCTTGCCGGTAGGTTCGCAGGCCACGTTCATAGAAGCAGCAAGGTGTGCGGAGATTCTCGGTTTACCGATCAACACGCTTCTCACGGTTCGCTGGTCATCGCTCTACTACCACGACAAGGCCAACCCCCTTTTTGCACAATCACCCGTCGAGCGAATTACCTATGTGGTCGAGTTGCTGAGAAAATGGATTGGTGCACGGTGTCGTGGCGGCTACCTATATCTTTGGGTGCGCGAAGCAACGTCAGAGTTGGACGAGCACTTTCACCTCGCATTTCATCTACCACACGGAAAGCGAAACGCCCTCGCGGCCTACCTGTCAGTCCTTCTTGGCGAACCCTTAGATCACACGCCCCGCACCAAGACGCAGGGTCAGACAGAGGGTGAGTTCGCCTGTAGCGTCTGGGGGTCATGGCATCTGGCCAAGGACACACATCCGGAGCGATCTGGCTTCTACCTCGCCGCCTATCTCGGGAAGGGCGAACCGTCTGAACGCATGTTTCGTGGCAAACTGGTCCCGAACACCCGCAAGCCGGTCAGGGGCCAGGCATTCGGTGGCTGCGAAAGGTCTGGCAGATATGACACGCCGCAAGGTCAGATCAGAGGCACGACTGCGCTCAAGAAACGGTTCGGCATAGCCCGCCCACTTAAACAGGCCGTGAAATCGCGCCGGAGCGGCGGTTTAAGCGCATGAATGACCTGAGGTGTGGTTGGGGTATCAATTGCGAAGATAGCGACCAGTGGCGCGCTCCGCGCCTCTCAGACGGCATTCTCAAGAGCACCTTTTTCTACACACAAGCAGTAGGGAGCCGATACCAAGCAAGTTTCCAAATGATTTCGGCAAAATCCTGAGGTGAGGCATGGGTGGGATAGGTAGCGGACGGCACTGGCAGTTCGGGGCAGACACAACGGAAGGCTATCGCTCGATTGACGTACGGTGGCTGAAACGCGAAGGGCTTCTGGCCTCAGAGGTAAGCCGTCGCATTACGTGGTCTCGTAATGGCGAAGTTACCGGCTCGATCAATGTAAGGTCTGAACCGGGTCGCGTGATCCTAGATTATCGCCAACGGGATCATGGCGGCGAATGGCAGGTCGAGAAATACCCAGTCTATCTCGATACCACGCCATGCCACATGGGCGGTGAGCGGCATTGGTTCCTATGCCCTGCCCGTGGGTGCGGCCGTCGCGTTGCGGTCCTCTACGGCGGGGCAGTTTTTGCGTGCCGCCATTGCTACCAGCTGGCCTACCCTTCTCAGCGTGAAAAGCCGGGGGATCGAGCTGCACGGCGGGCAGATCGCATCAGGGACAAAATGGGCTGGCCTGGTGGCATTCTGGAAGGTGGCGATTGGGGCAAACCCAAGGGGATGCACCGGCGCACCTATGAGCGGCTTTGCCGGGAACACGACGCCCTCTCAGATCGCGCCATGATCGAGATCATGGATCACCTGAACCGCTTGTCCGGTCGTTTCTAAAATAGGTGGATTTAGAGGGGGTGAAGTTGGCAAGGAATAAGGAGTCTTTGTTCGCCTACCAATCGACACCAGCCTCATAGACTTTCAGAACCTCGTCGCCGTAGTGGTTGATGACCTTGACCGCGATCCTTTTCGTATCCGGTATGTCGAAGGGCCGAGAGACGGATGAGTAGAGACTGTCCCACGCTTCCTCGTCTATCTCGGATTTCAGGGTTGTCTTCAGCTTTGCATAGGGATCGTTGCCTCCGAGGAAGTAGGCGTGGCGGACAAAGAAACTCTCCGCGTTATAGTCGGTGTCGATGAACCAACACGCGATATCGTCCACGCCAGACGAGCGCACTTCGCCCGTCGTCGGGTCAAATACATCGACGCCGGTGATCTCGACGGTGAGGCGGCCAGCTTCCTCCTTCACGGTAACTTCCGGTTCGCCGAACACGACAAACAGGTTACCAGCGCCGGTGTTCTTGAGTGCGTCGGCCATGTGCAAGTCGTTGTTCATGCGGGCCTTGAGCACCGTCAAACCGCCGAGACGTGCAAAGCGGTCCTCGCTGACATCGGGTGAGAACGCGAAGCCGCAGACGATCATTGTGTCGAACATCTCCACTGCCTCGCGGGCAGCATCTCGTACCAAGCCCCATCCGACTGTGCCGTATTCCGGGCCAATCACGACGGCGGCACGTTTCTCGGTGTCGCCCTCCATATAGCGGGCTTCGGCGGCGATCAGCGGTGTGCCTGCATAGGGGCGCAATTCGGTGAACTCTAGCCGTTCGTTTTTCTTGGTATTCTGTACGCCAGAGGCTTTGAGGTTGGAGAGAACGACCGTGATGAAATCGCCCTCGGCGCGGGCCTCTTCTTCTCGGCGCACCGAGCGGGTGCGGTCTGGCGCTTCCTCTCCGGTGATGTCCTCATAGGTCTGGCGATCGGCTTCTTCTTCGGTCGGCAACACACGGTGCGGAGAGAGGCTTTCGACGGTGAAGGGTCCGGTGACTCGGGCGCGGTTTTTCACCTCATAGGGTTTATCGACGAGGTATTCCGTGTCGGCATTGCGCGCGATAGAGGCGTCGATCTCTTCCTGCCGGGCGCGTCGGGCAGCCCACCATTCGCCGTGCAGCCTGATCGCGTTCTTGTCGGTCCAGTCGTCCTGCGGTTTTTCGGGCAGGTTTTTCAGTGTGTAGTCGCGTTTCAGCAGGATGTTGATCTTTTTGAGCGGCGTGTCAGCTTTCTTCTCGGCGGCAACTGCCTTGAGAACTTTGGCGTGTTCTTTCTGCGCGGCTTCCGGCCATGGGTCTGCGGCATCGCGAGGGACTTGCCATCCTTCCCATGCTTCCTGCTTAGCGTCGTTGAGGGCTTCGAGAAGAGGCTCTAGGGTTTCCTGGTGTTGTTCCCAGATAGTGTCGATCTCGGAATTGTTGGCGATGGATTTAAGGGTAATGTGTGGCACCCGCTCCAGCACGAAGCCTCGGCGGATGCTGGGTCTATGGCTGGGCTTGCCGACGGCGGTGAGGCGTTCAGCGTCAGGAGTCTTGCCGGTCAGTTCGGCTTCCTTGTTGATCCCTTCCGAGGTGTCGTTCAGCATATATCCGGGGAAACGTCCCGCCATCAGGCGTTGCCGTGCCAGAGCCATTGCGACACGCGAGGTATCGATGGTGATCCAGCGCCGCCCCCATTGCTCGGCCACATAAGCGGTAGTCCCGGACCCACAGGTCGGATCGAGCACCAGATCGCCGGGATCGGTGGTCATCAGGATGCAGCGTTGGACCACTTTTGCACCTGTTTGCACAACATAAATTTTTGCATCGGTGAAACTTCCGGTTCCTGTATCAGTCCAAATGTTCGATCCGGGTACTACCGGAAAATCATGGAAAAACCTGACAAGACCTATAGACGAAGCTCTTAACTCGATCCTATTGGCCTTATCCACCCGTGCCATATTATTTTTTGGTGTCGCCCATTGTCTTTTTCCCGACTTATATATTTGTCCACGAAATTCGTAGTCATAAATCGTTGTGGAAGCGCTCGTTTGTGATGTTAATGGCTTAACTGCAAATACCGATTTTTCGTCGTGACCGGCCTCAAAACGCAATGCGTTATCACGGTATCCATTTTCATCCTGCCGAAACTTGTACTCGTAGCTGAAATCTTCGAGACGCTTTGGCACGAAATAAGGGTTGAATTTCACTGCTTCCTTTTTCTTGGAAAACCACAAAACAAAATCACTAACGTTGTCGATATACTGCATACTCGCGCCGGAGGTCTTCTCGACCACAATTTCCGCGATAAAGTTTTCAGCGCCAAAGACTTCGTCCATCAACGACCGTACTACGTGAACGTTCTCGTCGCCAATCTGTACGAAGATGCTGCCGCTGGAAGTCAGTAAGTCCCGCGCGACAACTAGGCGGTCACGCAAATAGCTGAGATAAGAGTGGATGCCGTCGCTCCAAGTGTCGCGAAATGCGCGAACCATTTCTGGTTCCCGAGAGACTCCGCTTTCTAAGTTTCGAATTTTTTCTAGGTAAGCAGCCTTCTCGTCAGGTCCGAGCGCATTGATTTCCTTCTTTGTCAGTTTCTCGAAGCCATGATCGAACTTTAGGTCGGCTTTTTTGGTTGAGGGCTGCCAATTGGAGTTGAATTTGATGCCGTAGGGTGGGTCGAGGTAGATGCACTGCACTTTGCCGCGCATTGCCTCTTTCTCGGCCAGCGAGTTCATCACCAACAGGCTGTCGCCCAGGATCATCCGGTTCGACCAATGCGCGTCGTGTTCGTAGAACTCCATCACCGCTTCGGGATCGGGCAAACCGTTGAAGTCAGCAAACAGATCTGGCACGAACCCTTCCTCTGCCTCCTCCGCTTCCTCCCGCGCCAAGTCCGAACGCCGCTTCAGGTCCGCGATGATCGCCTGCGGATGGATCTTTTCCTGAATGTAGATCGGCACGGCGGGAACGGTCAGCCCCTCGCGGTCCTGCTGATCCTTTCCACGCCAGACAAGTTGCGGGTCCAGTTCGGTATCGCGGGGATAGAGGATATCTTTCGGCGCGGCCTCTTCCTTGGTCACGAAGGATTGCAGCTCTGACGTGGGGATATTCTTGCGCGTGGCGGAGGGGTGCGTGTGCGCGTCGATTTTCGTAGGCTGCTTGGCCATTATTTATTCCCCTGAACTGCTGCGCGTATCGTACTTGTGGCGTCGTATGGGTCGAGCACTTCGACGAATGCCCAACGCCCGAAACGCCCGTCATTGTGAACCGCTGGCAACCAATGAGTTTGCATCGCCTCGGCCTTCAGCGCATCCAGTGCGTCGCGCTCGCCTTTGACTTCGACAATCAGATTGAGAAGGTCTTCGCCGCCGTCATCCATCTTGACGATGAAGTCTGGCCGATAGCGTTTCTCGCCCCCTGGCACGGCGTAAGGCACCTCGAAATTCAGCGCGTGGTTCTTGGCGTAGGCGCGCACTTCGTCCATGTGTTCGAGGGTTTCTGCCATCGCCAGCTCCCACCCACTGTCAGCGACGACATAGTTGATGTGGCACAGGTCCGCGCGGGTTTCATAGTTCGGTTTGGAACTGCGAAACTCGACGTGGCTTGTGGAGCCTTCGGTGTTGTAGGGGTGCAGGATCGGCAGGATCACCGGCTCGCCCTCACTGTCGTCATCACCTGCGACAAATGCGTTATAGAGCTTCACTGCGGCTTTTTCAGCCATAGGTGCCCAGAGAAATATTCCCGGCCCCATGCCGTCCGAATATTGAACTTGGTTGGTCAGCCAGTCCTTCGCGCAGGCGAGTAGTTTCGGGAAAAGGTAGGGTTTCAGATTTCCCTCCGGATCGCGGAACTTGGTTCGTAAGGCATGACCCGCAATATGGAAGGCGGCGGTCGGAACACGTTCGTTCATTACACGGTCCAGCGTGATAGTTTCACCGGAACCGTGGATGTCTTCGATCTCTGCCCGCGTCGGTGTCAGGCTCTGATCGACCTTCATCCCACTATCGGAATTCCACGCCCATTGACCGAGGTTGGCAGGCAGCCTGACCCGATAACCCTCGATGCGCGGAAAGCGGATTTCGAGATGGGGATTTTCCTCCAGTCGCTCGTTGATCGCATGAACTTGCGTGGTCGCTTTTGGCGGTTTCGTGGTAACCGGACCTTTGTTTTCAGAGGCAAACGAGAACGGAATACCGAAGATATTGGCGTATTCCGGGTTCATCAATCCGGCATCGTTCAGGTCGTAGGATACGCGTCGCAACCCACGACCGACGACCTGCTCGCAGAGCAATTCGGTGCCAAAAGCGCGGACACCGAGAACGTGCGTGACGGTGTTCGTGTCCCACCCTTCAGTCAGCATAGAGACCGACACTACACAGCGCACGTCCGCGCCGAGGCGTCCTGGAGTGCCGACGGTATTCATTGCTTCGCGCAGCAGGTCTTCGTCGGTGATCTTCAACGCCTGACCTTGAGGTAACGACGCCTTGTAGGCTTCAATCTCCGGTGCCGCGATTTTCTTGAACTCCGCTGAAAGCGCTTCACCCGAGTCTATTTCGTTGGAGTCGATCAGCAGGGTGTTGGGGCGTGGATGGGGCTTGCCGTGCTGGTCCACGTTCGAAAACAGGGGCAGTTTGCCCTTGACCCATACCGTGGTTGTCTCGCCATGTTCGTTCGTTTCGGTCCGCTCATATCCAGAGATGTAGTCGAACAATAGCTTAGAGTGGCTCGTGTTCTGGCAGACAACGATGAATACGGGTGGCGTGGCAAACCCCTGCCAGTTGGCATTCAACTGCTCGTAATGCTCGTACAGCCCGTGCAACGCACCGAGTAGCTTCTCGGGCAGATCCCCCACGTCAAGTTTTCCAGCTTTCTTCGCGCCCTTTTTGGGCATGTCCTCGCGAATTTCCGGCCAAAGTTTGCGCCAAAGAGGCATTTCGTAACCGAGCGAGTTATCAGATACGGGCACACGCGGAATTTTGACAATGCCACTTTCAATGGCGTCGATCAGCGAGAAATCCGAGGCTACCCATGGGAACAACGTGCCCTCAGTATATCCTGATCCGCGAAGAAAAAATGGTGTGGCCGAAAGATCATATACCGTGCGGACACCGATCTTGCGGTCCAGAGCGCGGATACCGTTTATCCAGAGGCGCGCGGCTTCCTTGTTCTTCTTTATGTCGTCGCCCTCGTCTCCCGCTTTGGCTTCTTCGGATTTTCCGGGCTTTTCTTGATAGCAATGGTGCGCCTCGTCGTTAAGAACGACAACGTTCTTCCGTCCGAGCAATTCCTTGCAGACGCGGCGCAGCATATCGCCCTCAGTCTCCAGTGTCTGGATCGGTGTGCCGTCTCTCCCTTCGATCACTTCGCGTGCATATTTAGGGATTTTCATAGTCTCGCGCTGCTTGAAGGCGTGGTAGTTGGTAATGACGATGCGTGCCTTACGAATATCGGCCAGCATGTCGTCTGGTACTGCGCGCCGAGTTTCAAAGTAGTTTTCAGGATCGTTGGGATCGAGAACTTTCAGGCGGTCACGGATGGTGATGCCGGGGCAGACGATCAAGAACGCGTCCGAAAACCGTGTACGCCCACGCGCTGCGTTGACCGCCTGCCACGCGATCAGCATCGCCATCACTGTGGTTTTCCCCGAGCCGGTCGCCATCTTCGCCGCAAGGCGCATCAAGCCGGGATTGGCCTCGTCGTTCTCGGTTTCAAATGCGGCTAACCAACGTTTCCCAGAGGCTGTGTGCGGCGCAACTTCGAGTAGCCATATCATCGTTTCGATAGCTTCAAGCTGACAGAAGAAAGGTGGCGGACTCATGTGTCCTTCACGCCAGTGCTGCAATAATCGTTGCGTTTCGTGCGTCAGATGTTGCTGCGACTGCGACCTTCGCCACTTATCCACTTCCACCCGGATACCGTTGACGAGCGCGTTTTCTCGAAATGCCTGTCCTTCTGCATCTGGTGTTGAGAGGTCCAGTTCCGTTTGTCCCCCCCTCCGGGCTTTGCGCGTCACAGGGACATAATAGACTGACTGTCGCCGCCCTTCCTTCGCGATCTGCATCAACTCACCTGAATCGCTCAACTGCCAATGCTGGGAAGGGGCATAGTAGGGAGAGTTAAGGATTGGGTTCTCAGGCTGCGTTGCTTTGGGGGGGGGCGTCGTCATGAGGTATCCGGATAAATGGGTCTATCTAAATATTGCACGTAATTACGTAATTACGCGTTTATGCGCTTAAGGTATTCCGCAAGTGCGACTTCTAGAATGGCTTGGTGCGTCTGGTCAGTTTCAGCGGCGTGCATTCTCAGGCGTTTGTAGGTGTCGCCATCGAGCGCCAGCGTTAGGCGTTTTTCGCCTTTGCGCTTTGGCTTCTTATCCTGAGCTGCTTGCCCGGCCCCGCGTTGCGGTATGCCGGTATCGGTCGGGCGGCTTGTGGTGTTTAGTAGGCCATCGAGGGCCACGGGCTTCTTAGCCATTGAGTATCCCCTTCACGTAATCCCAAACAGCGGCAATCTCGGCCCCCGCTTTGTTGTCGGTTGTCTCAGAGACGCCCTGCCCGGTTGCACCAGTTTCAGCATACGACACACGCTGGGCGATATTCACTGGCG
>Ga0209309_10004263_pt1 | contig 11920 bp, 11 predicted proteins | sample COGITO_mtgs_1204_2_FD_184807 | JGI IMG/M metagenome (GOLD analysis project Ga0209309, IMG submission 184807) | Pelagic marine microbial communities from North Sea - COGITO_mtgs_120412 (SPAdes) (version 2) | ecosystem: Environmental > Aquatic > Marine > Epipelagic ...
GTAAAAAACTTATAAACATGATTTTGCGCAACATATGAAATAGTAATAAAATCGTCAAGAAAGTTCTTTTTATTTTAGATAAGAATTGTGATTAAAATATTTTTTAAATTATGTCTCTAAAAAAGAAAATAGAAGAAAAATTGAATGAAGCACTTAAGGCTAAGGATAAAAAAACTTATCCCACTCTAAGACTAGTAGTATCAGCTATAAAAGATGCCGAGATCGCAGGTCGAACTAAAGGCCAAAAAGAAATTTCAGATAACGATATAACCGGTATTTTAAAAAAAATGATTAAACAAAGAAACGAATCATGTGAGATCTATAAAAAGGCAGGGCGTAACGAGCTTTTAGAAAATGAAACTAAAGAAATCCAAGTGATAAGTCTTTTTCTTCCAAAACAATTAAGTGAAGAGGAAACAAAAAAGATATGCGAGGATGCCATAAAATCCTCTGGTGCATCTTCTATGAAAGATATGGGAAAAATAATGGGAATATTAAAATCAAAACATGCAGACACCCTTGATTTTTCAAAAGTTAGCTCAATTATAAAAGAATTTTTGAATTAAATGAAATACCCTAAAGAATATCTTAATGAAATAAAATTAAGATTAAAAGTGTCCCAAGTTGTCGGTAAAACAGTTGAATTAAAAAAAAGGGGAAAAGAGTTTATTGGACTTTCACCTTTTAAGAATGAAAAAAGCCCCTCTTTTACTGTCAACGATGAAAAAGAATTTTATCACTGTTTTAGCAGTGGCGAACATGGAAATATTTTTGATTTTTTAATGAAAACTAAATCTATTGGTTTTGGTGAAGCAGTAAGAAATTTAGCAGCTGAAGCAGGAATGCAACCTTATAGATTTTCTAATTTTGATCAGAAAAAAGACTTAAGGTTCCAAACTTATAAAAATATTTTAAAAGAATATTCTAGTTATTTTCATTGTCAATTATTTGACTCTGACAATAAAGAGGCAGCAGAGTATCTTTTTAACAGAGGCTTAAATAAAAATATTATCGAAGATTTTCAATTAGGTTACGTGCCTTGGAAAAATAATTTTTATGCTGAGTTATTGAAAAAATATTCTGAGGAAGAAATAAACTTAACCGGCCTATATTATAAAAATGATAAATCTGGAAAATATATAGATAGATTTAATTCAAGAGTAATATTTCCTGTAAATAATATTACCGGTGAAACCATTGCCTTTGGCGGAAGAATTATTAGAGAAGGTAAATTAGCTAAATATATTAATTCACCAGAAACAGAATTTTATAAAAAGGGAAATGTGATTTTTAATCTAGATAAAGCAAAAGACTCAAGATCTGAGACTGACGAAGTTTTAATCGTAGAAGGATATATGGATGTTGTAAGTGTTTATGCGTCCGGAATCAAAAATGTGATTGCAAACTCAGGCACCGCTCTTACAGAAAGACAAATTAGCTTAATTTGGAAATTTTTTTCAAATCCTATTATTTGTTTAGATGGTGACGACAGCGGACAAAAAGCTGCCTTAAGGATAGCTGAAAAATTATTTCCATTGATAAATGAAAAAAATAAAATTTATTTTTCAATAATGCCTGATGGGTCTGATCCAGACGATTATATTAAACAAAACGGTAAAGAAGAATTGTTAAAATTATTAAAAGAAAAAGAAATAATCCAATCTTTTATTTGGAATTACCATCTCGGTAAAATAAATCAAAATAATCCTTATGAAATCTCTAAATTTGAAAAAGAAATTAAAAGTTTAACATATTCGATTCAGGACGAAACATTAAAAAAATATGTATTAGAGGACTTTTTAGAAAAAATAAAAAAGTTGACACCAATTCAAACCTCAAGGCAAAATTATAAATTTCAAAAATATAATAAGACAAAAGATTATCAAGTTCTTAAAGAAACAAAACTTTTACATCAAAAAAGAAAAAATTTATCTAGAATTCAGATCATAGAATTTTCTATTTTATTTGTAATTTTAAACCACATAGAAGCAGCCTCAAAGAAATTAGAAGAGCTATCAGGAATTAAATTTCTTGCTGAAAAAAATGAAAGTTTGAAAAATGCCGTCATCTCTTTTTTAACTGAAGGAGATAATAAAGAGACTATCAATTTAAAAGTAAATAAATCATATGATAAAATTATTCGAGAAATAAATGAGAATTCAAACATTCAACTAATCAGCAAAAATAAAGATAATGAAGATATTTTAAATTTACTCGCTGAATTAATTGAAGATCATAAACAACAAAGCAATCTAAAAAAAATAGAATCTCTAGAACAAAAATTAATTAACAACCTAGATGAAAATTCATATTCAGAGTTAATTAAGCTTAAAAGCCAGCTAAATAGGGAATAAAAAAGTATAGATTTTTTAGTCTTAGTCATTATATATATTCCACTATTCAATTATGGCTGAAAAACTCATTACAAAATCATTTGAAAGACTCTTAGATAAAGGAAACCACAGAGGCTTTATAACTTATGAAGAGCTTGGTAAATCTCTAGGAAAGAGAAACGGTACCAATGAAAATATTGAACGTGCCTTTATAATATTAGCAGATGAAAAAATAACTCTAGTAGAAAAAAAATCTCAATATCAATCGAATAAAAAGAAAGAGGCAGCAACTCAATCGGAAGAAAAAACCTCTGACAAAAGCGACGACCCAATTAGAATGTATCTAAGAGAGATGGGTGGAGTCGAACTTCTTTCTAGAGAAGGTGAAATCGCCATAGCAAAAAGAATTGAAGCAGGAAAAGATGTAATGATCAATGCGCTTACTCAAAGTCCTTTAGTTGGAAAAAAAATATTTGAGTGGAAAGAACAAATCGAAAATCAACAGATGTTAGTAAGAGATATTATTGATATCGACTCAACATATGAAGACTTCGATGCATTAGATGATGATAATGATTTAAAAATAAATAAAAAATCTAAATCAAAAATAAATAAAGAGAAAAATGATGATACAGCCAAAAAAGAAGATAATACAAATAACGATGATGATGAGTTTAATGTCTCTCTTGCCAAAATGGAAGAAGAGATTAAGCCTAAAATATTAGATATTTTGGAATCTTTGAATAAAAATTATTTAAGGTTACAAAAATATCAAGTTGAAAAGCTTGAATGTTTACTAGCCTCAAAAGAATTATCAGTTTCCAAAAATAAAAACTTTAAAAAAATTCAAGAGGTATTAGTTGATAATTTTAAAAATTTGCAACTAGCCCCCCACGTTGTTGAAGAGCTAGTTCAGGCACACTATAAAGAAAACAAAAAAATTGTTTCTCTCGAGGGAGTTCTTTTGAGATTGGCAATGGATAATAAAATTTCCCGTGAAGAATTTTTGAAATATTATATTGGTAATGAAATAAATCCTAAATTTGAGTCTTTTTTAAAAGAAAATATAACTTGGAAATCTTTTTTTAAGAAATACAAAAAAGATTTTTCAGAAATTAAAGAAAGATTAGTAGAATTCAGTAAAAAAATTGGTCTTTCTGTCGGTGAATTTAAAAAATTAGTTAGCAGGATCCAGAAAGGTGAAAGAGAATCAAGAATAGCTAAAAAAGAAATGGTTGAAGCGAATTTGAGATTAGTTATTTCAATCGCAAAAAAATATACTAACAGAGGTCTTCAATTTTTGGACTTGATCCAAGAAGGAAACATAGGGCTAATGAAAGCAGTTGATAAGTTTGAGTATAGAAGAGGATATAAGTTTTCAACTTATGCAACCTGGTGGATTAGACAAGCAATAACAAGATCAATAGCAGATCAAGCAAGAACAATAAGAATACCTGTTCACATGATTGAAACAATTAATAAAATTGTCAGAACTCAACGACAAATTATGAGTGAATTTGGTAGAGAACCAACTCCTGAAGAGTTAGCAAAAAAATTAGCTATGCCATTAGAAAAAGTTAGAAAAGTTTTAAAAATTGCAAAAGAGCCTGTATCACTTGAAACACCTGTGGGCGATGAAGAGGACAGTAGTTTAGGTGATTTTATTGAGGATAAAAATGCACTTCAACCATTAGATACAGCCATTCAATCTAATCTAAGCGAGTCTACAACAAAAATTTTAGCTTCATTGACTCCTAGAGAAGAAAGAGTTCTTAGAATGCGTTTTGGAATAGGAATGAATACAGATCACACTTTAGAAGAAGTAGGTTTGCAATTTTCAGTTACAAGAGAAAGAATAAGACAAATCGAGGCAAAAGCTTTGAGAAAACTTAAACACCCAAGCAGATCTAAACAGTTAAAAAGTTTCTTAGAAAAATAATTAATTATGATATAACAATAAGGTTTTGGGCCTGTAGCTCAGTTGGTTAGAGCAGTACACTCATAATGTATTGGTCCCAGGTTCGAGTCCTGGCGGGCCCACCAAACTAATTATTTAAAAATTCCTCTAATTTTTCTATTAAGACTTTTATATCGTTATTATTTGAACTTAAGATTGAAGAGAATTCCTCTTTTTGAGTTCTAGCTAAACTCAATCCCTCCACAATTAAATCTCTAATTAAAGGTTTCTCAGGATTTTTAGTATAAATTCTCCAGTCCACCTTTATCTCAGGTCCACCATTTTCCGGTGTAATTTTAGAATTTACAATTGTGTAAGTAGCACTTTTTTTATCCACTTCTAATACTTCAAATTTACTAGATGAATAATCACTTAATCTTGAAGTTAAGCTTTTTAAAAAATATTTTTCGAATGTTTTTTGATAATTTTTTATATCATCTTCAGTCGAGGATTTCCTTAATTCACCAAGCGTATAAAGCCCAAGGGCATTTACATCTACATGCTCTAAAGCCAATTTTTCAACAAAATTTGCTTTTTCAATTTCATCTAAATTTTTATCTGCTAATTTGCTTATAGCTTCTGTTATTAGCTCATTAATAAAATCTTTTGGATCAGAACTATAGGCGATCAACGAGGTTTGAAATAAGAATAATAAGGAAATTAGATAGATAACACTTTTATTTTTCATCTTAAATTTAGTTATCTAAATTTCCCCACTCATCTTGATCTTCGATAGAGTTTTTAATTTTATTTTCTCTATTTTGTAAATAAACACTTTTGAGTGATGAATATAGATCTATCGAATTATTTTCTAAACTTGTAAAATTTTTATCATTATCCGCTCTGAAATCTACTGCCGCAGTTGCTTTAAAAGAATAATAGTCAAAGTTATTACCAGAAACACTTAAAAGTTCTTTTTCTCTAAGTGTTATATGGGCAAATGGATCAATAAAACTATCAGCAATAAGACCAAAGGAGTCTCGCACTGTGGTAGGTCCTAAAATTGGCAGAACAAAATAGCATCCAGATCCCACACCATAAGAACCAAGGGTTTGACCTACATCTTCTTTATGAGGTTTTAATCCCATCTTCTCTGCTGGATTTAAAAAGCCTAAAATACCAACCGAAGTATTAACGGCAAAACTTCCGATGGAGTGACCTAATTGTTTTAGATTTCCTTGAAGAATATTATTTGGAATGGACAACAAGGTTCCAACGTTTGAAGTAAAATTGCTTGTACCTTTTTTAATTGGAGATGGTAGTTTGTTATAACCTTTCGCCAGAGGTTCTAAAATAATATCATCTACAGCCATATTAAATTTAAACACAGCTCTACTAGTTCCTTCGAAACATTCTTCTACAGCGTTCGCATTGGGAGTGACAAATACAGTAAGAGTTATGAAAAGAGATAATATTTTTAATTTTTTTAAATTACTCATATAATGGCTATATATATAATTTTAGTTTATAATCTATAAAAAATTTAAGTAAATCGGTATTTTACTTTAAAAAAGTAAGAAATTTAAACTATGAATATAAAGATAGTTGCCTCTCCAAATTATTCACAAAAGGAAAGACAAAAAAAAGATATAAAATTTGTTATTTTCCATTATACAGGAATGCAATCAGAAATTGAATCTATTAAAAGACTAAAAAACTCTAAGTTTAAAGTTAGCTGTCATTACTTAATAAACAGAAAAGGTAAAATCATTCAAATGGTTAAAGATAAGAATGTTTCCTGGCATGCTGGTAAATCAAAATGGAAAAAATTTATTAATTTAAATAATAATTCTTTGGGAATTGAACTTGTAAACAAAGGCCATCAATTTGGATATCAAAATTTTAGCATCAAACAAATTAATAGTTTAATTCATTTATGCAGAAATTTAAAAAAAAAATACTTGATTAAAAAAGAAAATTTTTTAGGTCATTCTGATATTGCTCCATTGAGAAAAATTGATCCAGGAGAAAAATTTCCATGGGAACTATTAAGTATTTATAATCTTGGAAAATGGTACAAAAAAACTCAGCTAAATATTTCGGCAAACAAAAAACAAATAGAAACCTTGTTCTTTAAAAATTTAAAAAAAATGGGTTATAGATATTTTAGTATTAGCAGAAGAAACCATAATGATAAAAAAATTATTAAATCTTTCCAACAGCACTATTTGCCTAATAATATAACTGGAAAAATAGATGAAAAAACCTATAAAATCAGTCACTTTTTAACCCATTAGTTTTTAATTTATTGAATTATAAAAATTAATGAATTATAAAAAGAAGCCAGATAATTGGATTGTCGCTATTAGCTTGCTAATAGAGGAAAGTCCGGGCTCCGGAAAAACACAGTGCCAGTTAATGACTGGCGAAGGTGACTTCAGGGATAGTGCCACAGAAAATAAACCGCCTTATCAAGGCAAGGGTGAAACGGTGAGGTAAGAGCTCACCGGTTTTTTGGTAACAAAAAACGCATGGCAAACCCCACTGGGAGCAAGGTTAAATAGAGAAGACATTGTGTTTAAACACTAAAAACAGTTTTTCGTTAGTCTTCTGGGTTAACCGCTTGAGCTTAAATGTGAATTTAAGCCTAGAGAAATGACATCTTCAATGACAGAACCCGGCTTATAGATTATCTGGCAAACTTCTTTTAAAATTATGTTCTATCTTTGTACTAACCGTATAATATTAACGTATTGACTAATTCATAAAAACCCATACTATCCCAAATAATCCCATAATGGAGGGTATATTGAAAAATATAAATATTAATAGGTTTTTAATTAAAAATGTTTTTATCAAGTTACGAAAACAAAATAGACAAGAAAGGACGCGTTTCGGTGCCAGCAACATTTAGAACTCATTTAAATTCATTGGGTTATAATGGTTTTATAAGCTATCCTTCTTTTAACCACTCTGCATTAGAGGCATGTTCTCAGGATAGAATAGAAAAACTTTCAAAGACTATAGACTCATTAAATCCTTTTGAAGAAAAAAGGGATTTTTTCGCAACGTCAATATTATCTGAAAGTGAGAATTTACAATTTGATACAGAAGGCAGAGTTTCTTTATCTATCAAACTACTAAATCACGCAAAAATTAAAAACAATGTTTTATTTGTTGGCCTTGGAAAAACTTTTCAAATTTGGGAACCGAATAATTTTGAGAAATTTAAAATTTTGGCTAGAAAAAAAGCATTTCAAAATAGATCTAATTTAAAATGGGACAATAAACAAAAAGGAGAACTATCATGAGTATAAACATAGGTGGCGGAGAGTTAAAAGAATTAAAACCAAGGATATTAGTTTTAGGAGTAGGTGGTGCCGGAGGTAATGCAATAAATGCAATGATTGAAGCAGGGATGGAAGGGGTGGAATTCGTTGCAGTAAATACTGATGCACAAGATTTAAAGATGAGCAAAGCTCATGCAAAAATTCAAATTGGAATGAATTTAACAAAAGGTTTAGGAGCAGGAGCAAAGCACGATATTGGTCAAGCTGCAGCTGATGAGTCTTTAAATGAAATATTAAGCTATATGCAAGGTGCAAACATGGTTTTTATAACATCTGGAATGGGAGGAGGCACAGGCACAGGCGCTTCACATGTAATAGCAAAAGCTGCTAGAGAGTTAAATATTTTGACAGTGGGCGTGACGACTTTACCTTTTTCATACGAGGGTCCTAAAAGAATGAGAAGAGCAATTGAAGGATTGGAGCAATTTAAAAAACATCTAGATACAGTTATAGTTGTACCAAATCAAAATCTTTTTAAAATAGCAAGTGAGACAACTACTTTTGAAGAGTCATTTAATTTATCAAACAATGTTTTAAAACACGGAGTACAAAGTGTAACAGACTTGATGGTTAGACCAGGCATGATCAATCTAGACTTTGCAGATGTAGAAACCGTAATGAGCTCAATGGGTAAAGCAATGATGGGAACTGGAGAAGCAGAAGGAGAAAATAGAGCAATGTCTGCAACTGAAATGGCACTTAATAACCCCTTAATCGATGAATATTCTCTGCAAGGAGCAAGAGGCTTATTGATAAACATAACAGGTGGAAATGATTTAACCTTATTTGAAGTTGATCAGTCAGTAAATAAAATTAGAGCAGAAGTAGATCCTGAAGCTGAATTAATATTTGGCGCTATTAAAGATGAAAGCATGACAGGAAAAATAAGAGTTTCTATAGTTGCTACTGCACTTGATGGACATAAAAATGAAAATAAAACAGTTCTTGATATGGTTTCTCGTATTCAAAATAGAAACACAGGCTATTCAGAAAATTTATTTTCTCAAAATCCAAGAATGGAAAATAACACATTAAATTCTATTGATGGAGCAACAGCTTTGAAACTTGATGAAAGTTATCATTTAGAAGAGCAAAGAATGAATAATTCATTAAGCAATGAAGAAAATCAACCAGACACTCAAAATTTTCAACAAACTTTAACTGAGACAGAACAGACTGCAAATAATTTACATTCAGGTGTATCAATCGAAAGTGCATCTTATATGGAAAATAATAACTTTGCTGAAAATGTAAGTGACACATCAATTTCTGAAAAAAATATTATTGATGAAGAATATACACCTAAGTTATTTTCTGAAGAACAAAGCTATCAATCAGAAGAAAATAATACTGACTCTAATAATCAAGAAAATAATGACTCAGATCAATTATTTGATCAGGATGTTAACGAAGAAGAAGATTTTGAAATTCCTGCATTTTTAAGAAAACAAAAGTTTTAATGAATAAGTTTTGGAGTCATGAACAATCAAATCTCAACATTGGAATATCCTCATTTTCCAGTTATGTTGAACGAAGTTATAAAAATCTCATCATTATCATCTAATAAAAATTTTATAGATTGTACTTTTGGAGGAGGAGGATACTCAAGAGAAATTCTTAAGTTTGCAAACACAACTGTTCAAGCAATTGATAGAGATAAAAAGGCATTTAAAATAGCTAAAGAACTCGAAAAAAAATTTCCACATAGATTTAAATTCTATCAAACAAAGTTTAGTCAAATAGAAACTGTTTCAAAAAAAAAAGTAGATGCAGTTATTTTTGACTTAGGCATGTCATCTATTCAATTAGATGATCTAGACAGAGGATTTTCTTTTAAGTCTAATAAAAAATTAAATATGACCATGGGCCTAAATGAAATATCGGCTTTGGATGCAATTAATAATTTAAGTGAGAATGATCTAAAATTAGTAATAAAAATATTGGGGGATGAAAAAGAGGCATCCAAAATTGCTAAAAATATTGTAAAGCAAAGAAGTGTAAAAAAAATAAACGATACAAAGGAACTTGTAAAAATTATAGAAAAAAGTAAAAAAAAAAATTACGCAAGCAAAATTAATCCCTGCACTAAAACTTTTCAAGCAATAAGAATTTTTGTCAATAAAGAAGTTACAGAACTAGTAAATGGAGTTATAAATGCAACTAAAAAATTAAAACCAGGTGGTAAAATTTTAGTGATAAGTTTTCACTCTTTAGAAGACAGAATTGTAAAATATTTTTTTAACACCTTTTCTAAAAATCAATCTATACCATCAAGATATCTACCAGAAAATAAATCAGCAAAAATAATTTTATTTGATGAATATAAGAATAAAGTGTTTAGACCATCAAAACTAGAGATGGAGAAGAATAACAGATCTAGATCAGCAAAATTAAGGTTCGCTGTTAGAAGCAACGATGAGTTTGAATATCCAAAAGATGTAATTAAAAAATTTAAAAAATATTTGGATTTGGAAGCTATCAATGTTTAGAACAAAAATTATAATTTCTATAACAATATTTATAACTTTTTTAATTTTAACGTCTGTTATAAAAAATAAGACACGAATTATTGAAAAAAAAATTTTAAACTTAAATAAGGTCATCTCAATCAAAGAAAAAAATTTTAATGAGGCCGAGTTCGATTTCTATTATTTAACCTCTCCAGCAGAATTAGAAAAAAAATTAAGATTAATAGGATTTAATGATTATCAACCAATAAAATATTCAAATATATATCTTAATATTTCTGATCTTACTAAAATAAAAAATAAAATTTCAAATCTAAATAATTTAAATGATAAAAAAACTGAAAATAAATAAAAATAAAAATAAAAATATAAATATAAATCAAAAAAGCTTCTATTTTGAAGATTTTTTAGAAACAAACAAAAAAAACAAAATATTAAAAAAATCTAATAATTTTCAAGATAGAGTTTATTTATTATTTTTTTTCTTTTTTTCTTTAATTTTAATTTTTTCGATTAAAATTACGCATATTTCATTAAATAAAAAAAACATTTTTAATATAGAGAAACAAACTTCAAAATTTTCTTTAATAAGAAGGGATATTGTTGATAGAAATGGAGTAATTATTTCAAGAAATGTAAAAACTTTTCACGCAGCTATAGACCCAAAGTTAGTAAAAGATAAAAAAAACTTTTTAATCAAATTAAGAATTAATTTTCAAGATCTTCCAATTAATGAGATCAAGAAAAAATTAAACCAGAAGAAATATTTTCGAATAATAAAAAGAATTAATCAAGAAGAGAAAGATAAGCTTTGGGCTCTTGGAGAAAAAGCTATCAAATTTGAGCCTTTTGAAGCTCGAATGTACACACACGGAAATTTATTCAGTCATATTATTGGTCAAGTCGATTATGACAATTATGGAATATCTGGAATTGAAAAATATTTTGACAAAGAGCTAAAAAACAAAAAATTACTCAATAAACCTTTGAAATTAACCTTAGATAGCAATGTTCAATACATCATTAATAAGGAATTAAATATAGCAATGAAAACTTTTGATGCCACCGGTGGAGGAGCTGTATTAATGGATGTAAATAATGGAGATATTATATCTCTAGTTTCATTACCTAATTTTAATATTAATCAAAGAGCAAATATTAAAGATAAAAAATTTATAAATAAAATAACTAAAGGTGTGTATGAACTTGGGTCAATTTTTAAAACTTTTACTGTAGCACTAGCACTCGAACATAAACTAGTTGATACAAACACAATAATAAAAGACATACCAAGAAAAATTAGATGCTCCATTTACGAAATTACAGATATGAAGGATCATCCAAAAAATTTAACTGTTGAAGAAATTTTGATAAGATCATCAAATGTTGGTTCCGTTATTTTAGCAAAAAAGGTAGGTGAAAAAAATTTTAAAGAATTTATAAAAAAAACAAAAATTACCCAAAACCCTGAAATAGAACTTGAAGAAGTAGGTGTACCTCACCAACTTAAATGGAATAGATGTAAATTAGAAACAGTTTCATACGGCCACGGTATTACTACTACGCCATTACAAGCCACAGCTTTATATGCAGCAATGAGTAATGGTGGTAAATTAATTATACCAAGTTTAATTAAAGATAGAAAAACTAAACCATCACAAACAATAATATCAAAAGAAACAAGCAATAAATTGAGCAATCTTCTTAGAAAAGTTGTTACAAGCAAAGTAGGCACAGCAAGTTTAGCTGATAAAAATGGATATTATGTCGGGGGCAAGACCGGTACAGCTGAAAGTTATGGTGATAAAAAAAATAGAATTAATACGTTTATTTCAATTTTTCCGGCGAGCAAACCAAAATACACTTTATTCA
>Ga0209309_10004278_pt1 | contig 11894 bp, 7 predicted proteins | sample COGITO_mtgs_1204_2_FD_184807 | JGI IMG/M metagenome (GOLD analysis project Ga0209309, IMG submission 184807) | Pelagic marine microbial communities from North Sea - COGITO_mtgs_120412 (SPAdes) (version 2) | ecosystem: Environmental > Aquatic > Marine > Epipelagic ...
GTGGGTCGTGCCGGTGTACAGACACGCGTTTGAATCCAAAAATGACGCGATGCTGAAAACGAAAATGCCAAATTTTCAGCAGCGATGCGAAATGTGCGAGAAACAGTTCTCGATCCCCGGAGAAGGTAAAACGTCTGTGAAAAGGGTCAAAGTGAGAAGAATCGAACTCGAAGCGACGGAATGGAAGAGGAAAGTAACCGGAGACGCAGACGCGACTATTGTAGGGACGTTTGAGTTGTTGGACTATTTGAGAAACGTCTACGAGAAGGAAAAGGATGACTTTGAAAAGAGGAACATCGAGTATACGTTCGTGATGGGCAAAGACGCGTACGACGATTTAATTGGTGGTAAATGGATACGCGGAGACGAGATTCTGAAAACGACGAATCTCGTCGTCGTTCCTAGAATCTCGTCGACCGCACCTACGACGGCAACGGCAACGCCTACGATGATAAAAGAAGCAAAGTCCGTTGTTTTCCTTGATAATATATCAGGCCTGAGAGACGTTTCGAGCACTGCTGTTCGAGAGGCCATCAGTAGCGGAAATAAACCATCGACCATCGAGGAATTGAATCCTTTCGTCGCCGAATTCATAGAAGAGAATAGATTGTACAAATAGTAGTTTTAATAGTAATGAGCAAGTGAGTGAGTACACGTGCCCATAAAAGTTATTTCAAATTACTTTAAATTACATCACATACAAAACAAAACGCCTTAATGTTTCTTTTTGCGTTTGAACTCTTTCGAGTACATCTGCACTAAGTCCAATATATCTACACCTTTATTCGTCCCGCCCGCGCACGGGGGCGCGTTTTCTCTCGTAACGCCCAACTTTCTAAAAGCTTCGTAGGTCGCCGGATGCTTCGTTGGACCAAGCATTCTAACTTTCTTCCTTGTTGCAGGTTTAATCACCAGAGAAGCGCCTTTGTATACCATTCTGAAAATCACCGGCGTATTGATCATGATAATTCTATATAGTGTGTCCGAATACTGTTCGATGCACATCTTCAATATCTTGTGCAAAGCGTCGCGAACGTCGTGCGTGAACGAGGACCATTTAATATCGGCTAAATCCATCACCCAGATGTGTTTATACACCACTTTATCGAGAACTTCACTTTGTCTTTTCTTCAATTCCGCGATAGCTTCGTGACACACCATGCGAACGTGCAACGCTTCTTCCACGGTCATTATAGTTTTCAGGTAGTCGACGTCAACTTCCGCAATCTTTTCGACAAAAATTAAATGTCCGTACGCATCGTTTCCGTGGATATGCAACGGCCAAAGATCAAAGTACTCCTTTTGATTCGGTATTTTCTCATAGTCGCGCAACGCTGAATCCGCTCCCAAACGCCCTCGCCAATCTCGAATGCACTCCAATTGGTTTCTCATATATTCTATTTGTTCCTCTATCGTTTTCGTCGGGTTATTTTCGATGGCGACACGCGAGTGGCGAACGAACACCTGCGGATCAAAATCCTCTTCCTTTATTGGACCGCCGTTGCGACTCGATATCCGTTCGAATATTTCGAGCGACCGACCGGAGAGCACTCGAGATTCTTCCATGTGGCCGTTTGAATCGAATAATTTCGGGTCCTTCGCAATAACCTTCTTCAACATTTCTTTTTGCTCGCTCGTTACCACAATGTTATGCAATTCTTTCAGCCCTTTCGATTCATCCGGTTGCACGTTCGCTAACTCTTTTTTCTTGTTGTTGCCAAAGGAAAAACGCCGATTGATTCCCTTCGCCTCTTCGCCTGCGTCATCGAACGACTCTGAACAACTGAAGTACATTTCATCCGCCGCGGCATCCTCTCGTCCTTTTATCGTCTTCTTTGATGATTTACTCTTCTTGAACATGCGCTTCAATTTCTTTCCAAACGAAGAAGACGCCATTTTTGCAAAGGAAGGAAGAAAGGAAGGTTTTGTTACCCGCTACTACTGCGACTACCAACGACGAAAAGAAGAGAGTATTATGAGTTGACTACTGATTTAACTAACAATTTGTCTCTCTTCTTCTTAATCCGCCGCGCTCTTCCGCGCGGCGATAATGATAAAAACCTTTGAGTGAAGATTTTTTTTTTGTTAGTCTCACCTTTCTTTTTCTCTCTCCCTCTTCCTTTGTTGTTGTTGTCTCCACATATTTGTTTACGCGGTTTTGTTGGTTAACTTGGCAACTCTTATCAAAGCACTTATCATCGACACCATGGCGGCAACATCAAAAGAAGAAGTGAAAACAATTGGGAACAGCAAGTTTAGCTCTAAACTGAAGGGATTAAAATTCATGCAGCGAGCGCAGGAGAAGAAAACGAGCGACGACGAGAAAGCAACAACAACAACGACATCATTAACCACGGCGAGAACAACGACAACAACAACAACGACGAAAGCAACAACTTTAAGTAACAACAAGAACGACGACGAGCACTGGACGTACGAGAATCCAGAGGAGTACGAACGCGCTCGCAAGCAAAAAGCTTTGCAAGAGCAGCTCGCCTCTGTGCGAGAGAAGAAGAAAACATCGAACACGCAGTGGGTATTCGGTCGTCGAAGTTTCGGCGGCTTCAACAAAGCCATCGAAGCCATGGCGAGAGAGCAGCAAGAGAGAACGAGGAAGGCGAAATTAGCGATTCGCGACGCTCGAATAAGTAAAGTAGACAAGAAGAATACGAAAAAAAAGACGACGATTCAGACGACGAAGAGGAAGAAATAGTGATGAACGCGATGATGAATACTCATCATAGTCTAATAGGAGTAGCTTTAAATAATATATACGAGTAGTAGTTTAAAATAGTTAATACGTTTATAAAAAGGGACCCATGTGGTGCTCACTTCTTCTTCAAAATTTCTTCTGTCTTTTCTTCAAAAATTCGCGTTTCGCGGAGAGACATGGTGGAATAAACAGCACCACGGTATGATGGAGAACATTACGAATGAAATCGACGAGGGGAATAAAAAGGACGACAACGACGACGTAAACGACGACGACGCGAAGTGGCTTGGTGTCCCTCTCGAAGATATACCGATCGGGAAGCGACGGCGCTTGTCGCGACAACATTCTTCGCTCTCATCGTCGAACGGTGGGATGCAACAAAACGACGAGAAGGGGAATCCTTCTCCTCCTCGAAATCCTCCTCGTCAGAATACGAATGTTTTATTAAACGACGACGATAAAGTGGATCGTTTCATCAACACCAAGCGAGGATTCAAGGAATGCTTGCACGTGGAATCCGTTCCTGCAAAGATATCGAACAGTGTACCTCTTGAAAACGTCGATAGAAATATCGTGAGCGACGAGATGAAGCTGATTTGTAGGCAAGTTGGTATTGTTCGTATCTACTCTCATCAAGCAGAAGCAATACGAAGAGCGCGCCAGGGCGAAAGCGTAGTGATTTCGACACCAACGGCATCGGGAAAGAGTTTGTGCTACATCATCCCTATTCTAGAGATGATAATGGAGGAACCAAACGCACGGGCGTTGTTGATGTACCCGTTAAAAGCGTTAGCGAATAACCAGGCGGAGAGTTTCCAAAGGTTTATCGACGCGGCGAAACGCGCAGTTGGAGGAGGAGCGAGACAAAATGGGTTGACTAACCACGGGGTGGACTTGGAAAAGATTGCGCGATTAGCGAATTGCCAAATTAAAGTGTGCGACGGCGATTCAGACGCGCAGGAAAAAGCCCAAATACGCGCGGAGAACACGAATAGAATTATAATTACGAATCCTGACTCTCTTCATTGGATGCTGCCGCAGCATCACTTGTGGGGGAAGAAATTTTTTGGCAACCTATCGCTCATAGTTTTAGACGAAGCGCATATTTTCCACGGAGTTATGGGATCGAACGTCGCGCTGTTATTTAGAAGATTGATGCGCGTGTGCAATAGCTACGGTAATCCAACTCCCGAGTTTATATGTACGTCCGCTACCATCCGGAACCCGTCCGAGCACGTCAAGGCGTTGACGACGAGGGATACATCAAGCGTCGCTGAAAGTGGAGCACCGAGCGGAGAGAAAAGGTTCATGCTTTGGCAACCGGCAGAGTTGAAATCGACGAGTAAAGGAGGTGTTGAAGTAAGTGCGGATGATAGAGAGATGGCGGAGATGAAAACTCGGAAGAGTCCGAATCACGAGGCGGCGGTTTTAATCGCAGATTTGGCTAAAAATGGCATTCGATGTTTATGTTTTGTCGAATCTCGAAACCAGTGCGAATCCGTAAAGCGCGAAGTCCGAACGATTTTGAACAAGGATAACTGCTCTTACTTATCGAACAAGATTGAATCCTATCGTGGTGGTTATTCGCGCGCTGAACGTAGAGAGTTAGAAAAACGCCTACAATCCAATCAAATATGCGCGCTCGTATGCACTTCCGCCTTGGAGATGGGAATTGACGTCGGATCCTTAGATGCTACCGTGCACGTAGGCGTTCCAGAAACAGCGAGCTCATTGTTGCAGCAAGCTGGTCGTGCAGGTAGGCGTCGTGGCACTTCGCTCGCTTTAGTCATCGCTCGGGAAAATCCAATCGACGCGTATTATTGCGATAGGTACGAAGAATTGTTCAAACGTCCTCCAGAAGAAGCGTTTATAGATCCGCAGAACGAGGCACTGTTGACTTTGCACTTACCGTGCGCTGCAAAAGAGCTCGTTTTAGATTTATCATCTACGTTCGATACGAAAATGTTCGACTTGAGCACGGAGGAAGTAGAGAAGAAAAACGAAAAGTACGCGAAACTCAACGTTGAAGAGATACACGCCATGAATGAAGACAGTACAGAGCCGAATGAAAGGAAAGCGGTGAAAAAGTACACGCCGTTCCACGCCGCGTTGAAAAAGTTACTCTCAACCCCGACCAATATAAAACCACTCGTGTTCAACGCTACGACGAATACTTTAATGGAACAGAAAAAATACGGGGTGAACCCGCACTCGGCGGTAATGTTGCGCGGTAATCCGTTCGGCGACGGGTGGTGGCTCGTCTTGAAACCAAAGGAGGGCAGTAGCGGCATTAATTACGAGCAACTGCTTCAAAACCCCGAAACGAAAGGTATGCTCGAGAAACGAAAGTTGCTGGTGGAGTGCGTAGATTCCGATCGAGCTTTGATGCGCCTGTATGTCGGCGGTATCCACCAGACGCGAGACGGTACGTATGAAGTGAAAAAGATTGATACCATGAAACGCATCGCGTTTTGCGAGGAGTACGCACGAAACGGACTCGCGACGGTACCGAAAAAGACAGAAAATATTACTATATTAGATACGAGTGTTGCAGAGAACTGCGCCGTTCGATACAACCGGGAAGTTTTTAATACTCGCGTATCGCTCGGGAACGTCCGTGTGGAGGAGTTTGTTCAAGGCTATCATCGTTATCGCGTCACCGGTGCAGACAGTGGCAAGAGTGTGAGCCAAGTTGAGTTTCAAACGCCGCTCGTGTGCTCAAATTATCAAACAAAATCACTTTGGTTTTCGTTGCCGGAAGATGTTCTGAATAAAATCCCGCCCGAAAACGTCTTTGCGGCTATCTTAGGTGTGCGCAACGTCTGTGTGGAATTGGCGAGCTCCATCGCGTTTTGTTCTAGAAAGGATGTATCGGGCAGTTTCAGATTTTCCAACGATCCACCGAATTCGACATGCGTCATTTTCATATACGATTGTTGTCCCAACGGTGTTGGTTTGTCGGATAAACTATTCGAGCGAGCGGAAGTTTTGCTCGAGAAAGCCGCGTGCGTGGTGAAGAATTGTCAGTGCGAAAGAGGCTGTCCTCTGTGCATATGTAGTGGTCGAGGCGGAGGAGGAGCTGCAGGCGCGAAGAGATTCGTGAAAATGATGATAGAGTGTATGTGCGCACTTTAGAAAGTAGAATACGTGACTTTATATGTTGACAAGAAAGTTCATTTCCTGACTCTTTTTTCAGCCCATGTACGGAATAGCGATTCCACTTATCGTTCCGTTTTCGGACATCTTGGTTTTGTATACCAAAACTTCGTGGAACTTATCGTCAACCAACGACGCGTAGCGCTCTTTAAAAATCTTGCCTTCGCCAATGCGACCGCTTCTCACGAGATAGTCGTTGGTGCCCCATCTTTTAGGTAAATCGGTGATTGCCTCACCACGATACGAGTGTTTCGCGTGGAAGCGCTTGTGCTCCTCGTCGGTATCGGCAATATTTTGTATCTTTTTGCAGATATCCTCGTCGTTTTTCCCGATGATGTCCTCCTTCTTGAAACCGATTCTGTTCAACAACGCGTCGTTACACGCGGTATATTTCCCTTCTCCATCTTTTACGAACAACATCGCCGCGGACGTCTTCGCAGCTTCCCATAAGATACATTTCTCTTCCTCTTCCTCGGTGGAAACCTCGGAAGAAGGAGAAGAAGTTGAAGATACGACGACAACAGAAACACCTTTTTGAGTGCGCGTTCTTGCTGCTTTTGGCGCGCAAAGAGAAAGAAAGCGCTTGGGCAGAGTCAAAGAGTGCGCGCGCGTTGAGTGTGGAACGATGCTGTTCAATGCAAGTGAAGAGGACGATACCATCTTTAATGAACAAGAGAGGAGCGCGCGTGGTTTTGTTGTAGTGTGAGTGGAAAAAAAAACGAGGTAGAAAAGAACCAAGAGGGGGTCAAAACCGATTTTTAGTTCTCTCCAAAACACCCCTACTAATAAAAATAAATAAACACCCTCGACTGATAATGTTCGTCGATGAAACTTTCAAGCGTCTGTTTTCGCACGCGGGTGTGATTGGCTGCGCAATAATCGATCGCGAAGCTGGTCGCATCGTCCATGCGCGTGGTTCAAAATGTATCAACAAAAGTGATTTTATTGCAAGCGTGGCGTCTTTGTTGACCAACACCGCCTCTTTTTCTCTCAAAAACGACGAAGTTGACTACGACGAAGATGGTCGAGGAATCAATATGTCACCAAGGTGCATACGCCTCCGATTCGAGCGAAACGAATTAGTCATTGCACCGGGAGAGGAATATGCCTTAGTTGTAATCCAAGAGTGTAAGAGATGATGATGGACGTTTTTAAAGTCAATATATAAAATTATAGGTGTTCTGCGCGCGCAGCGTATTTTTTGTTCTTACAATTTTTGTTTTACAAAAGTTCACCCTCATCTTCGAGTTCGCTGGAATCAGAGTATTCCAACTCTTCAGCTTCACCTTCATCAAAATCCTCATCCGATTCGTCCGATTCTGAATACTGCAACTCTTCCAAAACGACGACGTGTTCTTGAAGATTTGGATTTTGCTCTTGCATCTTTTGCCGACTACTCCGTGCTTTCCTTCTCTTCTTGTTCGGCCGATGGACCACCGCTCTCGGATTTACTTCGGAGGCTGATATTCTTTTCGCTGGTTCATCTCCTCTTCTCAATATGCTCCATTTCATACGTTCGTACTGATCACTCAGCTGATCACTCAGCAAGCCTGGAATATACAACAGTAAATCTTTGCTGTCGTACTCCGTCTTTTTCGTAAACTTTGTTTCTAACTTTAGCGCAATATCTCTCCAGAGGAGATATCTGTCCAAATACTTCGCGTCCAAGCCTTTTACAGACTCGAGAACATCCGAAATCAACAAAATATCTTCACGAGATAGAAACGTATCCTGTCGTTGCCTGATGTTTCTGATTATTCTGTTTGCATGCCACAGCGTATCTTTCATATCCTCTCCGTACTCGCCTAAAAGTTGTATGAGTCGGTCGTTGATTGCTCTGACTGTTTTCCCCGGTAAAAAACGCCGCTGCACGTCAATAAAACGCTCCACCATGAAGTCACGTTGTTTTGCGGTTCTGATATCTTCTTGGCAAGTATCATCCGAGCAGCATCCAAATGTTAGTAAGCCATGCGCGAGCAAAACATCCTCCGTGTGGAGCCATTTAGTCCTGGATGGCACATATTCGCGCATACTCCCTTGTTTTGTTTCTTTCTTCTCACTTTGATCACAGCGACCGATGAGTTTCGGCACTAAAAACGAAAGCAGTGAGTTCTCTCCGGGTAAATAACTTCGTTGCATGCGCGTCTTCAACGCAAATTCCCTCGTTAATCGTATCAGTTGCTTGTTTGCTGGTTTCCAAGCAATGTCAGTGACGTGCTCGCTACGTTTCGCTCCCGGGTAATCCATACAAGTCGTTCTGTCATCCACTCTGAACATACAATCTATTCTCGAGAAGTGCAGATTTGGTCGCCTATGTCTCGACTTTGCCGTAATGATTCTATCTCTAGGAGACATCCAAAGTTTACCTTCTTCTTTCGTGAATCTGAGAAGATCAGGACGGACTGAACGCGCGAACTCTTCCACGTCACCCATAAATTGAGCCGCGTTGCGAATCATATCGTTATCGAACACATTTACTACAAGTGCAGCCGATTCTCTTCTTGCTTTGAACTTCAAACTCAACACGTCAAGCATGTCTTTATTCCATTTCACGAACTCTGAATTGAGCGAGAGATCCGCGGGACCTTCGAACTCGGTTGAAAATCCCTTGATTTCTCCGCAAGCATGTAGCGCAAACGTCTGTACCAGAAGTTGCGAATGGATAGCTATTTGATCGCGCAAAAGGTGTACTTGGCTCTTAGTCATGTGCGACTTTCTTTTCAGCTCGATCAGCTTTTGTGCATTCCTAGTCGCGACTCTCTGCGATTGTCTCGTCGCGAGTATCATGTGTTGTGGTATCACCTTTCCAACTCCCTTTCCCGCCTCGCCTTCTACATTGCGATTCTCTTTGCCGGCGTCTCTGCAGTCTCGTTCCAAACGGCGTCTTTCCGCTCGCAACTTCAACTGAAATTCCCGCGCGCGCACATCCTCGTCTTCAAAATCTTCGTCGTCGTCGTCATCGTCGTCGTCAACATCATCATTGTCGTTATCGCCTTTTGTATTAAACGACACCGCTGCTATACTTTCCTCATTCCTATCCGGGCCGTCATTTCCACCGTCACTTGCTCCTATATTATCCAACAGACCAACGTCATCGTTCGTGTCTATGACACGAACTGCGCTCAAGAAATCCTCGTATATATCTTTTTCACTCGTGAACATCATCTCTTCCTCGTCTGGTAACGTGTTCAGCCGTTGTTCTAGTTCATCAAGCGAAACGTCGTCCATATTGAACCGCGCACGGGTTCTTCTGGCGATTGGTCCGGCGCTCGGCCGCGAAGCGCTTCTGTTCAAAGCGTCGTTATCATAACCGCCAACGTCGTCGTCTTCACTATCCGAAAAGTAATGTAGACTACCAGTACCCGACACGTGATTTACTCCATTTGGCGCGTTGATATCATTTAGAGCTATTTGTCGCTCGTAAAAGTCGAGAGACCCCGGAAGCGCCTTCATCGGCGACGCTATTGCCGGGATCCATCCCGTCGTATCTCTGATGATATCTTTTGATACTTCTTTTCCTACTGGCAATTTCGCAAATTTGGCTACTCCTCTTGTCGCTTCGTACATTTGTGCGGGCTTATTGTCCGGGATAAGATCAAATTGAACGCGTCGTACCCCTGCTCTCGTGCTCTTCTCTTGCTTTTGTACGGTTGAGAACTTTTCCGCCTCGAGTTCTTCGTATCGTTTTGCTCTCTTTTCGTCGCTATCGCTATCGCTACCTGCATCCTCTGACTCTTCCTCCGATTCTGAATACTCCAACTCTTCGCACTCTCCTCTGACTTTATTCGTCGGTGATGAGCTGAGCTTCCCAGATACAGAACGTTCTACCTTCATCCTTCTTCTTCTCTTCCTTTCTTTTTCTTCTTCTTTGTCTGAGCTGTCTTCTTCTTCTTCATCGCCGGAAGAGAAGTCGTCGTCGTCGTCGTCGTCGTCGTTTTCGTCTTCTGAATCGTCTGAACCAGAACCACCGGAATCCCACTCTAAATTCCCAATTACGTAATCTTCGTCGTCCGAATCGTCGCCGCCGTTCGTCGTGTTCGTCGTGTTTGATGATTGCGGCAGTGCTTTCTTCATCGTCGTCGAGAATTTCTGCTTCTGCGGAAATGTTCCCGTCGCCGTCGTCGTCGTCTTAGCACCTTCCTTTGACTTCTCCGCAGCCGCGAGCAGCGCGGCATCTGAGAGCATTCTTAATTCGCTCATGTCTTCCGATTTATGCTCTTCGCGTCCTGTCTTTTGACATGTCACAAAAGGAACGACAACCAACACTTACGAATGAAAGCACTTTTCACAACTTCCACAACTCTTTTTGAATTTTTCTCTTCTTTTTTGTTTGTGTAAAAATGAAGAGTTTCGGCTGCTCTGCTGTTTCTGTCTTTTGTTGTGGGTTCAGTTAGAAATTTCCTCATTTCACAAAAATAATACTTCTCTAAAACTCCTTTCGGGATGATATACTGCGAAAAGATGGAGTGTTGCGGAATCCGCAATCAGTTGAATGGTACAACGTGTGGCCCATCCACGCGTAGCTCGTCGTCGTCGATAAAAACTTCGGCGCTTCAAAGCAAACGAATCAGTTGGGAAAAATCATCGAAAAAAGGAGCCGTATCCTGTTATCCATCATCATCATCATCAACAACAACGACAACAACAGGAACAAGGAGTAATCAGAGTTGCAACAGCTGGAACGCATCTTTGCCCTCCTCTTCGCGCGCATTCGCGATGGGATCAGTCTCGCTTTCGTCATCTTCATCATCATCTTCGTCATCTACCGCTCGCGCGTTTACTTATTTTTCAGAAGCAGAACTCAGCGGGGGCAAGGTGAGGGAGAAGAAATCTGGCTTCGAGCCTGTCGCGGATAGCGGTAACGGCGGTGGTGACAACAACAACGGTAATGATAACAATAACAATGGTGGTAATGGTGGTAGTAGCGGCGGTAATAGTGGAAATAGTGATGACAGCGAAGAGAACGAGAATGAAGCCGATAATAATAGCAGCGCTCTTTCAATATCGGCTTCTTCTTCAACAGACGGCTCGATTCCAACATCAAAAGTCGAACAGCTGTGTAAAGAACACAAAGCGCCTTTACCTGAAGATATGCTCACTATGATTCGAACGTCCAATGGCGTTTCTGCTGCTGTTCTGATGCGTTGGTTCGACCTCGCGAACTCGAAATCTTTCTTCATGAAGCACGTGGTATCAAAATTTGCGTTTTTTCGTAACCGAGCGTTGATGGATGCGAGTTTCAGTCGTCGGCTCTTTACAGATATCTCGATTGATGTTGCCTTATTATCATTCATAGAGTTTATGAGAGTGCGCGCGAGATCACCGTCGTTGTCGTCGTCTTCATCGTCATCCTCCAAGAATAGCAAAAAGAATAGCATCAACAACAATAAAAAGATGTATAAGAAGTCGGGAGGAGCAGGACCCGCCCCGCCTTCTTTTTGGGACGAGTGGGAATTTTTCGCGTGTGATATTCTCGCGGCTATCGGCATGAACGCGGCTATTGTGAGCTTAGTTTCACCGGCTATCCGCACAAGAGGATCGATCGGTCTGAACGCGTTCACGGCAACGCGAAAACGAGGTAGATCCGTAGCGTTTCTCACGATCTCGGCACAAGTTGGCGTGTGTTGCTATGCCATGGGATTTGTCATGCAAACGTTGGCGGAAGTTTTATACGACGCTCGAACGTCTTCATCTTCGTCTTCTTCAATTGGAGAGGGGAAGATAGCGACGGCTCAACGAGTCGGGAAGCACTTTGGTTCGTTTGCAGCGACGAGCTCTTCTCCGCGACAGCACGCCGTGCTCGCAGTTGAACGATACGTAGAGAAAAAGGTAGCCGGGGCCGCGATGGTAACAACATCTGTGGTCTTGCGCGCATCCAACTCCGTATTCGGTAGTCGAGAATTTCAAAAGCAGCAGCGACAACATATTGTTGCGTAAAAGTAGATGAATTGTTCATTAGTCTTGCGTGTATAGTTCTAAAAAGTAGTAGTACAACTAGTATATTTATACACTCTATCCTCTCAAA
>Ga0209309_10004280_pt1 | contig 11889 bp, 5 predicted proteins | sample COGITO_mtgs_1204_2_FD_184807 | JGI IMG/M metagenome (GOLD analysis project Ga0209309, IMG submission 184807) | Pelagic marine microbial communities from North Sea - COGITO_mtgs_120412 (SPAdes) (version 2) | ecosystem: Environmental > Aquatic > Marine > Epipelagic ...
AAGAATTTGTGTGAAAAAAAGGTACTTTTCCAAGAGAGCGCATTCTTTGACATTCTGTGTTTCGAAATGGGGTCGTTTTCCGCCTCAATTTTTTGAGAAAAAACTTATCCAAGGTGGCTTAAAAAACGACAATCCTTTCTCCCTTACGAAATTTCCCTTATAATCTTTCCACGCGTAAGACGACTCTCAACGCGTGTACAAGACAAAGTCTCGATACTACTCACACTCCTCTCTACTGTGAAATGACAACGACTTTGATGCATTCCGTGCGTTGGGTGGGCGAACTGTCCACGAGCACGGCGTCTTCATCGAGTTCCGCGAGAAGATCATCGTTGAAATCATCGTCGACGTACGTCAGCAGCGCGAGGACGATGACGACGACGAAATTATCTCCGTCGACTCGGAGACGTAAAAAGTTCCACTCGAAAGAGCATTTGTGCTCGGAGGCGGTGAAAGAACCGTCGTCGGACGTGTCCGCGTCGTTCGACGAGCTCGACCCGGAACAACACATCTTTAAATCCGCGGACGACGAGGAACAAGCGTGCACGATTCAAGAGCTGATGGTCCCCGTGGCGCAGGATTTGGACGAGATGACGGCGAATTTGAAAAACGTGATTGGGAGGAAAAACCCACTGTTGATTGCCGCAGCAGATCAGATTTTCGGCGCGGGCGGGAAACGGTTGCGACCGGTGCTCGTTCTGTTAGTTGCGAGAGCGACGGCGGCGTTGATGAAGTTGCCGGATATCAACGCGAAACATCGACGCATCGCGGAAATCACGGAGATGTTGCACACGGCGAGTTTAGTGCACGACGATGTGTTGGACGAGTGCGACGTGAGAAGAGGGAGTACGACTATTAATTGTTTGTATGGGACGAGAGTGGCGGTATTGGCTGGGGATTTCTTGTTCGCGCAGAGTTCCTGGGGTTTGGCGCAGTTGGAAAATTTGGAGGTTATTAAACTCATCTCGCAAGTTATCGCGGATTTCGCCGACGGGGAGATTTCGCAAGCGACGGCGTTATTTAACACCAACATTACCTTTGAAGATTACAACATCAAGTCGCACCAAAAGACTGGGTCGTTGATTGCGGCGAGTTGTAAGTCCGCGGCGGTGTTTTCAGACGTGCCGTTGGACGTGAAGGACGACATGTACGCCTACGGGAAACATCTCGGGTTGGCGTTTCAAATCGTGGACGATATTTTGGATTTTACACAAACCGAGGAACAGTTAGGGAAGCCGCCTGGGCAAGATTTGGCGACTGGAAACTTAACCGCGCCGACGTTGTTCGCGTTGCAAGCGGACGATCGCTTGAAAGGTTTAATCGAGACGAGGTTTAAAGACCCGAAAGATTTGGAGTCGGCGCTGAAGATTGTCGAGGAGAAAGGGATAGAGAAAGCGATGACGATGGCAAAGCAAGAGGGAGATAAAGCGCGAGCGGCGTTGTCCAAGTTGCCGGATTCGCCGTCGAAGAGGTCCTTGGACTCGATGATTACGTACGTTTTGATGAGAATCAATTAATTTTTCCCTCGCGTGAATTATTGCGGGGAGCGTGTGCGTTGTGTGTGTGTGTGTGTGTCATGTATTTTTTTTCCCTTGATTATATTGTAGATCGATTTGGATTGCAGCGTTTTAATATATATATATAAATATAAAGTAACATAATACACGACGAGGAGATCTCGCTCATCTTTCTTTTCCCGGTTACGCGCCTCCGCCAAAGAAACGTCCACTCAAGAACCACGCTAAGCTTTTCTTCACTAACGGTTGCATCCCTCCGTAATAAAAGCTTAAACCTAACAAAACAAAAAACGAAACCACCATGAATGATAAGCGCAAACCTTCGATGCGCATGGTCCGTTCGATCTCGTCGTACGTGTAATCAGGACTACCTAAATTAAAAATCGCCGGCGGCGCGAACCCGATGATCGGCACTTTCGACGCCGGAATGAGTTTACTTAAAATCATCAACGTCGATACGCGTAACACAAACCAAAACGACGCCGCAGTTCTATTTGTCGTCCCGCCAAACCCAGCCATGGAGAGTCTTCCACACGCGTCCGTTTGCGGTTTTCGCAACTTATCAAACGTCTCGATGGCTTCTTTCGTGTCTTCGATCTCTTCCAAAGCGATGCCTAAACACGCCGCGGACTCTAAAGCCACGTTCGCGCCTTGTCCTAAAGACGGCCAAACCGCGTGGCCTGCGTCTCCAACTAAAACAACGTTTGATTCAGGCATCGCTAAGTGGCTACAAAAAAGAGTCGTTCCGCCGTTTGCCGGTTTCTGATTCGCCAAGGACGTGGAAATCTGCGGCGGCAACATGCCACCAAACGCGTTCGGGAAGAGTTCGGTAAACATTTTCTGCACTTCTTGCGGCGCCGTGATGTTATCCCAACTCCATTTCGCGTTCTTACTAATTGCTAGCGATGGCAAAATGACAACACCACTCAACGTACCATCCGGATTCGGCGGCGCTAACAACGAGTTCAAACCTCTCGGCCAAGTGTGGAACGATTTCTTCCACTTCTCCGCCGCTTCTTCGCCAATCCATCCGCCGATGACCGGCAACGTGACTGATTTATATTGCATGCCGTCCACGTGTTTCTTCACCGTAAACGTTTGGTCGTGGAAAATCTCCATCGCTCTGCGAACTTCCGAGTTCACGCCATCCGCGCCGACTAATAAATCGTACCGTCGCGTCTCGTTCGGATCCTCGTCTTCGCTCAAAAACGGACACGTGTCTTCGCCTTCGAAACGTTCAAAAACAACTTTCTTGCTCTTCAAATCAATCGAAGTCCCTCCCGGTACGTCTAAAATTTGTTTGTTGTAATGAAACGTAATCTGCGTCGGATATCGTTCAATGGCGGCTTTTTGAATCTCCGCGGCTAACACGCTTCGGTTAATCGAAATCGACCCACTGAACGCGTTCGTCGACCGACTCGTCACGTTCCCAATCTTCGTCCGTTTCTTCAAGTTGAACAAAAAGAACGGATTCCTCAGCGGTCGTTTAAATCCTTTCTGCTCGTGTCTCACGCTCCCGGCTAACTTCACGCCAAACGAATCCACGTCCACGCCGTGCGTTCTCAGCGCCGCCACGCCTCTTTGGTTCAGAACGATGTTATACGTCCTCGAGGACGCCACGCCGGTATTCACCAACCCTTGTGAAGGCAAACGAGAACTCGGTCCTCTTCGTTCGAACACGTCCACTTGAAAGCCAGCTCGGGCGAGACTCATCGCGGTTAAAGCACCCGCGGGCCCCGCGCCAACGACGATGGCGTTGCCTCGAGACGGCGTGAAATCGTTCGTGGTGTTTATGGTGTTCTCGTTCGAAGTGGAAACGTAATCGAATTCCAAATTCGACGAAGCCGCCGAACAAGAGCAACCGTTTGATGATGAATAACGAAGTTTACGACGACCAGACGAGGACGCGAGAGGAGGTCTTTTATTCATCATCACTTTTGAACACCCCCCTCGGTAATCGTGCGACTGCCTGAAGGAGAGGTAATGAAGACGAGCCGTACTCGTCGTCATGGTTTAAAGAAAAAGTTACAAGGAAATGGTTGGTGACGACGAAAAGTGACGACGTGGCTGCACGTTGAAAAATCAAAAGTATTCGAACGAGAAAACGCAAGCGCGCAACATTCACTCGGTCTCGCAAACTTCCTTTCTCTTTCTGCTTCTTTTTCTTTTACTACTATTACTATTACTACAACTACTATTCTAGTGATCGTTGTTTTCGTCGCCGTCTAAAACGACGTTTCCGGCGAACCCGGCGGCTTGCAACGCTTGCAAACGTTCGATTTCGTCTTCTTTGTCGTCGTTCGCGGCGGCTTCTCGAGAACGCGCGAAACCGCCGTGCATGCCTTTGGAAAGTCGGTAGATTAAGGAGGATTTGGGCGCGCTCGGGTCGACGATGACGTCGCGTTGGTACGGTTTCTTCTTCTTCTTTTTCCCGTCTTTTCCTTCGTCGCCGTTTTGCTCCTCCTCCTCTTCCTCCTCCTCCTCCTCTTTGTCTTCGTCTCCGTCATCTTCGCGGCTGTAAGGTAAACCAGGACGGCACCGATCGTAGATGTGACGCAAACTTCGGAACGTCCGGTCCCAAGTTAAACCAAACGTGGATTCGCGAGCGTTTGTTCCCATTTGTCTTCTTTTTACGGCGTCTGTCATGAGCGACTCGATGGCGTCCGCGTAATTTTTTATATCCGAAGACACCGGGTCCGCCGAGGTAGTCGAAATCAAAATACCAGTTTTCTCGTCGTCAACGATGGCGCGATTAACGCCGACGTTATCGGTCACGACCGGTAACCCGCTCGCCATTGCTTCGATGATGTTGTTTGGAATGACTTCTGTTCTCGAAGGAAAGAAAAATATGTCACCTCCAGCGTAAGTTTTCGATAACGACAAACCGCCAGAATGGCCCAAGATGACGACGTTTTTGATATTCGCGAGTTCTTTTCGAACCATGGGTAAATCCGGTCCGTCGCCAGCGACCACAACTTTGAACGGCGGTAACGCGTCGTTAACGCGCGTATCGAGTTCGCGGATGGTGCGACAAAACGCCATTAAACCTTTTTCGCGAACGGTTCTGGCCACCCACAAAATAACGATCGTTTCATGTTCTCGAGAAGGGTCGATTTCGAACTTGTCGATGCGATACTGTCGATCTCGCATGCTCGGATTGTACATCTTCTCGTTCACACCGCGAGGGAAAAAACCCAACTTTGAAAACGGCACTCCCATTTTCTCTAAGTGTTCCGCAGCCGCGAACGAAGGTGTTGCAACAACATCGCACGATCGATAAAACTGCGACAACATCTGTCGAATCGGTCGAACCAGCAGTTTTGCGTGGTAATATTGCAAGTACGTGTCAAAAGCCGTGTGATAGGAGCACACCGAACACGCGCCGCGCTTTCTCGCCCATTCCACCGCGGAGTGTCCGAGAACATCTGGTGCGGCCACGTGAATAACTTTCGGGTCGAACGCATCTAAAATGGTTTTTTGCGCAGTTTGTAACGGCGCGGACATCTTGTATTCGGCTCTGCCTGGAACGGCTACGTGGGGAACTGGAGTGACTAAGATTCTTTCTCGGTCGGCTGGATCGAGAGTACTGTAAGGATCTGTATGCTCACCTTCTTCGTCTTCCTCGTCTTCGTCCTCTTCGCGTTGATTAATCTGGTAATCATCTTTCGCCAAGTCAGGAGATACAACCATAACTTCTGAATCGTCTCGCTCTCTCAAATATTCCGCGACGCGTTTCATCGTTCGCGAAACGCCGTCGACGTGTTCCCAAACCGAGGTTACGATTGCCACGCGTCGAATATCTCGTGACTCGTATCCACACGCGATTCCAGGACATACGATTTGTAGCAGGCTATTCGCCGGCAAATTACTCGAGTGCTCGCTGTTTTCATTACTAAGATCGTCGCGATTATTAAAATTGTGCTTGCCAAACTTGCGCGCGCTAAACTTGTTTCGCCAATACGAGCTCAGAATTCGTGCCAAATTTTTGGCAACTTTAGCGGCGCCATGTTTTAGTTGGTCGCATCTTTCGAAGCCAGCCGCTGCGACCTTCATTTGCTTATGTGCCAAATCGTGCCACTGATAGTGTTGAACTTTCAACGGCACCGGATAGACTTTTTCGTGATGCACAGACGGTAACGACGCTGAAATGACGTCGTCGATGGCAAAGTCGTGCAACACTCGAACGTCAAGCACTGGGAAGGAAACTTTGTGTGCGATGACGTTGAGTAACGCTCGCGGAACCTTTCGTCTTTTATTATGATTGTGTTGTTGATGTTGTGTTGTTGATAAAGACGTAGCACCATCTGTGGCAAACAATGCGCGCATCAAACGCCGACGACTGGACGAGAAGGAAGAAGGCGTCGGTTCATTTGATGTCGCCGAACCCGCACGCATCTTAGGGGTCGGAAACTTGATCAAATGTTTAGCTTCTAATCTCTTCGACGGCGCATCGCTCGCAAATATTCTGTGCGTTGGGTTTCTTCTCACGTCGCACGTCGGTCCGATGTAGCACTGACGAGGGAACTGCGCGTCCAACGTTTGCGTAGGCGACACCGTCTTTAAATTCCCATCCTCTGCTACTCTATCTATCCATTTTCCGTTGACTAAATTAAATCCTAAAGCGTCCGCGCGTGCGAGAAATCGCGCTATAGATTCATCGTGCGGTGTATCGAGATGTTCGTCTAAATCTACCGCGACTATCCAATCGTCTTCGTCCACGGCAAGCGCTAGCTTTTCTTCAAATCGCGCAGCCGCGACGGAGTACAGGAGCGCGTCGCCTTCGTAAACATCCGTGAACGCGCCATATCGTAAGAACGCGTCTTGGATTTGACTCACGAGCTCAGCATCCACGTTATTTGAGCGCGATTGTATGACGCACAAGACGTGCCTCGCGGGGATCTCGTGCTTTGTCACGTAGTGCATCAAAAAATGCTCCGCGAGTTCCACCGCGTTCGTTTGCCAGGCAGAAATGCCGGTTAAAATGAACACTCTCGATGCGTATTGCGCGACCGAAGGAATGCTTCCGTAATTCCTCGTGTTCCCGGCGCCGGCAAGAAATGAAGATAATCTGTCGTCGTCGCTGCTCGCTTCTTCTTCTTCCTCTTCTTCTTCTTCTTCTTTCCTCTCGTTACTACTCCCGATCCTCCCACTACTACTACGTTCGCTCCCTTCACTATACACTACCTTCATGTCTACGTTCAAATCTTCTTTAGCGGCATTCTTCTTACTCCTATATTTCTTCTTCTTGTTTGAAGAAGATGATCTCGTCGAGCTCGATATTCCCTCCATCGCTCCGAGCGTCGGAAAAATGAGCGTATCGATCGTCGCGTTCAAACCGGTATCGAGAGAAAGAGGCGGAGAATACGATGTCGGTGGAGGCGGCGCGAAAACTCTAGAACCATCACCGCCTTGACTACTACTCATCCCGCCCATCCCGTTCCCTTTCGCTCTCGCGTTCGTATCTCTTTCCAACCCAACGCTCCCGAACGCGCCGCTAAACGGCATCACGCTCCCGCTCGGCATCGGATCGAACGGCCTGTTCGTCGCGTCGCTAAAGCCTCTCCCGCTCCGATCCCCGAACGTCAATTTACACGTCAACCGTCTCGCGCTCGTCGTAAACGTCTCGTCCGGTCTCAACAAATCCGGAATGTTCGAGTGTAAGTGATGTCGGCTTCGCGAGCGGTACACCGTGGCGTATAAGAACAAAAACAACACGTGCAAAAGGACAACCAGAGAGGTTGTCCTCGTCACGCACTTGGCGATTCTCTGAAACTTCTTCGCGGAGGTTTTTCGCCCCCCCGTCGAACTCGAGCTCGTCGTCGAAGAGTTGTTGTTGTTGCTGTTGTTATTAGTGCTGCTCTTTCGAAACGGGAACATCTTCTTCTTCGGAGACGAGAGCATGTTGCGAGATATATCCGTCTTTCTCTTTCCAAGAGGACCACGAATCTCCCTAAGAATCAATCCGCTAAACTCCTCTTTAGCTTTAAATCAGCTCTGCGCTTTCGCCGCTGCTGCTCTGTTCAAAAAAAGGTACTCCTTCTCGTTCGGGGCAGAAAAACACCTAAAAGCGAACTGACCGTCGTCTGAATCGTCATCTTCTTTCTCTTTCTCTCTGTCTGTGAAGAGATTTTGAGGGGCGGAAAAGTTGCCTCTGAAATGTTTAGGGTGTAGGGTTTAAGAAAAGAGGTTCTCAATTTCTCAAGAAAAAGAGCGCACACATCTCTGCACATATTGACGCGTTTGTACTGATATATTAAACACACACATACTCCGCTCGTTTTGTTATATTCTCCAAATCCTCCGTCTGTCTGTCTGTCTGTCTGTCTGTCTGTCCAGAGGTGTGTGTGTGTGCATCTCTGTCTGCTTCTTTTGAGGAAACATAAACGCTTTCTTAATATTCCAATTGTTTACTACATAACGGCTTCATCATCATCATCTTCAACGCGCGTTAGAAACTGCGAGAGAACAGAGCACGGGAAGAAAAAGGAGGAGTAAAATGGTCGCGCAAGTGTTCAAAGTCGCGATAAAACTGTTCCATTTCTTGCGGAATCCTTTGAACAGGCCTGGAACCACTCTTGTGGGTCGCCTCGACGATATCGGCGAAAAGGGCGTTCAAATCCTCTGTTTCCTCTTTGCCGAACGCCGGCGCGGATGAACAACGAATCGATACAAAGAAACGCATTTTAGGCAACAGATTATTTCCAGCCTGCGTGGTTTTAGTGCAAGCGCGGTTAGATGGCACTCGGTGGCAAGTCGTCCCGGCGTATGTAGGGACCGGTTTGACCGTGTTGGTGGACGCGTTGGACGCGAAGCTGAAAACGAGAGTGCCGAACGTCGTTCGGCAGACGAGTTCGGTCATCGGGTTCGCGACGGCATTTAGTAGCGTGTTTGCGGGATTGTTTATACCGGTGTTTCGTATGCCTAAACCGACTGGACCGCATAAGGTTGGTAAGAGGCGGTTTTATTGGGAAGATACGACGAGAAAGTCGTGGATTCGACCGGACCATCCGAGGAGGAAGAAGTTGCCGGAACACAGGAAGTTGATGGCGGATATCTGGTACCCGGCGGAGTTAGAGGAGAAGATGCGAGAGATGGAGGAGAAGAACAATAAGAACAAAAGTACGAGAAAGAAACGAAATAAGAAAATCAATTGGCTGGACCCGGATTTAGCGAGGGCGATTGCCATTTCGTTTTGGGCGCCCGGATGGGTGGTAAACTATTTTCGATTGGTGCGCATGGAAGCGAGCGATACGCCGCACGTGGCCACAGAGCCTCACCCGGAAGGTTCCTACGCGGACGAGATAACCGGGAAATTCCCAATTGTTGTCTTTTCGCACTCCTTTTCAGGCATGAAGGAACAGAATTCAGCTTTATTACAAGAACTCGCGAGTTGGGGCCACATTTGCGTCGCCGCCGATCATCCGCACGATGCCGCTTTGGTGTTATACCCAGACGGTTCTTCCGCTGATTTTCGTGGGTACGACCAACCGGAAGAGATGCGTCCAAAAATGTGGTGGAAGTTTCGACATCGACATTTGAAGTATCGAACGTTAGATTTACAATTTGTGCTCGATCGATTGCTCGAATTGAACGAAGACAAAGAGGACCCGTTGTATAATACCATGGACGATACGAGAATTGCCGCGTGCGGCCATTCGTTCGGAGGTGCCGCGAGCGGGATGTTCGCCCAGTTAGATAAGCGAGTGACGAGCGTGATTATGTTAGACCCGTGGATGTGGCCGATGGGCCGATCGGTTGTTCAAAAAGGTATCCCGGTACCTCTGTTGGTGTTCGAGGCGCCCAGGTTTCTAGGCAATCGCGACATCTTTTGTATCGAAAACGATTACTCGAGTTCTATGTTAGCGCTCGCCACAGCACCGCAGTGCGCGAGAGTATTTGAGGATGTTGATAACAGCATCGATAACGGGACCTCGTCTGCGTTGCCACAACCGAAAGCGATTGACTTTGTGGACGTATCGACGACGGATGAGCGAGACGACGACGACGACGACGATGATGATGTGGAGAATGCGTGTTCGCGAACGGGGCGCCCGCCGTTGCCACCGCTCAATATTAGTAATCCATCAAGTAGCAACGCAATAGAACGAGGAGGCCGACACTCGTCGAACTCGTTCCTCAACGACCAGATGATGAAGCATTCCTTTTCATCGGTTTCCATCGCCGATTCGCTCGCTGAATCCGATTACGAGTTTTTCGGTCGCAACAGTCGAGATGACCGCAGCGGCGACGACGATTTTGAATACGCGCCTCCTTCCGGTGTCTGTTACAAAGCCGTTCTTGAGGAAACTATGCACTTTGATTATACGGATTTAGCCATGGTGGCACCGTTGACGACGCGCTTGTTAGGTATGATTGCAGTTGGCGGATCCGAGGTGCACGACGTCATTTCGAGAGCATCGTTAAGGTTTTTACACGCGCACAACTTACCGAGAAGAAAGCACGTCGTGACGACGTCGAACGTTCCCGTATACGAATTCGACGCGGAGACGTTGACGCAAAGAACGCGCATGTTGCACCCGGGGCCGTGGCCTGGTTGTCCGGCGGATGAAAAAGACATCGCGGAAATAATAGAAAAGAAAACAAAAAGCATGGAGAAAGAAGCAAGCAAGAAAAAGAATAATAAAACGAGCAATTCAGCGGCAGCAAGGACGACAATGGCGGTCGATAGCGCGATGAAGTTTGGCGGTGCGAGTAATAAACGCGCCAAGGAAATCAAGGAAACCGACGCTCGCGCCGCTCCGCCGTCCTCGCCGAGGGCAATACTGAAAAATTTAACTCCTTTTAACAAAGTGCGCGAGGCTATTTTAGAAGCTGAAACGGATGAGCGGTGGAAGAACAAAGGGGGTTTCGTCCGATGGATCGACGTCGAACATTTTGCAAACGAAAGAGAAGACATCGGAGACGAACGTCCGTGGACCGCGGAACAACTTCGCGAAGTACGTTGGCTCCTCTCTGAGACGGAAGGTAAAGACGATTCGTTCGTTTTAAAACGCTCGGATTGGATTGCCATGTTCCCGAACCGAAGCGAACGCGAAATACGTGAAGCTTTGGAAATCATTGAAAACGATCCGACCGAACACTCGCCGCCGAAACCGTTGATGTGGTTGGTTGGTGAAAATCCAGACGTTATTATCGACGGTCCGGACTCGTACGTTGACGTGAATTCCTCGGACGACGAAGGAGGCAGAAACGACGCGTATTCGCCGAGATTCTTGATTGGCGGGAGCTCGAAAAACCATTTTGGTGGAAGTCCGAGAAACAGTCAACCGTCGTCGCCGATGCACGTGGTAAAGCCGCGCGCAATGACTCGAATCGACAGTTCTTTGAGGCCGTAAAATAATAGAGTAGTAGTAGAGTACTGGTAGGTGTTTCTGAATATTATTAAAGACACAGACGCGCACGCGCAATATATTATATCGAGTTGTTTTTTTACATTCTGATTTCATCTTCTTCGGAAATCCATCTGTTTTTCCCCGCATTCCTCAAACTTTCCACGGAGCCTGCACCAATCTCGTAGAAACCGGCGACATCCAAAGGTTCGACGCCCGCTTTGGCGTAGAAGTAACGCAATATCTCCTTCCCGATCTTCTTCTTCTTCACCAACGCCGTCGTTTCGTTATTCGTATTCTTATTATTCTCATTACTACCACCACTACCGCTCTCTAAACTCCCATCCAAGATCAAATCCGCAGCTCTTTCGTACCACGGTCCTCTTCTCTCCATGATTTCTTTAAACGAGTTCGTCTCGCTCAAAGTCGGTCGATTGCTGTCGCCGGCTATTTTACTCGCTAAATAGTCCGCGTCTCTTTTAATGTACACAATCATCGCCGTTTCTTTCAACGCGTTCACTTTCCTCTCCGAGTATATCTCCTCTCCTGTTTCCTCGTCTAAATCCACGCATATTCCACCTCCGCAATCGATCAGAGTGAACTCCGAAAACGCGTTGGCGGCTTTCGCGCAACATCGAAATTCCACCTCTCGAAAGTACCGCCAACTGTTCTCGGCCACGATTTCGGGAATAGATTTCGACTCCTCGTAGACGATTAAATCGTCCAAGGAGAGCAGTTTAAACCTCTTGTCGTGCGCGAATAAGCGCCTGCAGATTGAGGATTTCCCGCATCCTCTCCCGCCGATGATTGCGAGGTTTTTTTTGGAGCCGATTGCGAGGTTTGATGTTTCCCGTGCAAAAGGTGAATGCATCTGATTGGAAATGTGCTCGTCCCCGTCGGATGATGTTATTATTGAGGATGATGATGATGAAAACTCCGCTCTTAAAGTACTTCTTCTCTTTTCGGGACTAAAAACTCGCCAGGAAGAAGATAAACGACACGAACTAGGCGCACATGTTAAA
>Ga0209309_10004286_pt1 | contig 11884 bp, 9 predicted proteins | sample COGITO_mtgs_1204_2_FD_184807 | JGI IMG/M metagenome (GOLD analysis project Ga0209309, IMG submission 184807) | Pelagic marine microbial communities from North Sea - COGITO_mtgs_120412 (SPAdes) (version 2) | ecosystem: Environmental > Aquatic > Marine > Epipelagic ...
AGCCAAGGCGTAGTTATTCTCGCCGTTTAAAAAAGTGTGAAATATGAGATTTACGAGCTATATCCCAGCGCTCGACGTGCTTACTATCCAATTAGACTCGCTGTCAAATCCAAGTCGACCCCATAAATTAATGAACTTTTGTGCGTTCCTGCTTTAAAAAAAGCAGGCCGGGCTATTTGTTTCAATCCATTTAATTTTTTTTAAAAAATAAAATGGGATTTTCACTGCTATCCCTAACGCGGATGCAAAGATACAGATTTAAATTTATATCTTTACAGAAGACCGTATCTAATACAAAATCTATATCAAAATATGATAAAATTTGCTTTGATCAAAGAGCGAAAAACCCCGCCAGATAGACGAGTGGTATTTTCTCCGAACAAATTAAAAGAAGTAGTTCAAAAATTTCCCGAGGCAAGTTTTAAAATTGAATCGTCAGATATCAGAATATTTTCAGATCAGGAATATATAGATGCCGGTTTTGAAGTTTCCGAAGATGTTTCAGATTGTGATGTTTTACTTGGTGTAAAGGAAGTTCCTCTTCCATTTTTAATTCCAGATAAAAAGTATTTCTTCTTTTCTCATACTATCAAAAAACAACCTTATAATAGAGATCTATTAAGAGAAGTTCTTCAGAAGAATATTGAGCTTTATGATCATGAAGTGGTGGTAAAAAAGAACGGACATAGACTTATTGGTTTTGGTAGATATGCAGGTTTGGTAGGAGCCTATAATTGTATTAGAGCATTGGGGGTAAGGGATTCGCTTTTTGAATTGCCTAAAGCCGAAAGTTTGCCGGATCTTGAAGCACTTTTAGCAGCTTTAGATACTATTAAGATCCCTGCTTTGAAATTTGTTCTAACCGGTAGCGGAAAAGTAGCTCACGGTGCTAAAGAGATCTTAGATCATTTAAAAATAAAGCAAGTTGAAGTTGCTAACTATCTAAACGATAATTTTGATGAGTCTGTTTATTGCTTAATAGATGTATTAGATTATAATTTACAGAAAAGTGGTAAGAATACTACCAATCAACACTTTTATAAGCATCCGGAAGAGTACAACTCTAATTTTATGAGGTTTGCAAAGGTAAGTGATGTATTTATTGCTGGTCATTTTTACGGAGATGGAGCTCCCCAGTTTTTTACTGCAGAGCAAGCAAATTCTTCAGATTTCAAAATTAAACTTATAGCAGATATCTCCTGTGATATTAAAGTGCCAATAGCAAGTACCATAAGACCTTCAACCATTGCGCATCCTTTCTATGGATATAATCCTGAAACAGATGCAGAAATAGATTTTAAAGATAATAATGCCATTATGGTCATGGCTGTAGATAACTTGCCATGTGAATTACCGCGTGATGCTTCTGAAGGATTTGGAGAAATGTTTTTTGAGCATGTAATACCTGCCTTTTTTAATAATGATGCAGATAATATCTTGAAAAGAGCCAGAATGGCTAAAGATGAGCAGCTTACAGAAAGATTTAAATATTTAAAAGATTACGTTGATGGGGTAGACCATCACCATTAAAACTTAGATACAGAGCTCTAAATTATTTTAAAGCTCTGTATTAAGATTTAGTATCTCTATTTGGTGATCCAAAGTGGAGCATCAAGATCTTGATTAAAAAGTTCTTCTGTAATACTTCCAACCAATAGCGATGAGAATGTATTTCCACCTTTATCTCCTACAATTATTAGATCTACCTTAGAATTTTTTGCTCTAGTTCTTAATTTTTCGGCAACCCCGGTGTCTCTTCCAGGAATAATCTCAAGTTCTAATTCACATTTATGATGAAGCTTGTTGGTGAATTTTATATAACGCTCTTTTAAATGCTTTTCAATTTTAAGATCTAAATTTTCTTTAGGTACATATGGAGAAAATTGAACCGGTACGTTGTAAACATGCACCGCTTTCGCCTGAGCGTTTGTAATGCTGGTTAGATAATTGGTTAACTCAAATACCTTTTTAGAGGCTTGAGAAAAATCTGCTCCGGCCCATATGTTTGTTATCTCGGGCTTAGCATTCTTAGGTATAGAAAGAATATTACATTTTAACATTCTTAATAATTTTCCGCTTACTACGCCCGTCCCTCCGGTTTTATTCTTATTTCCAATCAATGCTAATTGAATGTCGTATTTATTAGCTATATAATTAATGAGAGATTCACTATAAGGATCTTCAGAAATTAAAACTTCCCATGCTACCGGAGCCTTAAACTTCTCTTCTACTTTTTCATTTAATTCATCTCCAATAATTTCATCAAGATTAAGATCTTTCAGCTGATCTTCAAACAATTGAGAAATTTCATATTTCTTGATATTATGAACAAAATAAACCTTTTCTACCTTCAGAATTTCGGCAATATAAGAGGCATAATTTATTAAAGTATCATCAATATCAGATAAATCGAGTGCAACCAATAAATTTTTGATGTTGAACATGATAGACTATTTTAAGGGTTTATTCTGATTGATATTTCTTTTCTTCACAATGTTGGAAACAATCTCTTCATAATTCTCCAATTCTTTTTGAGAATCTTTTTTCCTGAGTTTTTCCAAATCTTCATTTAATCCTTTGTAGAGAGAGTAGCACATTACTATTAAAATGAGGGCAAAGGGTAAACCAGTAACTATAGATGCCGTTTGTAGCGCCTGAAGTCCACCTCCAACTAAAAGTACAGCTGCCACTGTTCCTTCGGCAAGTGCCCAGAAGATGCGTTGACCTACTGGTGCATCTATTTTTCCTCCAGAAGTTAAACTGTCTACTACCAACGATCCAGAATCTGAAGAGGTGACAAAAAATCCTGCAATTAATATAATAGCCACAATGTTAAGAATAAAAGAGAAAGGATAATCTTCTAAAAAGACAAATAGAGCCGTAGCAACATTTTCATTTACCGCATTAATTATGGTGTCGTCTCCAAGCAACGCCATGTGCAAAGAGGTGCTTCCAAAGGCAGAGATCCAGAAGAATGTAACCAAAGATGGCACAAGTAAAACTCCTAAAATAAATTCTCTAACGGTTCGTCCTTTGGATATTCTGGCTATAAACATTCCCACAAAAGGAGACCAAGCAATCCACCATCCCCAATAAAATACCGTCCAGTCATTTTGCCATTTTGTTCCTGTATAGCTTTCCGTCCAACTTGCAATGTTTAAGAAGCTCGAAAAGTAACTACCGGTATTCTGTACAAAAGATTTGAAAATGAAAATGGTTGGTCCTAATACCACTACGAGTAATAGGAATAAGACTGCCACTCTCATATTCCATTCGCTTAAAAACTTAACTCCCTTATCCACCCCCAGTACTACTGAAATGGTTGCAATAATGGTAATTCCTGTAATTAATAAAATTTGGGTCTGTACTCCGCTATCTATTCCGAATAAATGATTTAATCCTGCAGCAATTTGTTGAACTCCCATTCCTAATGAAGTTACCAATCCAAATAATGTAGCTAGAACTGCGAAAATATCTATGGCATCTCCAATTTTTCCATAAATTTTATCACCTAAAAAGGGATAAAACACAGAACGTATGGTTAATGGTAACCCTCTAGAATAGGTGAAATAGGCTAATGATAATCCTACCAATGCATATACTGCCCAAGCATGAAAACCCCAATGTAGAAATGTAAATTTCATAGCTTCATTGGCTGCTTCAGCTGTTTCTGCTTCTGCCATAGGGGGAGTCAAGAAATGATAAATAGGTTCAGAAATACTCCAAAATAATAAACCAATACCCATACCAGCACTAAATAACATGGCGAACCAAGAAAGCTTTTTAAATTCTGGCTTAGCAGATTGGCCACCAATTCTAATGTGCCCAAATTTGCTGAATGCGAGATAAACCATAAATATCAAAAAAATATTTACGCTTAAAATAAAGAACCATCCCGCTTTATTAGCTACAAAATCTTGAGTAGCTGTAAAATATTGTTCTGCTTGTTCTTTAAAAAGTAAGGTTAATGTTATAATAGCTATAATGATGATGGCGGAGGTGAAGAAAACGGGGCCGTTTACTTCTAAACCAAATATGGACTTCCTTTCATCACTTCTTATAATTTTCTTGGCCATAAAATGTTAGTTTAATAATTGAAATTAGAATTTATTATATTCTAGGTTACTAGAAATTTAGTTGGAGAGGAGATTAGAAATAATAGCCTATGTTAACATTGAATCTAGCTTCCCATTTAGCATCTGCGTTACCCGAAGAAAAGTCATCTACAAAATTTCCTCCTAACCATGAGTGATTGTACCCAGCGGCGTAATCTATGTAAGTGTAAACGTTACCCGCAGCTAACATAACCCCAGTAATATTGGTGTAAGAATCTTCAAAACTTTCGGTTTTCTTTTGCATAAACCCGAAGTCATTATAAATTTGAAGGCTAGATATTGGTCCTAGTTTTACAGGGATATTTCTGGAAACGCCTAAAGTATAAATATTAAAATCTGCAGCTACCTCATAAGGAGTGCCGTAGGCTGCCATTAATACTATATCTCTTGATTCCCCATCAGCATTTATAGGATTTTGGGTTGCGGTAATAAATTGTGCTTTTGCATTCCATTTAGGGGTTGTAAATTCATAATGAACAGCAAGAGCAGAATGATCTCCAAGAGACTCTGTATCTAAATTATAGAGTTTTCCATATTCTCCAGAAAATCCTATTCTGTGTTTTGCATCTTTTCCAAATTTGTAAATCAATTTCCCGTTGAATTGATTTATCTCTTTGTTTCTACCTGCAATATCATAAGAATATCTATTTGGCGAAATTTCTGTATTGTCCCCAAATTTTAATTCTTCTGCATTTTTAAAAAATGCTAGTTGATATTCAAATATGTCACCGGTATGAATATATTTTATACCCATATCATAATCATCTTCCAAACCTGTATAATATGCTATATTAAGGAACCAATTATTAGAATTGTATTTCTGAATTCCGAAGGGTACTTGTGTAAGTCCAAGCTGTATCTGATTAACTTCATCAAAATTATAACCTATCCAACCTTGTTTTAAAAATCCTCCGCCAAAACCCTCAGAATATAAGCGATATTCAGCATCAAGAAAGATTCCTTTGTAAGCTGCTTTAGCATTTAACCTAAATACGTCATAGCCAAAATCTCCTCCGCGCTTTTTCTGTCCATCTTTCCAAGAAGATAAATTATAATTAAAACGAAGTGCTCCGCCTAATTTTAGTTGTAAACTGTCTTGCGCATTTCCAGGAAGAATAAAGAGTAGCGCAAATACTAAAAAACTAAATATTCTCAAAAAATATAAGTGGGTAGTTTTCTTAATCATGCAGGGAATTTTAGTTAGATAATATGTTGTTGAGAGTAGGAATAAAAATAAATAAGCTTGCAATTTAACAAATTTAAAAAGCTGAGAATATGCCTTTGGGAAATCTATAACAAATAAAAAAACTTTATTTCCAAGAAATACTTATTTAAGTGGCTCAATATTAGTTCATTATAAAGTTAGTAAATATTTTTAATAAATTAATATCTGTTGTTAAATTTCAATTATTTTAGCATATTTTTAAGAAGATAAGTTTATATTTTTCAAAAGTGAAAAATTAAAAAACCCCTACTTTCGTAGAGGTTTCTATTTTAGTTATTTTATGATTGTTATTATTTGGTGAGCTGTATCATCATGTCAATTTCTTCCGCTAATTTTTCAGTATTTCCGTTATATCCCACGGCTTTAAATCTTATTTTACCCTGAGGATCAATGATGAATTTGGTAGGAATTCCTGCTACTTCATAATCTTGTACTACCTCAAACTCATTACTGCCTTCAGCAACTTTTTCGTCTAATAATACATGAAAATCATATTTATTATCTGCTATAAATTTAGCAACTTCTTTTTTTCTTACTTCCAATTCTTGATTCTCCCAAGTATCAACAAATAAGAAAGCTACATTACTGCTATCCTTATATTTTTCAACAGCCATTTGCATTCCTGGGAAAGAGCTTTTACAAGGCCCGCACCAAGTTGCCCAAAAGTCTAATACCACAGTTTTCCCTTTTAAAGATTCTAGACTTACTTTTTTACCGTCTAAATCGGTAAGGTTAAAACTTGGAGCAACTTCAGAAATCATTTCGCTTTTCAATTCTGTTATGGCGTACTCATGAGCAGCTTTTTCAAGATCAGCAACATATTCTGTAAATCCTTTTTCAGAACCTTTATTTTTTACATAGGCCTTCTTTAGGTCTTCCTTAATAGACTCGGTTACCTTGTTTGTTCTAATAAATTCCTCGGCTTTGGTTTGAGCTTTTTTATACTCTTCTGCAGCTAAAAGATATTTAAGGTAACTTTCGTACATTTCCACATTTGCATATTCTCCTTTAATAGCTTCTTCTTGATAAGATACCGCTTCTTTTACATCGCCTTGCTTAAATAAAATGGTAGCATAGGTGTCTTGGTAGAATGCTTCACTATTTTTTGTGTTTTTAATATACTCGCTCTTTGTAATTTCATTAGGCTTGTCTGCATCTTTTAAAGCCTGTTTATTTAGATTTAGAGACATTTTAGATAGTTCTTTAGCTTTATCTAAATGTTCGTCTTTTTTAACTAAATCCATGGCTGTAGAATTATAAACAGAAGCTCTTTGCTCTTTATTGGGGATCTGATCTGCATATTTTTTAAAATTCTCAAAATCTCCATTTTCGGCATATCCCATCGCTAAGATTTGCAGCATATATTCCTGATAATTTCCGTCTTTACTGTTTGTTTTTTTAAATTCGTTGTAAAGCTCTTTTCTTTTTTCAAAATCCTTTTCGTCATAGAATTTTTTAAAGGCATTATATACAGCAATATCACTTTCTGGATATTTAGAATTAAGAATGTTATCTATAGAATCTGCTTGTTCTTTCTTGTTAATACTTGAAAAGTAGCGAGATTGGGTTACATAATCTTCTTCAGATAATTGCTCTTTTTTATTTATGTTCTTAATTTGCTCATTTGCAAATGCAGTAGCTGCTTTTTGATCTTTACTATAAAGACTTCTAACATATTGATATCCCCAATCTTTCTTAAGTTCTGGATTAGCCTTGAAATCTTGCTCATAATACGACATTAATGAGTCTGCATTCATTTTAATATTGAATCTAGAACCGTTTGCTTCATAGAAATTTGCAATGGAAGATCTTGAGCCAGTCATTATTTTGCCATCATTATTGAATAAAGGAAACACATAGCCTTGTTTATTATTATTGTCTTCTTTGCCTACGTTATAAAATTTGAAAGCGATAGCAGTAGCAGAATCTGGCACTACAATAGTTGCGGTATAAATATTTGCAGAGTCTTTAAATTGTATATCGTTTGCGTATACATTTTGCTTTACTACATAATAAAATGCACCAGTAGTTTCTTTAGAAGAACTATCTGAAGGATTTGAGTTGGTGTACCTAAGATCAAGATCTTCGCCCGCCAATGGCTTAGCTTTGGAGATGTGTAAAGAGCCTATTTCTCTTCCAGGATCTTCTGAAGAGTTATCGTTGTTGCACGAGGTGATGATGGCAGCAAAGCTAAAAAGCAATGCCGGGACTACTAGTTTTTTCATTTGTTTCTGAAATGATTGATTTACAGAAAGAAAAGTATAACTTTTCAATCATATCTTAAAATAAATGCATTAAATTTTAATCAACAAAAAACCGACACAAGGTCGGTTTTTTAAAGTTTGTTCAGTAATTCTTTATAAAAACTGAGTATTATAATGTATTTACTGTTTTTCTGATGGCTACCAGATTAGTTAATAACTTTTCTAAATATTGCAGATCCAGCATATTGGCTCCGTCACTTTTTGCATTTGCAGGATCAAAATGTGTTTCTATAAAAAGCCCATCCACATTATTTACAATTCCTGCACGCGCAATAGTTTCTATCATATCTGGTCTTCCACCAGTTACGCCACTGTTTTGATTTGGTTGTTGTAAAGAATGCGTAACATCTAACACTGTAGGTGCATATTGGCGCATTGTTGGGATTCCTCTAAAATCTACTATCATATCTTGGTATCCAAACATAGTACCTCTATCGGTTACCATAACTTGTTCGTTATTACAATCGGTTACCTTGGTAACCGCATGTTTCATGCTTTCCGGACTCATAAATTGTCCTTTTTTAAGGTTTACCACTTTCCCGGTTTCTGCAGCAGCAACAACAAGATCTGTCTGACGTACCAAAAATGCAGGTATTTGTAATACATCTACATATTCTGCAGCTAAAGCAGCATCGCTTATTTCATGAATGTCAGTAACGGTTGGTACACCAAAAGTTTCAGAAACCTTTCTTAAGATCTTTAATGCTTTTTCATCTCCTATTCCAGTAAAACTATCAATTCTGCTACGATTCGCTTTTTTAAAAGAACCTTTAAAAATATATGGAATTTCAAGTTTATCTGTAATGCCTATTACCTTTTCTGCAATTCTTAATGCCATTTCTTCTCCTTCAATGGCACAAGGGCCTGCAAGTAGAAAGAAGTTATTGGCATTGAGATGTTTTATTTGTGGAATCTTTTCAAGCTTCATAATAGAGATTTTAAGAATACAAAGATAGAAGAAATAAAAAGGGTTTACAATTGCAAAAATTAAGTGTTTCCACCCAGTTATGTAGCGTTGTTTCCTGAAAGATTTATATTCAATTTATTGTAAATTGATGTTCAGAATCAATGAGTTATATCAATGGAAATTTAAGAATTGTTAATTCCAGAATTTCAATATGAAACGCTACTACCGGAAAGTTGCTGAGTAGAATTCCTATAGAAAAGCGGGATTGAAGACTTCAGAAAAAATCAATGACAATGAAACAATTAGCAAATCACTTAGTGGAAATTCCTTCATGGATATCAAGTACAATAGATACAGATGAAATGGATCTTAATGGATTTGAAGGAGTTCATGTTGAAAACATAAAAGGAATGATAGCTTTATTAAAGAAAAATGCTGCTGAAACAGAAATTTCTTTGAAAAAGCCAAATGAGACTTATCAAAAATTTTGGAAGATGAAAAAAGGAGAGAGGGTAATTTTGGAAATGCCGATTTATACCGTTTTAAGATCTATCGTTTTAAATCAGTTGCCGCATCATAGAGCACAATTGGGTGTTTACCTAAGGTTACTAGAAGAATCTGTTCCTGCAACTTACGGTTCGTCTGTAGATAAAATGGAGTAGAAAAAAAACTTAACTTTTATAGGTGCGCACAAATAGTAAATTTCATAAAATAAAACGTACCTTTGCAGCCTTAAAAATGAGGCGTTTATATGACAGCTATTAAAAACATTGCAATTATTGCACACGTTGACCACGGTAAAACTACCTTGGTTGATAAAATTATGTACCATTGCCAACTTTTCCGTGAAAACGAAAATACAGGTGATCTAATTTTAGATAACAACGATCTTGAGAGAGAACGAGGAATTACTATTACCTCTAAGAACGTTTCTGTAGTTTACAAAGACACAAAAATCAACATTATTGATACTCCTGGTCACGCCGATTTTGGTGGTGAGGTAGAGCGTGTGTTGAACATGGCAGACGGGGTTTTACTTTTAGTAGATGCTTTTGAGGGACCTATGCCTCAAACTCGTTTTGTATTACAAAAAGCGATCGACCTTGGGTTAAAACCATGTGTTGTTGTAAATAAAGTAGATAAAGAAAACTGTACTCCAGAAGAAGTTCATGAGAAAGTTTTTGATTTGATGTTTGAATTAGGTGCTGAAGAATGGCAGCTAGATTTCCCAACTGTTTACGGTTCAGCTAAGAATAACTGGATGAGTGACGATTGGAGAAACCAAACTGAAAATATCGAGCCATTATTAGATATGGTTTTAGAACATATTAAATCTCCAGTAATTGAAGAAGGAACAACTCAAATGTTGATCACATCTTTAGACTTTTCATCTTTTACAGGACGAATTGCAATTGGAAGATTACAAAGAGGAAAATTAAAAGAAGGAATGCAAGTTTCTTTGGTGAAGCGTGATGGAAGCATCAAGAAAACCAAGATTAAGGAACTTCATACTTTTGAAGGTTTAGGAAGAAGAAAGATCGAAGAAGTTGAGGCAGGTGATATCTGTGCAATTGTAGGTCTTGAAGGATTTGAAATTGGTGATACTGTTGCCGATATCGAAAACCCAGAAGGTTTGAAAACGATTGCTATTGATGAGCCTACAATGAGTATGCTTTTTACTATTAACGATTCTCCTTTCTTTGGTCAGGATGGTAAATTTGTTACCTCTAGACATATTAGAGAACGTTTGGCAAAAGAACTTGAAAAGAACCTTGCGCTTAAAGTAGAAGCTACAGATAGTGCCGATAAATTTATGGTATTTGGTCGTGGTGTACTTCACTTATCTGTTCTTATTGAAACAATGAGAAGAGAAGGTTATGAACTTCAGATTGGGCAGCCACAAGTAATCATCAAGGAAATTGATGGTGTTAAATGTGAGCCGGTAGAAGAAATGACTATTGACCTTCCGGAAGTTGTTTCTGGTAAAGCTGTTGAAATGGTTTCTATGAGAAAAGGGGAGATGACAAGTATGGAAGCTAAAGGTGACCGTATGACTATCCAATTCATGATCCCATCTCGTGGAATTATTGGTTTAAGAAATAACTTGCTTACTGCAACTGCGGGAGAAGCGATCATGTCTCACCGTTTTAAAGAATACCAACCATTAAAAGGTGGTATCCCAGAACGTCAGAATGGTTCTTTAGTTTCTATGGAAAGAGGAAAAGCGATTCCTTATTCTATCGATAAGTTACAAGATAGAGGAAAGTTCTTCGTTGATCCGGGAGAAGATATTTATGAAGGTCAGGTTATTGGAGAGAATTCTCGTCAAGATGATATGGCTGTGAATATCACCAAAACTAAAAAGATGTCTAACGTACGTTCTTCTGGAGCAGATGATAAAGCGAAAATTGTTCCGGCAATTAAGTTTTCTTTAGAAGAAGCTTTAGAATATATTCAGAAAGATGAATATGTAGAGGTTACTCCTCACCATATTCGTTTACGTAAGATCTATCTTACCGAAAATGAGCGTAAAAGAAACAAGATCGTTTAATCGATTAGTTCTTAATATTATAAAAAAATCCCGATCTGAAAAGATCGGGATTTTTTGTTTTATAAAAAGTAAAGATTGTTTTTTAAATAGTTTTTTGAACTACTTCAAAAACACGCTCTCCATCACATTTTAATGTTTTAGAAGGATATTTTAGCAACAAAGCATAATCATGTGTTGCCATTAAAATAGTGTTTCCATTTTTGCTGATCTCTTGCAGTACTTCCATAACTTCTACGGAAGTTTGAGGATCCAAATTTCCGGTAGGCTCATCGGCTAAAATCAATTCAGGGTCATTCAATAAAGCTCTAGCAATGGCAATACGTTGTTGTTCACCACCAGAAAGTTGATAAGGGAATTTAAAACCTTTGGTTTTCATGCCTACCTTATCTAGTACTTCATCTATTCTTCTGTCCATAGATTGTTTTTCTTTCCAACCTGTAGCTTTCAAAACAAAATTTAAGTTTTCACGAATATTCCTATCGTTCAGTAATTTAAAATCCTGAAATACCACTCCTAATTTTCTTCTTAGAAATGGAATGTCCTTCTCTTTAAGTGTTCTAAGGTTGTAATCTACAATAGTTCCTTCACCTTCGGTTAAAGGGAGATCTCCATATAAGGTCTTCATGAAACTACTCTTCCCGGTACCGGTTTTACCAATAAGATACACAAAGTCTCCTTTATTGATCTTCACATCAACTTCAGATAAAATAAGATTTTCACGCTGATAGATGGCAGCATTATTTAATTCCAGAACTGTTTGTGACATAAAAAGTAGGTTTCAGATTTTGAAGGTTAAAATTATGGGTAAATATACAGTTTTCC
>Ga0209309_10004287_pt1 | contig 11883 bp, 16 predicted proteins | sample COGITO_mtgs_1204_2_FD_184807 | JGI IMG/M metagenome (GOLD analysis project Ga0209309, IMG submission 184807) | Pelagic marine microbial communities from North Sea - COGITO_mtgs_120412 (SPAdes) (version 2) | ecosystem: Environmental > Aquatic > Marine > Epipelagic ...
TTCTTAATAAGATTAAATAAAAATAGTAGCTTTACATAAATTCCCTTCCCTTTGACGAAGGAACAAACAAAATAAATACAGCGATATTCGATACCGTTAGTTTATAGCACGTTTATAGCAATAATTATAATTAGCTTTCAAATTAGCGAGGGGATTTTAAAATTATTAGATCATTGAAAGATTGGTATTACTGTTAGGCTAAATAATTACTTGTTTGGACGAGGGTTCGAATCCCTCCGACTCCACTTAAACTGCCGTTTAAAAAAAGTGATGTAAGCACTATACCTTGCAAATGGGGTCGACTGGTTTTGACAGCAAGAGAAAATGTTTGGATAGGTAATATTATAAACACAACTGGCAAAGTTGTAAACCTTTTTAATGCACCGCTTAGAGCGACCGCTTAAAACGTAAGACCACGATACGGTAAATAAACAAAACGGAGGGTTGTAATATTCTCCGTTTTTATCAAGCTTAAAGCAATGCAAATAACTAAAATCGATATGGCAAAAGTAAAAAACGGAAAGCCGTTCGATAATGCTATTTGGCAGAAAGCAAGTAAGGAAGAACTTAAAAAAGTAACTACAACATTATCGGTGCCAAAAGAAACTGCCTTATTCTTTGAGAACATGCTTTCAATTAAAAGAAATCATAAAGCTAAACTATTGACAGAACAAGAAGTTATGGAAGGAAGAAGCAAAGGTTATTAATTTAGGAAAATATAAAATAGATAAAATGATTTCCGATATAATCTCAATTACCAAGCAAAAATGAAGCAATCAAAATGCAACTGTTGGCTAGACAACCCTTACTGCCAATGCAAACAAGAAGATAAGGAGTAATGAAAGACACCTTAGTTAAAATAGAAGTAAACCTATCTACGATAACAAAGGGAAAAGCCGACCTATTACTTTGCGAGGCATTGGATTATCTTGAAGCAAACAACCTGCTTAGTAAAGAAGCAAAAAAAGAAATCTCATAAAATGCATTCAATCTATAACAATCAACTTCTAAAAGAATACTTCCTTAAATACGAGGGAAGCGAAGAAGATTACAAAGAGGTTGGATCTGGATATCTTTTGTATTTATCAAAGACTTTATCTTTTGCGGGCTATAAAGTTTCTTTCGCGGTAAAGGCATTAGGTGACACGCTTAACCTCTTAAAGCAAAACGAGAAGAAACAACTTTATATCGCCGCAATAGGCAAAAGCAAATATCATAAGTAATGGCAAAGAACGGAAACATACATCCTACACGCATTTTCCAAACGCCAGACGATCTTAAAACAGCATATGTATATGCTCACATAAGAGATAATCACACCCCTTTTTATATTGGAATTGGTAAAACAAAAAGATATAAAAGAGCTTTTACAACCAATGGAAGGAATGATATTTGGAAAAAAATATTTAAAAAATCAATAGTCGATTCTATTATTCTGTATAATAACTTAACTTGGGGAGAAGCTTGCGAGATAGAAAAGACACTTATTACTTATTTTGGGAGAAAAGATAAGAACGAGGGATCTTTAGCCAATTTGACTGATGGAGGAGAAGGAAACTTAGGGGCTATCTTCACAAAAGAAAGGCGTATAAATATAAGCAACTCATTAAAAGGCAAAAAATTATCAAAAGAAAGGGTTGAAGCTTGCAAGAATAGAAGGCATTCAAAAGAAACTATTGAAAAGATAAGACAAGCAAAATTAGGAACAAAAGCAAGTAAAGAAACAAAAGATAAGATGCGCATTTCTAACAGAAAGGGAATAGAAGCATCCGTAAAAAAGATAAGTAAAATAATAATCGACATAGAGAACGGTGTATTTTATGATAGCGTAAGAGAAGCTTCAGAAATTGTTGGTTGTACAAGATCTCATTTATCTGGTATGCTTTTAGGTAGGTATAATAATAAAACCAATTTAAGATATGCCTGAATTTAAAAAACCAAAAAACGTAAAAACCCCTGAGGATTTTTTAAAATTGTGGGATTTGTACAAAATTAATGTGGACGAAAATCCGCACGTTGACGAAGTCGCAACAGGAAAGGGGGATATTGTATCGATAAGCAAGAAAAGACCATATTTAAGACAGGGTTTTGAATCTTATGTATATAGAACAAAAGGATTTCATATTCATCAATACATTGATAATTATAACAATTCATATCCTGAGTATTTGGGAGTCGTTACATGCGCGCGAAAGGAATGGGAAGACGATCAGATAAGTGGAAGTCTAACTGGGCGATACAAATCGCCAAACCTTGTAGCTAGGATTAACGGTCTTACCGATAAAAAAGAAACTACTCACAAAGGTTTGGATCTAGGAATGGCTTTTCAGTCTAAATACGAAAAATAAGAAACCCAATAAATACAGGGCTTTACTCACTATGTCGCACACGCTGGAGACAGAAAATATACCCACCATAACCTACTCTTTAAAGTGGTTCAATCCTTTGTTTTTTATATTAGAGGATATTGTACTTAAAAGACCAAAAATAAAAAGGGTTCTAATTTACGGTGGTAAATCTTCTTCAAAAACAATATCGGTATCACAACTGTTGGCAAAGCAAGGTTTAGAGCAAAGACAATCAAGTATATTGTTTAGAAAAGAAAGCGCAAGAGTAAAAACTACAATAAAAAAATCTTTTGATTTAGGTATAAAAACTACAAGACTTCAAAACGGATGGGAAAAGCAAGACCGTTCTTTTAAATCTGTTAGCGGTGCGGAAGTTATTTTAACTGGTTTGGATGATGAAGATAAGGCAAAGGGTGTTGAAGGATTTAACTTTGTATTATTTGACGAGCTAGACCAATTCGAAGAAAACGAATATGCACAAACCAACCTGTCTTTAAGGGGAGAAGGCAGAAAAGTTTTTTTTGCAACTTGGAACCCTGTAAGTAAGCTATCTTGGGTTAAAACCAAATTAGTCGATACATACCTTTGGGAAACTTCGATGTATGAGCTACCAGACCCTAATTCATTTGTAAAAATAAGTAGTTGCGGAACTACCGTATTGATTAAAACATCTTATAAAGACAACTATTGGTCGGTTGGCAGCCCTTGCGGAACTTATGGATATGTAGATCATAACCTCATAGAAGATTACGAAAAGCTAAGGCTAACGAATTACAACCGTTACAAAGTCAATGTTCTTGGAGAATGGGGAAATGTAAACGTAGGCGGGGAATTTTATAAGAATTTCAGAACCGAAGCGCAGGTAAGAAAACACACCTACAATCCCGAACTTCCTTTGCATATATCGTTTGACGAAAACGTTAACCCCTATCTAACACTTTCAATTTATCAAGCAGAGGGAAAGCGTTCTTGGAAGATTGGCGAGATATGTTTAGAGCATCCTTTAAACACACTAACGCACACCTTAAAGAAGTTTTACGCCACATACAAGCCTAATTCAAATACGGTTTTTATTTATGGAGACAGAACGTCTTTGAAGGCAGATACAAAGTTAGAAAAAGGGCATAATTTCTTTTCTATTATTGAAGATAAATTAAGCAAATACGGTTATAAAACAAAAACAAGGCTGCCTAATAAGAATCCTGGCGTTGCTGCAAGAGGTAATTTTATAAATGATATATTTGCTGCTAATATATTTGGCATTGAATACACGATATCAGACAATTGCCTAAGAACTATTGACGATTACGAAAATGTAAAAGAAGATAGCGATGGGACTAAGTTAAAAAAGAAAGTAAGGCATCCTGTAACAAAAGTAAGTTATGAGCAATTCGGGCATTTAACAGATACGGACGATTATTTCATTTGTGAATATTACAAGGAAGAGTTTAAAGAATATATTTCAGAACCAGAGCCAACGGTTCACAAAACAGACCAAACCCTAGAAGAACTAGGAATAGTATATTAGAGGACTTACGGACTCAAAACCTTAACGGACTAACAATAGGACGTTTTCCATAAAAACAACAATGGAAAACTTAATCGAAATACTTAAAGCCGATCCAGAAAACGCTATAAAAAAGCTTACGGCATCAACTAAAGACCCTATCAAGATACAGAAACTACGCGAGGAGTATAACGAGACCAATAGGCACGTAAGAAAATCGCAGATAGGCTGGATTCAAAAAGACAAGCACCCAGCAGGGAGAGAAACCGTTAAGGCCGTTCGTATTCCTATTGCTTTTCAAAAGAAGATAGTCAATACCGCAGCAGCTTTTGAGGTTGGGGAGCAGATAACATTGAAGCCTTCAAACGATACCGAACTATCAAAAGAGATTGGGAGATTATGGAATAACAACCGTATCGATTTTAAACTCCAGGAACTTGTAAAACTTCAAAAGAGCGAACTACAATGCGCTTTGCTATTTTCTATTGAAGATTTGAAGCCTAATAACTTTGTAAATAGGATATTGGGCGTCAATACCAGCAAGGAAATAAAGACTAAGATATTAAAGAACTCTAGCGGAACGATGACCCCTTATTTTAACGAATACGGCAATATGACCGCTTTTGTTTGGGAGTATCTAACAAGGGATGTCAAAGCAAATAAAGATGTTAGGAACGTTCTGATTCTGGATAAAGAAAGAGCGTACACGCTTAATAATGCTTTAGGTAAAATGGCGCTTACCGAAGATGCAAAAGCACACGGTTTCGATAAAATACCTATTGTTTATTTCAGCCAAGAAAAAGAAGAATGGTTTGATGTTAAGGAAATGATTGACCGATTAGAAGTAACGGTTTCAAAATTAGGAGCGGCAAACGATTATTCAGGACAACCGATACTAAAACTTTTCGGGAAAGTAAACGGTGCTCCAGATAAAGATGCAGATGGTAAGGCGATGCACTTTAATATGGTCGAGGGCGAAGATGGAAAGATAGAAAGAGGAGATGCTGAATTTTTAGAGCGTTCCGATGCTTCGCAGTCCGTAGAGTTGGAAATAAAACTATTGAACAATTACATATCTTCAATGACTTCTACGCCAGATTGGTCGTTTGAATCTTTAAAGGGATTAGGCGATATTAGCGGTAAGGCTTTAAAAATGATGTTCATTGATCCGTTGACAAAAGCAAAGATGAATGAGGGGTATAATAGAACCGCAATTGAGCGTATTTTAAGCGTTTTTATTAGCGGAACCATAACAACAACCCAAATATCATATAAGAGCCAAGCAAGGGATTTATTTTATGATATTCAGTTCAATAGCATTATTCCAGATGACGTTGAATCAACTGTTGAATCTGTTATAAAAGCGGTTAATGGAAATGTTATGAGCATTGATACAGCACTTTCTATTTTGGATTTTGTTACTGATAAAGAAGCTGAAAAAGCATTGATAATGGAACGATTAAAACCAATAGAAACAATTATTGAACCGATTGATGCACAATGAAAAGAAAAAAGATACACATCCCGATAATACCTTTTTCTTTTGAGTTGATCGTTTACGATAAAGATGAAGAAATAAAAGAAACGTTTGGAGTAGATATGATAGATTGCTATGCGGGTGTATTCGAATTCAAGAACAAAACCAAATTAGCAATTAAAAGTAGTTGCGATGTTGGAATAATAGTACACGAATGCAATCATATCGCAAACAAGGCTTTTTATTGGATAGGCTATAATCCTTGTACCGAAAATGATGAAATGCAGTCTTATTTTATTCAATACATATTTGAACAGGTAAATAAGTTTTTCATAAAAACAACATCAAAATAATGCGAAAACAAAAAAATAATTATGGATGTGGTCTTTATGCAGTTGCAAATGCTTGCAATTTAGATAACTTTATTACACCTCTTAGGTTAGAAAAAAGTAAGAAAGGAAATGTAATAGGTCAACTTTCTAAATGGATGCAAGAAGATGGATTGCCTTACTATATTGATACACTTTACTATAATCACATCGGTAAAAAATTACCGTCTTCTGCTTTAGGTTATAAGCCTAATGGTGATGGCATAGATTTTCTTCCTGTATTATTAAATGTCAGATATTCTGAAAAATCAAAGAATCATTTAATTGGTGGCAAGATAAGTAAAGATGGAGTTTTATATTTATATGATAGTTTGAAAGATGAAATGATTGAAACCACACTTGCAAAAACAAATAAAATGTACTACAACGTGTATGGATTGTTTATTTTTATGTCTGTTGAAAGTGGGGACTATGTTTTTATATAACCAAATAAAAATAAAATGATATACAAGATTTGGAAATTCCTAAAGAGCCGATTTCAACAACCGATTAACGAAGATATATTGTTCGGTGATAGCAGAAGCCGAAAAATATTCAGGACTTATAATCGAAAAGGTCGTGTAAAGAAACGATTTAAAAAAGCACCTCCAATAAAAAGTTATTAGTGATATATTTCAAATAAAAAACCTATGAAGTTAATAAAAGATTTTGAGCATAGAGAAATGAAGCATATTGAATATGATTATTCAGATGCAGAAAATCTGAAGAAAAGGTTTTCCAAAATCAACCCTAAATTAATAGATGATCTTTGTTTAGTTTTAAAGGAAAAAGACGAAAAAATAAATGCAATAGATTGTTATGATGGTCAAAGCGGGTGGCAAGGAACTAATTTTAAGATTGGAAATGCAGATTTGTCTATGAATGGTTATTGCTTAACAGAAGCAAGTATTAAACTTTTTATAGATGGAGGTCAAAATAAAATGTGGTACAATTTTTACGACAAAGAATACAAAGAGATCTTAAATAAGGAAGTTTAATTCGTTATATTTACAACTCGAAGACAATCACTTATAAAAATTGTGATATCAACTAAAGCAAGCAGCCTTAAATGGTTTCTTGCTTTTTCATAAACTTGGAGCAGGAAACCCATTGATGCCGAAGGCTCGATGGGAGGAATGCGACTGCCACGCTTTAAATTGTTTAACAAAATTAGTAATTATTTTCTGATATGTGAAATTATTTAGTATCTTTGCTTCGTGAAACTCACTTTGAAAATAAAACTTTTGCCTACTGATGAACAGGCTAACTTGCTTCTCGAAACGATGAAGGAAGCTAATACTGTTTGCAATGCCATTTCTGATGTGGCTTGGGAAAAGAAAATTTTTAATAATTTTAAGCTCCATCACCAAGTTTATCATCCTTATAAGGATACATTCAAACTTTCTTCTCAAATTCTTGTACGCTGTATTGCAAAAGTGGCAGATGCTTATAAGCTGGATAAGAAAGTAAAACGGCAATTTAGACCACTTGGAAGTATCGGTTATGACAGTAGAATTATGACCTACAAGACTAACGACATTGTTTCCCTTTGGGCTATTGGAGGTAGGATTAAAATACCTTTTGTTTGCCATAATCGAAACTATTTGCCTTACATTAAAGGTGAAGCTGATTTGGTTTACAAGAAAGGAAAGTTTTACCTGTTTCAGACCGTTGATGTACCCGAAGAAGATGTTGTAGATGTGGAGGAGTTTATCGGAGTTGATATGGGGCTGTTGGAAATTGCAGCGCTTAGTAATGGTAAATCTTTTAATTCTAAAAAACTTAATGATTATAGAGAAAAACGACAAAAAGTAAGGAGTTCGCTTCAAAGCAAAGGTACGAAAGGCTCTAAAAAAGTCCTGAAACGATTGTCCGGCAAAGAACGAACTACGAGTACAATTATCAATCACACAATAAGTAAACAGATTGTTCAACTTGCAAAAACCGAAGGCAAAGGAATTGCCATTGAGGATTTGAAAGGTATTAGATTTTCTGCCAATAAGAAAGGCAAGAAATTTAGAACAAGGGTAGGTAAATGGAACTTCAATCAACTTAGAGGTTTTCTTACTTACAAGTGTTTGCTTAATGGTGTTAAGTTGGTTGTTGTTAATCCTGCTTATACGAGTAAGACTTGCCATAATTGTCTGCATATAGGCAGTAGACAAGGCAAAAAATTTACTTGTAACAACTGCAATTCTGTTTTTGATGCTGATGAAAATGCAGCAAAGAACATAGCGTTGTTGGGGACTAATTATGTAAACAGTCCTGAAAAGCCGAGTATGTTGTACTGTCAAGTGCATTCGTTCTTAGGTTTAAAGCCCATCCCATCGCTTTGCGTGGGTGGGTAGTTTACTTAAACAAACGTTAATAACTTTTTAACGCTTATTTAGAATCATTCTAAATAATAGATTATATTTGAATCAAATTCATTTACAATTCTATTATGGCAGTAACACCAGAAAGGATTAAAGGTAGACTGAAAATCTTTACTCAGGCTAACTTATCCAGCAAAAGGATAGACGCGATTGCGGATAGACTATCTAAGATTCCAGAAGATAACGCAGAAGATGCAAAGCTGGACGAGGTAATAAAGCAGTTCGACACCTACAATCCTTTGGACGAGATCGCAAAAGAAGATGATCGTGTAAGGTTGTTAGAGTCAAAAGCAAATACACCTCCAAAGCAAGACCCGCCAAAACCAACAGACCCGCCAAAGGTAGAAGTACCAAAAACGGAAGATGTTCCCGCATACGTTAAAGAGTTACTCGATGCTAATAAAAACTTATTAGAAAAAGTAACAGCCATTGAATCGGGAAAAGTATTGGAAGGGAAAGTAAATTCAGCAAAATCAGAATTTCTAAAGTCCGAAACTTTCAAAGGATTAAAACCAGATTTACAAGATTTTTATTTTAAGAATATCGATGTAAATTCTGAAACACCTATTGAAGATCAAGTTAAGACAGTAGAGGGAATCTATAAAGATGTTATCCAAAGCCACGCAGATTCCAATGGCTATTCTACCATTCCTCAAAATGGAACGGCAAACCTAAAACCAAACGAAGATGTAGTTAATAGCATTGTTGATGGAATGAAATAAAAATCATTCATTAACTCTAATATTAATTAACATGTACGATTTATCAAAATCAACAAATGTGGATACTACCTATGATAGCGTAGTAATCCCTGTTATGTTGGAAGATATTGCGGGCGGTCGTTCTTTAGACGTAACAGGTGTTACAGAAAAAACGATCAAAGCAGGACACGTAATTATCGAAGAAATAGCAACAAAGGTTCACAAGCCTTTAGCGGTTTCTGGTGGTAACTACGCAGAACTTCCTTCAGGACACACGTATAAAGGCATCCTTTACGTAACAATCCCAACCGAAAAGCCAGCAGCTTCAATAGTTGTTAGAGGCACAGTAAACAAAGTAGCAGCCGTTGAAGGCGCTGGACTTCCAGCATATCCTTCAGGAGCGGTTGATGCATTAAGTCTAATCAGGTTTATCGAAGCCTAAAAAAAACGTAAAAGATGGAAAAATCATTGTTTTATACGTGGCTCGAAAAACTATGGGGGCCAACAATTACAGCTTATGTTACGAAAGTAAACGGCTTGAAAGAAGAAAAAGCGTACTTATTTATGAGTATGCTTCAAAAGAAATTCAGCGTAAACCTTAAATGGGGTTCGTTGAATACCGATGGAAGAACAGTTGCGGCAGATGTTGTGGCTTTGGATTCTAGTATTCCCTTAAAGAGACGTGATAGTTTCAAGGCTCTTGAAGGCGACATTCCTAAACTTGGTCTAAAATATAGAAAGTCAGAGCAGGAAATGCAAGACCTTCAGATATTAGAAGCGACCAATACGAACGGAAATAGAACACCTCAAATCCTTAGAATGTTATTTGATGACCCTAACAAGGTAATCAAAGGTATCTATGAGAAATTGGAGTATATGTTCTTAGAAGCAGTTTCAACCGGCGCAACTACTATTTCAGAAGATGTTAACGAAGGAACGGCAGTACGTATTTCTTTTGGTTTTAACGATGCAAACCGTTTCGGTGTAAATACCAAATGGAGCGATCCAAATGCAAAGCCTATTTCAGATATTGAACATATTTTGGATAAGGCGTCTAAAAAAGGACGTACACCAATGTTTATGATGTTGGATAGAGCATCTTGGAACAACTTTAAATCCAAAGCAGAAGTGCGCGAACTTTACGCAGCTTCAATTGGTTTTGCGGGAAGTAATACGCCAACTCCAACAATGGAACAAATTAACAATGCGCTTACCAATAACGGTATGCCTCAAATTGTTCTCATAGACAAGAGCGTTAATGTTGAGAAAAACGGAATTAGAAAATCTGTAAAGCCTTGGGCAACTGGAGTTGTAGCTTTTGTTGAGTCTATGGATTTGGGAGACCTTACCTATGGAACTTTAGTTGAAGCAAACAACCCGAAACAAGATGTATTGTATGCACAAGCAGACGATTATATTTTGGTTTCTACATACCATAGCAACGATCCGTTTAGTGAAACTACATCATCTCAAGCACTTGTTTTGCCTGTAATCAATAACGTAGATGGTATCTATCTTATGAATACGGAAGAATCAACAGCATCAGAAGATGCACAGACTGAAGGCGATGCAGTTTATACCTACAAAGGCACTAACTACACGAAACAATCTGTAGTTGATGGATTGAACGCAACAGATGAAGTACCACCATCTACAACCGCTCAACAAGATGCTACATTAGCTTCTAAGATTGATAAGTTGTCTGAAGAAGGTGTTGCAACGTTCGAGGCAGAACTTGTACCTAGCGTATAATGTATAGCAGCGATTCAATATTGATATTGAAGAACCGTATAGGTTTTGGTAATGGTTCTGGAGTAGATGTAACAATCGCTCCAGAACATATTATCGGGCTTTCGGGAAGGACTTTTGGCTATTTCCATAAATTGGTAACAATCCAAAACCTTTATAGCACCACCGATCAAATAGATATGATTGAAAGTGATTTTAATAATTACTTAAATCAATTGAAAACAGATGCGGTGCTTGCTTCTTTAACTTCGGTATTGAACCAAAATAAGATGCACCAGAATAGTTTCGATTATTCTGGTGTTATCATATCACAACCAGAAGTATTTGATAATGTCATAGGCTATACACTTGCAATAAGCGCAATAGAGCAAATGGTATCATCATCAAGGCTTAACGAAAAGCAACGAAACGCAAGTTTAAGTTATAACCAATTGAAGATAGAGTTAGAAGGAATTACAGATGATAGCGGACGTGTATTAGCAAAAGGACTTTCAAGCAAGTTGACTGTTGCAATACGTAAGGCTACCGATATTATATTTCCAAATCCTATTACTATCAACGATGCAACGGATATGTGGTAATGAACAATCTTAAAGCTAATACATTCGGCATAGACAAGGTTATTCAGGACATTCAGTCAAAGATATACGCTAGGCTTGAATTTGATAATATAGAAGGTTATGGGCGTGTTTATACAATCCTTAACAAGGAGAACAAAACGATTCCAGCACACTTTATAGGTGGCGAAGATTACAAAGATGTATTGTTCAGCGACATTAACCAAAGCGGAAACTTTTTCTTTTACGAGGAAAGCAATTCTAAAAAGGTTAACGGCTCTGAATATGAATCAAAGGTACATTTAGTATTCCAGCTTAACCTAACAAAGATTAAACAAGGTATTGATTACCGGAACGATGAAGAAATAAGGGCAGAAATCGAAAAGGCTCTATTCGGGCAAACAAGATTTGTTATTGAAGAATTTACAAGGGGTATTGACGCCTTAAAAGATTTTGATAACGATTTAAGAGATATGCAGCCTTATTGCTTCTTTAGGTTTTCGGGAAAAATGAGATACCAACTTAACTGTTAAAAACAACACAATGATTATAAACGAAGCCTGTGGAGGCACAAACACCAAAGTAAAGAACATAGGCGGGAAACTGCAATGTTTTGAGGGTCTTTTAAAGACGTTCTTTTTGACAAAGGAAAACTTTTCATTTGCAACGGTTGCAGATGCAAAACTAAAAGCAAATTCATTAACGGCTATTGCAGCAAAAGAAATAGCACCTTTTCCATTAGTAGGAGATGTTCAGTTATCTAACACCGAAGCAACGGTAAAAGATACATTGTATCAAGGT
>Ga0209309_10004292_pt1 | contig 11876 bp, 8 predicted proteins | sample COGITO_mtgs_1204_2_FD_184807 | JGI IMG/M metagenome (GOLD analysis project Ga0209309, IMG submission 184807) | Pelagic marine microbial communities from North Sea - COGITO_mtgs_120412 (SPAdes) (version 2) | ecosystem: Environmental > Aquatic > Marine > Epipelagic ...
TGGAGCGCTTTCAATTCTTTTTCCTTTGTTTAGCGGTCATACAAACGAAGAAGTTCAAAACCTAGTTGAAAAGTACTCACCCATCTTATCTGACTACTCGAACGAAGTGCTTTTGAATGCTGATCTCTTCAAGAGAGTCAAAACAGTTTATGAAAGCGAAAAATCTAAAAAAACTTTAAATCCTGAGCAGACTATGCTTTTAGAAAAAAGTTACCGCTCTTTTGTAAAGAATGGTGCAAATCTTTCTGAAGAAGACAAAGAAAAACTCATCAAAATTGATTCCGATCTTTCGACCCTTTCCCCTCAATTTTCTAAAAATGTTTTGTCTGCTACCAATGCTTTTTCTTGGACAACGACAAAACCTGAAGATCTGAAGGGCTTACCCGAGTCAGCTGTCGAAGCAGCATTGGCTGATGCTAAACAAGCTGGTAAACCTGAAGGCACTTATCTTTTTACGTTGCAGTATCCAAGCCTTATTCCTATGCTCAAATACAACAGCAACCGCAACTTAAGAGAAAAGTTTTTTAGAGCAAATTCAACTAAAGCTGTTGAGGGTGAATTCTCAAATCAAAAAATAATTTTGAACCTTGTTAAGTTAAGAGATGAAAAAGCAAAGCTCTTAGGGTTTGAAACATATGCTGACTTTGTTTTGTCTGACCGCATGGCAAAAACTCCTAATGAAGTGTTTGCATTCATTGAAGACCTCACTAAGCACAGCTTAGACAAAGCTAAATCAGAAGTTAAAGAGGTTTTTGAATTTGCTAAACAAACCGATGGCTTAAATGATTTTAAACCGTGGGATACGGCTTTTTACTCTGAAAAGCTTAGACAACAAAAGTACAGCATCAGTGATGAAGAGACTAAACCTTACTTTTCTCTTGAGAATGTTTTAAACGGAGCTTTCACACATGCAGAAAAGCTTTATGGTGTGACTTTTTCTGAAACACAAGAAGTTTCAAAATACCAAGAGGACGTGAGAACTTTTGAAGTTAAAGACAAGAATGGTTTGATCGGTGTTTTCTACACTGACTTTTTTCCAAGGGCGTCTAAAAGACCCGGCGCTTGGTGCACCGGCTTTAGATCACAGGGCCTTTTGCAAAATGAAAAACGCAGACCCCATGTGAGTATTGTTTGTAACTTTTCAAAACCCACGGCTGATAAACCATCACTACTGACTTATGATGAAGTGCGTACACTTTTCCATGAGTTTGGACATGCCCTGCACAGTCTACTCTCACAGTGCACTTACAGATCGCTTTCGGGAACAAGCGTTTATTGGGATTTTGTTGAACTTCCTTCTCAGATTATGGAAAATTGGACCTTAGAAGAAGAGTCTCTGAAACTTTTTGCTCGTCACTTTAAAACAGATGAAATCATCCCAGAAGCTTTGATTAAAAAACTTAAAGCGGCACAGGCTTTCCAAACAGGATACTCTTGCGTGCGCCAACTCAAGTTTGCCACTCTTGATATGAAGTGGCACACCACTGACCCTAATGAAATTAAAAACGTTCTTGAGTTTGAATCAAAGACAACAGAAAATCTTGACCTTTTAGATAAAATTGAAGGGACGAATATGTCCTGCTCTTTTGGCCATATTTTTGCTGGTGGTTACGCTGCTGGATACTACAGTTACAAGTGGGCTGAGGTTTTAGATGCGGACGCTTTTGAGTACTTTCAAGAAAAAGGTGTTTTCAATAAAGAGGTCGCAACCTCATTTAAAGAAAATATTTTGGAGCGCGGTGGCACGGAGCACCCGGAAAAACTCTACATTAAGTTTAGAGGCCGCAAACCAAAAGTAGATGCACTCTTAAAAAGAGATCAACTGATTTAAAGGAAAAACCATGACTGAATCTTTAGCCCTAGTTTATAGAAATGATTCAAATGACGCTCTTGGCCTGTCCGAAGAGCTGATCACCTATTTGAAAAATAAAGGTGTTGGCACTGTTCATAGCTTTGCATCAACTGAACTTACTGAAGGGTGTTTTTCAGAATTGGCCACTCCTCCAGAAGCAGTCTTGGTTTTAGGTGGCGACGGCACATATCTTTCGGCCACTAGAGCACTTGTAAATTTAAAGATTCCTCTTGTCGGAGTGAATTTAGGCTCTTTAGGTTTTTTAACTGAAAACAAAAGTGACGAGGTCTACTCTCTTATCGATAAGATTTTAAACAAACAACTTCAAGAACACGAGCGCTCACTTATGGATGTTTTGGTCTGTTCAAAAGGAAAACAAATCAAAGCTTTAAAGTGTCTTAATGATGTGGTCGTAGAGCGTGGGGCTAGATCTCAACTCGTAAGGATCAAAATATTTTCACAAAACCACTTAGTTTCAGATTTGAAAGCTGACGGTCTGATTGTTTCAACTGCCACGGGGAGCACAGCTTACAATTTAGCCGCTGGCGGCCCTATCATCTTTCCTGAAACTAAAGCTTTTACTGTCACGCCTGTCGCGCCCCATAGCTTGACCTCTCGCCCTATAGTGCTACCAGATGATCATGAAATCAGACTGCAGCTTGCCAAAGGAGACCAGAGTGCTCAACTGACCGTTGATGGTATAAGCATTCAAGACATCGACCCTTCTTTTGAAATTATTTTGAAGAAATCAAAAGAAAACCTTTTAATTTTAAAAGACCCTTTTCACAATTACTTTGATTTGCTTAGAGAAAAATTAAAATTTGGAGAAAGAGCCTAATGTTAGCTGAATTAAGAGTTAAAAATTTTGCACTGATCAAAGATTTAAGTGTTCATTTTAAATCAGGCCTTAACGTCATCACCGGCGAAACTGGAGCCGGCAAGTCTTTGGTTTTGAAATCTCTCCACCTTTTGATGGGTGGTAAGGCACCTTCTGATATTGTTGGAAACTTTTCTGACAACACCCTGGTTGAAGGGCTTTTTACAATCTCTAACCGCTCCGACCTTCATCAGAAGCTTCAAAACTTAAGTTACCTTGGAGCAGAAGAGGACTCTTTACTCGTTAGACGCATCATCTCTTCAAAAGGAAAGTCTAAAACTTATATTAACGGATCACTTGCAACAGTCTCTGACTTAAAAGATATCGTCTCCCCGCTTGTAGAACTCTCTGCCAATTCAGAGCCCTTGATTGAGTTGACGAGCCAGCATGACAATAAAAACCTACAAAACCCTCCCTACCAGAGAGACCTGTATGATGTTTATTGTAAAAACAGAGATCTTAGGCATGAAATCTCAGGTCTTTACACAGAACTCAAAGAAAAGAAAAAAGATCTAGAGACTATCAACCAATCTGATTCTGACCGTTTACAAAAAATTGATTTTTTAAACTTTCAACTTTCCGAGCTTGATGACTTCTCACCTGTAGCTGGTGAATTTGAAACACTAAAAGAAAACAAGAAAAGACAGTTTAAAATTGAAAAGTACAAAGAGGTGATCTTTGGTGGTGAAGACATTTTAAATAACAATGACAATTCTGTACTCTCTCAAATCTACAGTTTTATGAGTGACGTTTCTAAACTCGAAGGTGACTTTATGGAATTAACAGCGCTTTCAAGCTCACTTGAAGAAGCGTCTAACTTAATTGAGACAGCAATCGCTGAACTTAAAAGTTTAAAAAACAATGCTACGGATGAAGATTCTGGTATGAGCTTTGAAGAGATCGAAGAGCGTTTAAGTACCTATGAGCATCTCTTTAGAAAGTACAACACAGACTCAGAAGGTTTGATGCAGATTTTTTCCAAGCTCTCCACTCAGCGTGAAGAGCTTGAGCAGATTGATGAGCATAGACTTAGAAAGCTAAATCCACTTTTAGCAGGGCTTACAAAATCAAGAATTTCTAACAAAACAAATTTTGAAAAACTGGTAAACAAGAGCTTAAGTGAACTCAATATGAAAGATCTTAACTTCACAGTTAAGTTTGAGCCCACTGCCCCTAGTGAGTACGGACAAGAGAGCACTTCATTTTGGTTAGCCCATTCTAAAGACGGTGCACAGGAGCGCTCAATTAAAAAGGCGGCTTCGGGCGGAGAACTTTCAAGACTGCTCCTTGCGATCAAAGGCGCACTGGAAAACCAAGAAGCTCCAAGAACTTATCTTTTTGATGAGATTGATGCAGGAGTGAGTGGACCAACAGCTGAAAAAGTTGGGAAGAAGCTTAGAGCTTTGGCCCACGGGCAACAGGTTATCACCATCACTCACCTTCCACAGGTGGCAGCACTTGGTGAACACCATTTCTTGATTGAAAAGACTTCTGGAACCACTGGTCATCAGACTGATTTAATTAGCTTAGACAATAAGGCAAGAGTGGCTGAAGTGGCTAGACTCATCTCTGGAGCAGAGGTCACCAAGGCCAGCTTAGTGCATGCAAAAAACTTGCTTGGGGTGCCAGGTCCTGTTTCTGGAAGCAGAGCGGCAATATAAGTCAGGTGCCAGGTAACATATGGCATTTAATTTTAACCAAAAAATTACTAATTAGCTCTGCAACTTACAGCTCATCCACATCAACAAACTTAAATTCATCCAGTTCGGCATTAGAGTCACAAACAAGCACTTTAAAATCACCATCCAACCAAGTTCCGAGGTTAAAAGCTCTGCTGTTAAAATTTGGGCCTTCAATTTTTAGATCAGCTCTAAAGTGATGATGACCACATATAAAAACATCAAAATCTTTTTCAGCTCCTAAGGCCTCTGTCCACTCTTTCCACTTCATTTGAAAATCTTTTTCTTGAGCTTCAGCAGGCTTTCCTTTTTGCTCCGTTGTGCTCATGGTGGAGCCTATCCACAAAACCACCCATTGAGGTAAAATTTTAATTAAAAACTTCATGAGTGGTGTTCTAAAAAACCAGCGCAGTCTTAAATAAGGCTTATCACTTTGATCGAGTTGGTCGCCGTGGCTGACCAAAAAGTCTTTATCATTTATTTTAAAACGTTTTTCTGATGGGTGGACCTTTACGTTCATACGTTTCCATAGTTGGCCCAATTGGAAGTCATGATTTCCCTCAAAGTAGTGAACACTTTTTTGAGCTGCTGCAAACCTTATTTTTAAAAGAGCTTCGGAGTGCATGTCTTGAAAAAGTTTTCTATCTCCTACCCACAAATCAAAAATATCGCCTACAAGGTAGAAGTCAGTGATTCTTTCATCATTTCTAATTTTATCTAGTAGACGTAAAAAAGCCCCATATCTCTTAGACTGGGGCTCATTTAAATGAACGTCAGAAACAAAGACGCGCATTTTTATCTACGCTTCTGCGTCTGGTTGCTTTTTTTCACGAAGAAAAGTGGGAACTTCTAAAGATTCATCATCATTTGAATTTTTAGGTGGGTTGTGAAAAAGAATATCTCTAGACATTTCTTTAGCGACCTCTTTTGGATCTTTCATTCCCATTTCCATTTGCTTTTCTTCTAAGTCGCTTTGCTCACGAAGTCTTTTGGCTTCTTGCTCAAGACGGTAAGCTCTAGCTTTTGCTAAAAGTGACTCTCTTGGAAAAGTAAGCTCTTCGTCAGCATCGTTTTGGTTGGTTGGACTAAGCTCTTCAGCTGAAGCCATTTTTTGATCATCTTTAGGCTGGGCAACCGCTTCTTTCTGATTAGAGTCTGGACCTTTATCGACAACGACATTGTCTCCGCTAGTTTTTTTTTGATAATCCAAAACAACTTCAGTTTCTGTTTTAATTGGAAGCTCTTGCTGAACTTGTGAAGATTTCGTTGCCGGCTGTGCTTCAACATAAGTTGTCGTTGTAGTGTTATCAGATTTAGAGTCAGAATCAGTTTGCGGAGCTGGCACAACATCGGTCACAACTGGAACGGCTTTAACAACTGACTGCTGAGCAGAATTTGTGTGGATCACATAATCTGGTTGTTTAAGGTCTACAGAACCTGCCATAATAGGGGCTCCTGCAGTAGCACCTTGAGTAGACTGTACCTGCGAAGGAAGCTCAACTTTTTTGTCATCACCAAAACCGGTTGCAATAACGGTTACTCTGACTTCATCACCCATGCTCTCATCTATCACTGCACCAAAAATAATTTCAGCATCTTCGTCAGCCGCTTCAGTCACAAGAGTTGAAGCTTCGTTTACTTCCCAAAGTGTAAGGTCTGGTCCACCAGTAACATTAATGATGATTCCAGTGGCTCCATCAATTGAGATGTTTTCAAGAAGAGGTGATGAAACCGCTGCACTTGCAGCTTCCATAGCACGCTGCTCACCAGAACCCACTCCTGAACCCATAATCGCCATACCCTGTGCTGACATGACTGTTCTGATATCTGCAAAGTCTAAGTTGATAAGTCCTCTAATGTTGATCAAATCAGAAATACCTTTTACAGCTTGAAAAAGAACTTCATCAGCTTTTTTAAATGTGTCTAAAAGTGGGGTGCGTTCATTTGAAATAGACAAAAGCTTTTGGTTTGGAATCACAATAAGTGTGTCTACTGATGCCTTAAGTTCTTCCAAACCTAAATCAGCATGCTTTCTTCTTTTTTTGCCTTCAAAGACGAAAGGCTTGGTCACAACACCAATTGTAAGAGCACCTAGCTCTTTAGCAATTTTAGCAACAACGGGAGCTCCACCAGTTCCTGTTCCACCACCCATTCCAGCAGTTACAAAAACCATGTCTGCACCTTTAAGATGATCTACAATTTCATTATAAGATTCAACAGCCGCACGTTTCCCAATTTCAGGATTGGCACCAGCTCCGAGGCCTTTTGTAAGCTCTGCACCTAATCTGATTTTACCTTCAGCTGCATTAGCTTCAAGGGCTTGTAAATCAGTGTTTGCAATTGTGAACTCTACACCGGAAAGACCGTTTTCAATCATTGTTTGGACAGCGTTTGAACCACCCCCACCGACACCAACAACTTTGATGTTTGCACCTATTGATTTTTCTTCTTGAAGCTCTATCATGCGCTCTCTCCTTATAGCCCTATAAAGTCTTTAAACTGCTTACCGAAAGACTTGAATGTGTCTCCGGCGTTAGTAGCTGATGAACTTGCACCTTTGTGTGCAGGACCTCTTTTAGTAGTTTCTTTTTTCTTTTTAATATTTAATTTCGAATAAGCGTAATGTAGTAAACCTGCAGCACATGCATTTTCTGCAGTGTCTAAAACGTCACTTGTCGTAGTTGGCAGATTTGGTCCCGCAGTTTTTACAGGTACATCAAGCATTTCACGGCCACATTCAATAAGCCCTTTGAGCTTGCAGCCTCCACCCGTAAAAACAATTCCAGCGCCAAGGTCTGTCATAAAACCGCTGTTTTCAATGTCTTCAGCAATAAGGCTCATTGTTTCTAAAGCTCTTGGGCCTATGATGTCAGCCAAAGTCTTTTTAGAAACAGATCTTGGAGCAGAACTGCCCACTTCTTGAATTTCAAGAAAGTCATCGCCAACGTTTTCTGCGCGACAGTCACCGTGCTCAAGTTTAATGCGTTCTGAATTAGCAGGTGATGTTCTCAAACCTACAGAAAGATCGTTGGTAAAATTTAATCCACCAATGGCCACGGCTCCTGTTGCTACAACTACGCCCTGTTTGTAGATGATCCACTCTGATGTGCCACCACCTATATCAACCAAACAGACACCTAAATCTTTTTCTTCGTCAGTAAGCACAGCTAAACTTGAAGCGTATTGCTGAAGCACAAAGTCTTTTACAACAAGCCCTGCATTTTCAACAGATTTAGTGATGTTTGGAAAAAGGCTTCTCGTCCCAGCTATAATATGAACTGTAGACTCTAGACGCACACCCTGCATACCAATAGGGTTTGTGATTTCACCTAGGCCATCTAATGTGTACTCTTTTGGAAGTGCATGAATGATCTCTCTATCTTCAGGAAGCAAGACAGCTTTGGCTGTTTTCATAGCATTGTCTATGTCGATTTGTTTAACCTCATCGCCTTCAACTGCTGCCAAACCATTTGAATCAAATGAACGCGTATTCATTCCGCCAATGCTCACATAAATGTTTTTGATGTCATGGCCAGAGCTTAGTTCTGCCTCACGTTTGGCCTTTTTAATGGCCTCGCTTGTCATTCCGATGTCAACAATAGCGCCTTGCTTAACTCCACCGTGTTTTACAAAACTTTGTCCAAGAACTTTTAGGCCTTCAGAAGTGGCCTCTGCAACAAGTATAGAAACTTTAGTCGAACCGATGTCTAGTGCGCAAACTATGGGTTTGCTGTTCAATCTGATTGTTTCCAAAGTCGCCTCCTTAAAAGTTTGAGCTTGAAATTGAAAGAGCGCAAAGGCGTTTCAAACTGCTACTTAAGCTTTAATCTAAATTGTAACTTTATTTTTCACACCGAGTCTAGACCAATATCCAGGTTGCTCTTTTTAACTACACCCCCTCTAAACTTACGTGCAAAAAAAGTCCTGTCTATAAGACTAAGAACTGCATCACTAAGTGACAAGGATTTTCTTTTTGTATTTCTTTAAGAGACTTTGTTTTTTTTAAGAGACACAACAACTCTATCACCAAATCTAGCATCTAAAACTTGCGCTTCTAAACCATGAAAACGTAAATATTTTATCACTTTTGAGAGGCGATCGATCTGTTCTAAAAAATTTTTTTCTTGAATCAGAACGCGTCCTTTTATGCCAGAAAAAATAAAAACCAAATCATCTTCAATCAAAACTTCTGACAAAGAACCTCTAGAAAGAAGCCCCTCTTTTTCAAGTTTCAAATAAACTGAAACTGCCTTAAGTCTGTTTTTTTTGATTAAAAATTCATCGCTATTTAAGATTGGCAAGTTGGGGATTTTGTATTGTGGCACTTCAGAAAAAACCTCACCGCTTTTGTCGACCAATTTGTAAACACCTTTAGTGAGAAAAGCGAGAACAGGCTCTTGTAAATAAACGTTTATTTGCGCGGGGCCCACTAATGCTTTTATCAAAACTGCTTTTTCAACGAAAGGCTGTTTAGAAAAATCTTCTGTATCTTGAAAGCCTTTGTCAGAAAGGTTTTTAGAGAGTTTTAAAATATCCTCTTCAGAATAAAAACTGTAGGCATCATTTTGAGCAATCAAAATTCTAGGTGGCAATTTGCTGTTTTTATTTTGCATATAAAACAAAAAATAAGCTCCTATAAAAAGAGCAAAAACCACACCTGCAAAAATTTTTCTGTAATTCATCACTGCCTAAAGTCTAAGATCTTTTTCATAGGCATACAACTTTTGGTGAACCAAATATTTACGTAGATTCAATCAAAGCTTTAATCAAATTTTCAAAAGGAACCCCACCCGCGGCTAATGCTTTAGGAAAAAGTGAGGTGGGCGTGCAACCAGGTAAGGTGTTCACCTCCATAAAATAAAGAGCTTTTTCATCATCAGTCATCAAAAAATCGATCCGGCCATAGGTTTTAAGACCAAAAGACTTGAAGATTTTTAATGCATAATTTTGCAGCTTTTTTTTAGTTGCTTCTTTTATAGGTGCGGGCACTAAATAGTCCGTAGCCCCCTTAGTGTACTTGTTCTTCATATCATAAAAACCAGTCTTTGGTCTGATCTCGATCACTTCAAAAGCCTGATTTTCAAATACAGAGACTGTCAGTTCTCGACCTATAAGCCGCTTTTCAACAAGCGCAACTTCATCCCATTTAAAAGACTCTCTAAGAGCCTCCTCAAGTTCGATAATATCAGAGCAGAGTGTAACGCCCCTACTTGAGCCAGATTGGGCTGGTTTGACCACATAGCCATCTTCCCATGATGAAATAAGTGTGAGTTCATCGTCATTAAGTGGGCTCTCAACAGTGCATGTGACGCTTGGAAGAGTGGGAACGCCCTCTTCTTTAGCCCTAGCAATTGATTTTTTCTTATCAAAAGAAAGCTTTGAAGCCTCAACACCAGAACCTGTGTAGGCAATGCCTAAACTTTCTAAAAGCTTTTGAACGACCCCGTCTTCACCAAATTTGCCGTGCATTGCATTTAAGCAAACTTTTGGCTGCAGTGACTTTAAGTTGGCCTCTAGATTTTCATCGTATTCAAAAACTTTGTATTCATAACCAAGCCCATCAAGAGCAGCTTGAAAAGCCTTAGATGTCATCCGGCTGATTTCAGCTTCTGACTCATGCCCACCCTGAACAACTGCAATCACAACAAACCCTCCCAATCTCCTAAGTAGCACACTTCATTATGAAGCTTAATTCCAAAAAGATGCTCCACTTTTTTTTGAGCAATTCCAATAGCACAGTGGATGTCCAAAGCCTTGGCCCCACCTTTATTCACAATAAAATTTGCGTGTTTTCTAGAGATTTCCGCACCACCATACTGATAGCCCTTAAGTCCTGCCTGCTCTATTAGATGACCAGCAGATTTTTGCTCAGGGTTCTTAGGATCGCTTAGCGGGTTTCTAAAAACTGAGCCGCAACTAGGCTCTGAAAGGGGCTGCTTTGAAGCCCTCAATTCTTGGGCTTCCTTCACAAGCTCTTTAACATTTTCAAGCTTTGGATCTAAAGGCCACGAGAGTACAACTTCGGTGATCGCCCCCGGCTCCCAGCCCTTGCTCTTACGGTAAGACCACTCAATATCAGAATTTTTATAGTTTTTTTCAACAAAGGCACCACCCTCAAAAACCAAGACCTTAAAACTTTCTACGATTTCAACAAATTCTTTAGGTGTGATTGTTTCACTCACCCCGGCGTTCATCACAACGCCACCAGCTAAATCACCTGGTAGGCCTGATAAAAATAAAGACGGAGCTAAATCCTCTTTTAAAAATCTACGCATGGCCTTCATTTTTAAGGTTCCCGCTTTACAGCGGATTCTTAAGTGACTCTCGTCAGACTCATCTTCTATTCCAGTAAAGTTTTTAAAACAAATCACCAGGCCACGCACACCTTTGTCACTGATCAACACATTGCTGCCGCCGCCTAAGTACGTGATTGGAATGGATTTTTTTAAAGACCAATCAAGAGCCTTTTTAATTTCATCAATGTTTTTGGGAAGACAGAAAAAATCCGCATCACCACCAATTTTCCAGGAGGTGTAGGGCGCTAAATTTGTCTTTTCTAAAATCTCTACGCTCATAAGCTCGATCTATCCAATTTTTCTACCCGATTTTGTTGATTTAGTTCAGATGTTTAGCCACTAAATCTGAAATTTTATAAACATCTCCAGCGCCAAGTGTGATGATAACATCCCCTGGTTTTGAAGACTTCAAAAGATCGGCACTTACAGTTTCGAAATCTCCTGTAGCCATAAAGACTTTAGAGTTCGTGACGTTTCTCAAAAGATCGGAAGACTCATAACCTTTAAGTGGAGCCTCTCCAGCTGGATAAACTTCAGTTAAATAAAGCTCGTCTGCCATATCAAAAGCATTTTTAAACTGATCCCAACAGGTTTTAAGACGCGAGTATCTATGAGGTTGAAAAACGCATCTTATTCTACAGCCTAAAAACCTTTTTTTGCAGGCTGTGAGTGTTGCAACAATTTCTGTAGGATGATGAGCGTAGTCATCGACAACCATAAGGTCTCTTTGTTCATGGTCAGCTTTGATCTCAAAACGTCTTTTAACTCCAGTGAAAGACTCAATGCCTTCTTTTATAGTCTCAAAATCAATGCCAGCCCTAAGACCTATAACCATTGCCGCTAGTGCATTGAGAGCATTGTGGTTTCCTGGCAGAGGAGCTCTAAACTCTCCCAAAACACTTTCTTTGTGACTCACCTGAAACAAAGATTTTCCAAAATCTCTTAAACAGAACTCATTGTGCTCACCAAAACCGTAAGAAATTGATTTTTTCTGAAAGTTCTCAAACATTTTTTTACAGTCTTCATCATCGCCGCAGTAAACTACAGATCCATAAAATGGAATGCGGTCTGCAAATTTTAAAAAACAGTCTATTAAATTTTGGTAGCTTCCGTAATGTTCAATGTGGTCGTTATCGATGTTGGTGATGACTGAAAGTTCTGGCGAAAGTTTT
>Ga0209309_10004296_pt1 | contig 11872 bp, 10 predicted proteins | sample COGITO_mtgs_1204_2_FD_184807 | JGI IMG/M metagenome (GOLD analysis project Ga0209309, IMG submission 184807) | Pelagic marine microbial communities from North Sea - COGITO_mtgs_120412 (SPAdes) (version 2) | ecosystem: Environmental > Aquatic > Marine > Epipelagic ...
GTCGTGCATATTGGCATAATGAGAAGCTTAAAGATTTTGATGCGCAATTGGTTTTGGGAGAATTTCAACACAACCAATTGGATCATTTAAATCTTCTTGGCCCAAATCCATTTAAAGCGGGATATGTAAAAATGGATGCTGTGCCTTTGATGAAAGAAAAAGATCTTTTTAAAAATGAAAGACCGACAGTAATTTACAACCCACATTTTGATCCAGAATTTTCTTCATGGAACAAAGTCGGGATGGAAGTTTTAGAATATTTTTACAACCAAGAAACCTACAATCTAATTTTTGCACCACACTTACACCTATTCGATCCACAAAAGTCTGGAGAAAAAGCTGAAAATATTCCACAGAAATATTTGGATTCAGATAAAATTATAATAGATTTTGGAGGAGAGAAAAGTGTTAATATGCTCTATATAAATTCCGCAGACATTTATTTGGGTGATGTGTCCAGTCAGGTTTACGAATTTATTATTAAACCGAGACCTGCTATTTTCCTGAATACAAGAAATATAAATTATAAAAACGACATTCATTATAGATTTTGGAAAACGGGAGAAGTTATAAATAATATATCTGGATTAAATAAAGCGTTATCCAACACATCGAGATTATTTGAAAAATACAAACCGGTACAGAAAAAAATAACTGCGGAAAATTATTACCAATATGAAGGTAAGACCGCATCTGAAACAGCAGCAGAACAAATAAATAATTTCTTAAGCCGATAAAAATGAAAGAAGAAGTTTACAAAGTTTTAGAAATACTTAAAAAAGGTGGAATCATACTCTATCCTACCGATACGGTTTGGGGCATTGGATGCGATGCAGGCAATTTTGAGGCCGTTAAAAAAATCTATGCACTCAAACAACGTGAAGAAAGCAAATCGATGATTTGTCTTGTTTCTGGTTTACAAATGCTGGAAAAACACGTTAGCGAAATACCACAAATGGCATACGAACTTATGGATTATGCCGTAAAACCTACAACGATAATCTACGATGCGCCGTTTAACGTAGCAGAAAACCTTATTGCAGAAGATAATTCGCTGGCAATTCGCGTTACAGATGACGAATTTTGCAGAAGCTTGATACGTAAACTGCACAGACCGCTAGTATCTACCTCAGCAAATCTAAGCGGAGAAAAAGCACCAATGAATTTCAAAGAAATAAGCGATGTCATTTTAAAAGGCGTTGACTATGTCGTAAATTTGCACCGTGATAAGAAAGGTGCTAATCCATCAACAATTATTAAATTGAAGAATGATGGCAGTGTGAAGGTAATTAGGGAATAGAGTAATTGACTTAAGATGAAATATCCTAAGACTTACAATCTTTACTCTTATTGCTCTATAACAATTAAAAACTTTGCGCCTTAGCGTATTTGCGAGAATAATAAACAATGCCAAACCCAAAACATACTTCAGCACTTAAGAATAATATCTTCAGGACGATTTCGCAAGCGGCCAAAAACCTAGATCTCGAAACGTTTGTTATTGGAGGCTATGTACGTGATTATTTGTTGAAACGCGGAGAAGCTAAGGATATAGATATCGTAGCGGTGGGAAGCGGAATTGCTTTAGCAGAAGAAGTTTCAAGATTACTTCCTGGAAAACCTCAAGTTACCGTATTTAAAAATTACGGTACGGCTATGCTTAAAAATGGCGGTATAGAACTTGAATTTGTAGGCGCTAGAAAGGAATCCTATACTGAAGAAAGCAGAAATCCAGAAGTGGAAACTGGAACCCTCGAAGACGACCAAAACCGTCGTGATTTTACAATTAATGCGCTTGCATTAAGTTTGAACGAAAATAATTTTGGCGATCTGCTTGATCCATTTAATGGTGTTGTTGATCTTAAAAATAAAATAATTCGTACGCCGCTCGACCCAGATATAACATATAGCGACGACCCGTTACGTATGATGCGTGCTATTCGCTTTGCAACTCAACTTGATTTTACAATCGAAAAAAAATCTTTAAATGCAATTACCAAGAATGCAGACCGTATAAAGATTATTTCAAAGGAGCGGATTGTTGACGAGCTCAATAAAATTTTGCTTTCTCCAATTCCTTCAAAAGGATTTGCATTGATGCACAAGACAAAGTTGTTGAATCTAATCTTACCAGAGCTTTTTGACCTTCAGGGAATTGATGAAAAAGAAGGGCAAACACATAAAGATAATTTTTGGCATACGTTAGAAGTGGTCGATAACATATCGCAAGCCACTGATAATCTCTGGTTACGTTGGGCTGCGTTATTGCACGATGTTGGTAAAGCTCCCACAAAACGTTTCGACAAGAAAATTGGCTGGACCTTCCACGCACACGAATTTGTAGGCAGCAAAATGGTATATAAACTTTTCAAGAGATTGAAAATGCCTTTGAACGACAAAATGAAATTTGTACAAAAAATGGTGTTAATGAGTTCGCGACCAATCGTTTTGGCTAGTGATGTTACAGACAGCGCAGTACGAAGATTGATTTTTGATGCTGGTGAGTTTGTTGAAGATCTAATGACACTTTGTGAAGCAGACATTACGACTAAGAATCCAAAAAAATTCAGGAAATATCACCAAAACTTTCAATTGGTTCGCGATAAGATCGTTGAAGTGGAAGAACGAGACCATGTTCGTAATTTTCAACCGCCAGTTAGCGGTGAAGAAATTATGAAAACGTTTAATCTAAAACCTTCAAGAGAAATAGGATTGATAAAAGATGCAATTAAAGAAGCTATTTTGGAAGGAGAAATTTCCAACGATTACGAGTCCGCACGCGAATATATGCTTAAAAAAGGAGAACAACTTGGGTTGGAAACAGTCGGTAGCAGGTAGTAGATAGTAGATAGTAGATAGTAGATAGTGAAAAAACAATTTTGATTTCAGTTTCGGTTTCAGTTTCAGTTTCGATTTAAATTTTTTAAGATGTACAGAAAATCGGTTAAAATAGCTTTAATACTTGTATACCTGGTCATCGTTGCCGGTGCTATGGTGCGTATGACGGGTAGCGGAATGGGCTGCCCAGATTGGCCTAAATGTTTTGGTTATTATATTCCGCCTACAGAAATCGAGGAATTGGAATGGCAGCCTAAACGTAGCTTTGAAAAAGGACAAGTTATAATCCATAATGAAACGCTTCAGGTTGCTTCTAAAGATTTTACGACTGCTAAAGAATTTGATGCTTCAAATTGGAAACTTTATACAAAACACGATTACGCAACATTCAATGTTTGGCATACTTGGATCGAGTATATCAACCGTTTGTTCGGTGCGCTTTCAGGTATTGCGATATTGATCATGGCGATTCTTTCTTTCAGAAAATGGAAATTCAAAAAAAGGATTACGATACTTTCAGTGTTAAGCGTCTTCTTGATAGGGTTTCAAGCTTGGTTAGGTGCAACGGTAGTTTATTCTGTACTATCCCCTGTTAAGATTACCATACATATGTTAATGGCATTGGTAATCGTGGCTGTATTGCTTTATCTACTTCAGATTTCAAAAGAAAAAATCAAGATTTTCAAGGTATCTCAACCGTTCAAAATTATATTGATTGCAGCACTTTTTTTAACACTTGTTCAAGTTACTTTGGGAACACAGGTTAGGCAATTTGTAGATGACCAGATCGATGTTTTTGGCTATGACGCCAAATCTTCTTGGCTTAGCGATACACCGCTCGTTTTTTATGTGCACCGCACATTTTCAATTTTAATTTTCTTGCTAAATTTCTCAATTTGGTTTATAAATAGAAAAAACGGTTACAACCTAAAATATGTAAACCTGCTTATGGTATTGCTTATTTTGGAAATAGGCACAGGTATTGCTATGTATTATCTCGACTTTCCCATACTATCACAGCCGTTACACCTTGTTATTGCAACACTGTTTTTTGGCGTACAATTTTATGTTGTTTTAGAAGCTTTCCGCAAGTCACGAACGGTTAAAAGTTTGTAACTTTGCAATCCTAAAAAATTGAAAATGATTTACAGATTCCGAGTGATATTGGATACAGACGAAGATGTTTTCCGTGATATTGAAATCGAGGCTTCTGCAGATATGGAGCAGTTTCACGACGTTATTACCCAATCTTTTGGTTTTGAAGGCCAAGAAATGGCTTCGTTCTATATAAGCAACGACAAATGGGAACAAGGCGAAGAAATAGCACTTTTCGATATGAGCGAAGGCACCGAACAAATACGTATGATGCAGGAAACATTGCTTGAAGATGCCGTTTGGGAAAAACAAACGCGTTTAATCTATGTTTATGATTTCTTGAATTTGTGGACATTTATGGTGGAACTCGCTGAAATTACTGACTATGAAGATGGCCAATCATATCCAAACCTAATGTATGCTGAAGGTCAATTACCTGCATATGCGCCCGAAAAACAATTTGAAGGCGATGATCTTGACGATTTAAACGAAGCCTACGGCGAAGAAGATTACGATTTAGATCCAGATGATTACGAAGATCTAGATTTTGATGAGAATTGGAATTAATCAATTCTGAATTCAAAATGTTGAATTCAGAAATATATAATAGTTCAAAATACAATCCAAGTTTTCCGATTCATAATTTTTAATTCAAAATTCAAAATTTAAAAAATGCTCAACCTATATTCTACCCATATTGCTTCATTATCCATTCATCGCGTTGGCAATAAAAGCCGCAGCGAAGGCGTACTTCTATCAAAAGAGCCTTATAAGATGGATGATGAGATACGGCCGTTAATGAAAGAATTTTTTCTAAAGCCGTTTCGCGATAAGGAAGAGAATTATTTCCAGTTTGTACACGAAGCTGACTTGGAATTCCACGAGCTTTTCAATATCAGTTCTGCTATTTTCGATAATCCCGAAAACATTCACGAGCAAAGCCAAAAAATTGCAAGACATCTTTTTGAGCAGTCGCTAAATGCCCATATCAAGAGCGGTGAAATTTATGTTGCCTACTTGGAAGGTGTTCAGCTCGATAATCAAAAAGTTAATGCTATCGGCATTTTTAAATCTGAACTTAAACAGGATTTTCTTCAGTTTTCAGAAAAAGAAAACCAGCTGGAAGCGCATCTTCAGCAAGGCGTAAATCTTAATAAACTCGATAAAGGCTGTATTATTTTCAATGCGAATAAAGATGAAGGCTACAAAGTCCTTTCAGTAGATAGCAACCGTTACGATGCAAAGTATTGGCTGGAGAGTTTTTTGGGCGTTGATGCATTTGCAGATGATAATTTTTACACAAAAAAATACTTGAAATTCTGTCAAGATTTCGCCAAGGATGTTGTTTTACCTGCGGAAGACAAAAAGGAAGAAGTGATGTTTATGAACCGTGCCGTAAATCATTTCGCTAAAAACGACGCGTTCGAAGAAACCAATTTTATAAATGAAGTTATCGACAATCCTGCACTTGTAGGTGAATTTAACAACTACAAACATACACAGGCACCTAAATATAAGATCGAGGACCTTACCTCGTTCCCAATTGCAAATACAGCTGTTACCGCAGCGCGGAAGAAAATAAAAAATATAATCAACCTTGATACGCATATTCAGATTAAGTTGGATTTTATAAATCCAGAAAGTGCTGAGAAATTTGTTGAAAAAGGTTGGGACGAAGAAAAGCAAATGTATTATTATCTTGTTTATTTCAATAAGGAAGAAAAAAGTTAAAAGATTAACGATTGCTGAATTTTGATTGTTGATTTTTGAAGTCACAAATCATAAACTTAAAATTCCAAATTCCAAAAATCTGTTTGGAGTTTGGAATTTAACTTTTGGTATTTTTTAATCTTAAATCTTAAACCTTGAATTTTAAACACAAAATTGTGTAACAATTTTTAAGGGATTTCGTCATATTTGCAGCAACCACCAAAACCAATCCTGTGCAGGAAATACTTACCATTAAAAATCTTACGAAGAAATTTGGGAGCCTTACAGCCGTCAATGATCTTTCGTTTACAATAGAAAAAGGCAACGTTTACGGAATTTTAGGTCCAAACGGAAGCGGAAAATCTACAACACTTGGCATTGTATTAAACGTAGTCAATAAAACTAGCGGTGAATTCCATTGGTTCGATGGCACCGACTCAACACACAACGCCTTGAAAAAAGTGGGCGCTATTATCGAGCACCCAAACTTCTACCCGTATATGACGGCGGAACAGAACTTAGAACTTGTTTGCAAAATAAAAGGTGTGTCATCCAAAAAGGTTCAGGAAAAGTTGGAGGTTGTTGGGCTGTTAGACAGAAAAGACAGCAAGTTCAAACAATTTTCTTTGGGTATGAAACAACGATTGGCTATCGCTTCGGCATTGCTTAACGATCCTGAAATATTAATTCTTGATGAACCTACAAACGGACTTGATCCGCAAGGAATCCACCAGATTAGGGAGATTATTAAAAATATTGCTGCAACTGGAACTACAATTTTGCTCGCCTCTCACCTACTTGACGAGGTTGAAAAAGTATGTTCGCACGTTGTAATTCTTCGTAAAGGCGTAAGCCTCTATTCTGGCACTGTTGATGGAATGAATGCCAGCCACGGTTTCTTTACCCTAAATTGTAGTGATATGGAAGCATTGGAATCTGCTTTGGCTCAATTGCCAGAAATAAGTTCTACTAAAATTGAGGAAGGTTATTTGGTCGCTTATTTAAGTGTGCCGTTGGACTCAGCAACCCTTAACAGATTACTTGCAGAAAAAGGCATCTTTCTTTCTCACCTTGTAAAACGTAAAGAAAGTCTTGAAGAACAATTCCTAGAACTAACCAAAAACCAAAACTAAGCCACCATGTTACGATTGCTTAATATAGAACTCCAGAAAATACGTTATAATCGTTCTGCAAAGGTTATTACGATTGTTTATTTCATACTAATCACATTCATTGCCCTAATAGCATCGATTGAATTTAATTTCGGCGGAATAAATTTTAGAGTTGCAGATCAAGGCATTTTCAACTTCCCGTTTATCTGGCATTTCAATACCTATATTGCGGCGGTATTAAAACTCTTTCTTGCCATTGTAATCGTTTCGATGATGAGCAATGAATATAGTTATAGAACACTCAAGCAAAATCTAATCGATGGCTTGAGCAAAAAGGAATTCGTACTCTCAAAATTTTTAACCGTCTTATTATTCGCAGCAGTTTCTACTGTTTTTGTATTTATAGTAACCATTATATTGGGCTATTCATTTTCAGATTATACCGAAATAAGTATTGTATTCAGTGACCTTCAGTATCTGTTAGCTTACTTTTTAAAATTAGTTGCTTTCTTTTCATTCTGTCTCTTTTTAGGCGTATTAGTTAAGCGATCTGCTTTCGCACTTGGATTTCTATTTATATGGTATATCGCAGAAAGTATTGTCTATGCATTGATGCAATGGAAATTTTTCAAGGACACGGATATTGCCTACAGTATTGCGCGCTTTTTCCCGTTGGAATCGATGGCACTTCTTATTAAAGAACCTTTTTCACGTTTGGGTGCAGTACAATCTGCCGCCAACCAATTGGGCGAAAATTTTACCAAGAACTACGATGTACAATGGTTACAGATTGTTACTGTTTTGATTTGGACGTTTGTTTTTATATACGGCTCTTACGCCATATTAAAAAGTCGCGATCTATAGCTTCTAAATTAGTCGTGTCCGACTAAGATTAAAGATCGTTGCACTTTAAGACATAATTTGTAAGACTTATTTATATTATATTGGTAATAAGTATTTTTTCGAGAGAAACCAAGAATTATTCAGAAAACTAAATCCAACGCAATTGTAAGGTAGACAAATAAAAAAATTCCTTAACACCTGCTGTTAGTACTTATAGAGGTTTTTCATAAAAGCTTCTAAATAGAACTTGGAAAAGGATTTTGAGCCGAAAGGTTCTTAATCCTTTTTTTGATATATGCCGAAAGTAATTTTTTTTGCTCTAAAAAATTCAATAAAATTATTTTTGAATTGATATAAGATGTTTTTCAGACTATTTTTCCAGAGTGCATTTTAAGGAATAGAGATAATGGATAACTTCATTTTCTGTTGAAGCGGTATATTAATTTCAAAATTTTTCAGAAGAAAATATCAGCGGTTTATCTTCATCATTTTTCCGTATTTTTGCATTGCTATGAAATTCAATATTGTATCAGATTATACACCGAGCGGCGACCAACCGACAGCAATAAAATCTTTGGTTGAGGGCATCGATGCCAAAGAAAAATTCCAGACCCTTTTGGGCGTTACCGGAAGTGGAAAGACCTTTACCGTTGCAAATGTTATAGAGAGCGTCCAGAAACCTACATTGGTTCTTGCCCATAATAAAACACTTGCGGCACAGCTCTATTCAGAATTTAAACAGATCTTCCCCAATAATGCTGTGGAATATTTCGTGAGCTATTACGATTATTATCAGCCAGAAGCATTTATACCAAGTAGCGGAACTTACATTGAAAAAGACCTTTCCATCAATGAGGAAATCGAGGTTATGCGTTTAAGTACGACTTCTTCCCTACTTTCTGGCAGACGTGATGTAATTGTTGTGGCTTCCGTATCATGTATTTATGGTATTGGAAATCCTGCAGAATTTCAGAAAAATGTAATAAGTCTTCAGAAAAATCAGGTACTTGCCCGCACAAAATTATTGCATAGACTTGTACAAAGTCTTTACTCGCGTACGGAAGCAGAATTTAGTCACGGTCGCTTCCGAATAAAAGGAGATACGGTTGATGTTTTTCCCGGTTATGCCGATAATGCCTTCAGAATTCATTTTTTCGGAGATGAAGTTGAAGATATTGAAGCTTTTGACCCAAAAACAAATGAGGTTATTGAAAAATACGAACGTTTGAATATCTATCCTGCCAATATGTTTGTAACCTCACCAGATGTTTTGCAAGGTGCGATAAAAGAAATACAGTTCGACATGGTTAAGCAAGTCGATTATTTTAAAGAGATCGCAAAGCCTTTGGAAGCGAAACGACTTGAAGAAAGGACAACTTTCGATCTTGAAATGATTCGCGAATTGGGATATTGTAGCGGTATCGAAAATTATTCACGTTATCTTGATAGACGTTTACCAGGAACCCGACCTTTTTGTCTATTAGACTTTTTCCCAGATGATTATTTGATGGTAGTTGACGAAAGTCACGTGACGATTCCACAAGTTGGTGCAATGTACGGCGGCGACCGTTCACGAAAAGAAAATCTGGTTGATTATGGTTTTAGGCTTCCAGCAGCAATGGATAATAGACCGTTGAAGTTCGACGAATTTGAAGCGATGCAGAATCAGGTGATTTATGTAAGCGCGACACCCGCAGATTATGAACTAGAAAAAAGTGGTGGTGTTTATGTGGAACAGGTTATTCGGCCGACAGGATTATTAGATCCGCCAATAGAGGTGCGACCAAGTTTAAACCAGATCGATGATCTTTTGGAAGAAATACAAAAACGGGTAGAAATTGATGAACGCGTTTTGGTGACGACACTTACAAAACGTATGGCTGAGGAATTGACAAAATATCTTACAAGGGTTCAGGTTAGATGCCGTTACATACACAGCGATGTTGATACTTTAGAGCGCGTGGAGATTATGCAAGATCTCCGTTTGGGTATTTTTGATGTACTCGTTGGTGTAAATCTTTTACGCGAAGGACTTGATCTACCTGAAGTTTCACTGGTAGCGATCTTGGATGCCGACAAAGAAGGTTTTTTACGTAGTAACCGTTCGCTAACACAAACTGTTGGCCGTGCCGCACGTAATATTAATGGCCTAGCAATTATGTATGCCGATAAGATCACTAGAAGTATGCAGGAAACCATCGATGGTACTGAATATCGACGATCTAAACAGATGGAATATAACAAAGCGAACAACATTACGCCTACACAGATTAAAAAATCCTTCGAAAATTCTTTGACCAAAGCGAAACAAGAAGCTTATACTTTTGAAAACGCCGAAAGCCTTTCTGCCGCAGAACCTGCAGGAGAATATCTAACAAAAGCCCAGGTCGAGAAAAAGATTCGCGACACAAGAAAAGCGATGGAAAAAGCAGCCAAAGACCTAGACTTTATGATGGCCGCCAAGTTGCGTGATAAAATCAAGATGTTGCAGAAGAATTTGGAAACTGTTGAATAGTTAGTTAATTTTTCATTTTCTGAAATTTACTGTTTTAGTATATTTTATCATACTTATCCTAAGTTGTGCGTAATTTAATATAATCCTAAATTCAATTGAATAATTTATCAAGATTTGAACAATTCTATCTGAAGATTAAAGGAAATAGATGGTATTTTCTTTTTTCGATATTTTGTCGTTTCACATTATCTTACGCATTTATTGTTGCTGGTACAACCAAGATTATTGGCGAAAAATTTGCAAGCGGATTATCGGCACTTCACCCGATGGGCGCTTATCTTGAGGCTCTTCATCATACTGGTTATTATTATACATTCATCGGGATAGCTCAAGTTATTGCCGCTATTCTACTTTTAATACCTCGGACTGTAGCACTGGGTGCACTATTATATTTTCCAATTATTGTGAATATTTGGATATTATCATTTGCCCTTCGATTCGAAGGCTCATTTTTAACATCTCCTTTAATGGTGTTTGCCAATATGTATCTTCTCTTTTGGAATTATGATAGACTAAAATATATTCTACCCTTTAAACAGTTTCCTAATCATAAGTTGTTTGTAAAACCTGAAAAATATACAAAAAAAATTCCCTTTTTTTTCTTTACTGGAGTACTTACAACAATTATTTTCTTCATAATTTTAGAACAATTTGGGTATGATGCTATGCCAAGAATAAGATTATCAGATTGCATAGAACAATTCAAGAACACTAATAACGAAGCAGTTGGATATGGCTTTTGCGAATGTGTTTATACGAATGGAAAACCTTTAGACGAATGTCTAGATGAATTTGAAAAAGCAAAAAAATAGATAATGGAATAAAAACTACGCACAACAATGTGTCTAAAAATTAGGCGAAACGGTAATAAATTCAAGGCTTTTGGCTCATATTAAAAATTGTGTTTAACCGAAATTTTCGTGATTTGAAATCGCGTACTTTTCATATACTAAATGTTGTACACTTTAAGAAAATCGTGCAAGCCAACAAATTCGGGCAGAATATCTAAAGTTTGTGCCTAAAAAAGTAAAAAGATGAATAACGAACTGATTGAACAAAAAAGTTGTTGGAAACGAAACTGGAAATGGCTCGTTCCTGTAAGCGGAATAGTTCTGATTTCAGTCGGAATTTTCATCTCTTCTTTTATGAGTGGAATTACAACTGACTTTGCACAAGCTTATGCAGATACTGCACTTTATGAAAATGCTCTTTTAAAAGTAAATAAGGACCCGAAAATAAAAGAACTGCTTGGCGAAATTGGACCGCTAGGAAATATAGCAATTTTTGAAGGACAGACAGAATATAGCAATAATAACAAATCAGTAAATTCAACCGTTCGGATAATCGGAAAGAAGGGAAAAGCGAAAATGGATATTATAGCGGACAGAATAAATGAGGAATGGAAATATTCAAAAATTAACGTCCGAATTAAAAATCCACCTGAAAAAAAACAAACAATTGAAATCAACACAGCGGAATAAAAACAGTGGGGAACACACCTTATATAAGCTATTGATTGGTCTGTCCTCACTTGGAAAATTCTGTGGGTTTTCCAAAGTCAATTTTTATTTGGAAAGGTACGCGCTAAAACCCGTCACAGTTCATATACAAAAATGTTAGACTTAATTTAATACTAACCAAGTAAATGATAGGAATATTAGTTGCAATTGCCGTTTCTTGGCTACTTCTATACCTTATTGAAAGAAAGCATATTTTTGTACTAGGATTTCTTCCAATAACCAGAAGGCTAGAACAATTT
>Ga0209309_10004304_pt1 | contig 11852 bp, 9 predicted proteins | sample COGITO_mtgs_1204_2_FD_184807 | JGI IMG/M metagenome (GOLD analysis project Ga0209309, IMG submission 184807) | Pelagic marine microbial communities from North Sea - COGITO_mtgs_120412 (SPAdes) (version 2) | ecosystem: Environmental > Aquatic > Marine > Epipelagic ...
CTATACTTTTCACCAATTGCAGCCAGTAGCTTTGACTCTTGCCAACGATGACGATTTATAGCGCGGTTATGCTGTGAATTTTCAAATCGGTCGTAATCGTTAGTTGTACCCAACAAACTATGAATATAAAGCCCTGGGATACCTTCAAGCGCAAACATAATTGCGTGAGCACACATAAATCGCTCAAGGCCAAACTTATCGGGGCCATTGTGCGTCCCTTGAAGTGCATCAAATAAAGCAATATTTAGCTCGTACGGTGTATGTGTGCCATCGTTACTTGTACGCATAGATACACGACCACCAAACTGCATGGTTGTACTTACTAGTGACGCCACTTCGCTAGGTTGTAGTAAACCTTCAATTGGTCTGAGCCCTACTCCATCGTGCGAGGCTATAAAGTTAAAGTATGCAGTACCATTTTGCGCAGGCGGCATACTCATCATCCAATGTTTAATTGCTGTACTATCTCCGCTAAGTAATGTGTGTAGCAACAATGGCGGTAAGGCAAAGTTATAAATACTGTGCGCTTCGTTGGCATTACCAAAATAAGACAGGTTTTCTTGGTTTGGAATATTGGTTTCGGTAATTATAACTACGCTGGGCTCTGCGTGCTCAATAAGTGTTCGCATTAGCCTTACTGCTTCATGTGTTTGCGGCAAGTTAATGCAACTTGTATTAAGCTGTTTCCACAAAAATGCAACCGCATCGAGTCTAAATAAACGTACGCCATTGTCTAAATAATGGCGAATTATTCCCACAAACTCTTTAAGTACATCAGGATTGCCAAAGTCAAAATCAACCTGATCGTGACTAAAGGTACACCACACGTGCTTTTCGCCGCTTGGCGTAGTTACAGTATTTAATAATGATGAGGTTCGCGGGCGAACAACTTGGCTTAAATCATCCGTTAAGCTGGCCGTTTTGAAATAGTCTTTACCCGGGTGTAAATCATTTAAAAAGTTCTCAAACCATACACTTCTGCTTGAGCAATGGTTAATAACCAAATCCGCCATTAGCTTTACATCTTTAGCGATATTTTGAATATCTCCCCAATCACCCAAGGACTCGTTCACTTGCACGTAGTTCATTACGGCAAAGCCTTCGTCTGAGCTGTACGGGTAAAATGGCAATATGTGCAGCGCATTTAGTTGCATATCACATTGCTCTTTTATAAACCTGTGTAGTGTTTTAAGCGGTGCCTCCATTGGGCTCGATACGGCAAATTCGCTATCATCGTGTTTAATAATAGAGTCGCCATAAGCAATCAATACTATATCTTGTTCATCCCATCGGTTTGTATGGGGTGTCGGGTCGCGCAGTGCATTGCTACCTAATATAATTTTAATGAGTTGCTGAGCAAGCTCAGTAACCGATAAAGGCAGCTCAACACCCTCATAAATAATATGAAGATGTTGCTCTACTCGTTGTAAAAATAATTCGCTAACTGTGCTCACATGCGCCCCTAATATTTATTGTTTAGACTTATAGGCTAGTTAACCTGCACGCAGGTTAACTATATTCTTCGTTATCTAGCTCTACGGCTTCTTTTAAGCGCTCAAGTACGTCTGGCATTGCTGATACAACACGGTTCCAACTTGGCACAAATGGCGCTTCCATTGGGTTTTCTAAAAAGTGTTGCCCTGCTTCCATAATATTTTGTGCAAACATTTCCACTGCTTTTTCTTCTTGGTGTACATCAAGCGTTAACCCGTTCATAAGCGCGTCGTTATGATACGTTTCTATAAAATCTAGACCAATACGGTAATAAGTTGCTTTTAATGAACGGATTGTTTCGCTGGTAAAAGTAACACCTTGAGTCGCCAGCTTTCTAAACAATGCCTTAGTAATATCAATCGACATTTTAGACAAACCTGCACTTTGATCATCAAGTGAAAGTTCTTGGTGTTTATGATCGTAATTATCGGCAATATCTACTTGGCACAAGCGGTTATGCGAATAGTTACGATACATTTCACTCAGTACACCTATTTCAAGGCCCCAATCACTTGGGATACGAATATCGTTTAATACATCGCGTCTAAACGAAAACTCACCTGCAAGTGGGTATCTAAAAGAGTCCATATATTCAAGGTAGTCGGTATTGCCTAAAATTGTTTTAAATGAGCGAAGCAATGGCGTTACTAATAAGCGCGATACACGGCCATTAATTTTGCCATTAGCAGTACGCGGGTAAAACCCTTTACAAAATTCATAGTTAAAGCGCGGATGCGCAACGGGGTAAATTAAGCGAGCAAGTAGGCTTCTGTCGTAGGTTAAAATATCGCAATCATGTAGCGCGATAGACTCTACTTCTGCTGTAGCTAATTTATAGCCCATGCAATACCACACATTACGCCCTTTACCCAGCTCACGTGGTGCAACACCTAGCTCTTGTAATTCTTTATCAAGTGCTTGTAAGCGTGGGCCGTCGTTCCATAATACTTTATGGTTTTGGTTTAGCTCTTTAAAAAAGCCAAGTGCATGGCGATACTGTGCTTCGTCGGCTCTATCTAAGCCTATCGTAATTTGTGATAAATATGGTACTTCGCGCAACTCGCTAACTATATTTTGCAGCGCAGGGCCTTCTAGTTCACTAAATAGCGAAGGAAGTATCAACCCCATAGGGCGCTGCTTACTAAAAGTAAGTAGCTCTTTTTCTAGGTCTTCTATTGGTCTGTCGGCAATATTATGTAGTGTTGTAATAATGCCATTTTGATAAAAATCAGCCATGAGATGTTTGCTCCTCAGAAATACTTAAAATACTGCTAATACACGGCAACGACGTTATTTCTTCAATCCATCCCAGCGGTGCTGGTGATTGAGAGTATCGTGCTTTGTTGTGCGACAATTTAACCGGCTTTTTACTCGCCGAATTGGCAATAATAATGGCGATATTTGCGTGCTCTAACATTTGCTTATCGTTATCGCTATCACCCAGTGCTATAACCGTGAGAGGCTTTCTGAAATGATGGGTAAACTGTTTAACTAACCACTGCTGTGCAGCGCTTTTATCGGTATTTTTGGCAATATGAATGAAGCGTCCGCCAATTTTTATATCGTAGCCGAGTGCTTCAACATCGTTAACAAAGGCTGTGAGTAATTCGTCATTGCCATACCAATAAAGAGGGTCTGAATAATCGCGAGTTTGTGCGCGCCTTGCTTGTGCATCGTTTAGCCCGGTAAGCTCTGATATTTGCTCACTCGATAAGTCACTAAACAATTTGTAATGCGCTTTATAATCCGCCTTTAAAGTATTTAAATCATTTAATAAACTCGATAACGGCTTTGCCATTGCGTAGCACCAGTAAGCGCCTATTTTTTTGCAACCAATAGGCTTAAGTTCAAAATAATCTTCTGGAATAAATACTGCTGCACCGTTTTCAACAATAAAAGGCTGCTGAATGTTTAAATCGTTTTTAAGCTCTATAACTTCGCAAAAAGTTTTACTGGTATTAAACACCACAGGAATATGTGCATTTTGCAGCTGCTGTAATAACTCACTGATATTATTGGTATTGTAATCGGCGTGATCGAGTAATGTACCGTCCAAATCTGTAAAAATAATGGGTTGAAGTGTGTCATCACTCGTTAGGTGCATACCGCTAATATCGCGGTTGCTATCAAGTTCAATTAAAGCGTTTGCTTTAGCGCTCAGTGTGTTTAAGTTCTCACGCGTAATGCGCTCAAAATGAGAAATAAAATACACCAATTGCTCGTTAGTCATGGTGCCTGAGCCTTCACCTTTTTTGGCTATTAGCTTTTGTTCTTGCTCTTGTCGCCATGTAAAAACATCACTAAAACTCGGTGCTTTTAGCATAACTGTATAATCAATTAGGTTAAAAACGGCTTTATATTCATTTGCCAAACAGCTATTTACACAGCGGCGCCAAACGCCTTCTTTATCAAACTGTTGCTCTAACTCGTTAAGCGGCTCACTCAATGAAAACAGCGGTTGTGGCTCACTGCCCACGCACCACCCTTCTAAAATAACAATATCAACTGGCTTTTCGTTTGTTAGCCAATCACTTGCTGGCACGCAGTCGTCTTCGTGTTTATTAAAACGTGGAAGCGGTACGTTTACCTCTCCTGCCAGTAAATTAGTTATTGTTCTATTCATTAACGCTACGTCGTGAGTACCTGGTACTCCGCGAGTAGTAAAAAGAGGATGTACGTCTTTGGCAAGCTCAGTACGTGCTTGTTTTGCTAAATAAAAGTCATCAATTGACAATGCTACACTGTTAAGTGGTGTGTTTTTAGAAAACCACGTAACTAAGAAATCTGCGAGTGTTGTTTTTCCTGAGCCCTGGCATCCATTTATGGCAACAAAAATAGGAGTATTTGTTTTTTTAGATTCGAGGATGTCATGCGCAAGTGGAACAAAATATTGCTCACTCAAATATTGATACTTTAAAGGCAGTTGGTGTTTTGCTAAAAACGGGGTTATATCCACAATATTGGCCTCTGACATAGTAACTCCTTTGCATACGATGCGTTCTGGAAATTAAATGCAGGTAATAGACCATTATTATTTTTGTATATTTATTAGTAGGTTAAAAAAATAGCGCATTAAAAATGCGCTATTTTGGTGCAATATTTTTAACTTACGTGCACTATTAACTCTCTTGAGGCTGCGCCTTAGGTAATACAAGGTTGAGTGCAATGCCTAAAATAGCGCATAAACTTACGCCCTCCAAACTAAATTGGCTACCACCTATATGCATACCGCCAATACCGCACACCAAAATAAGTGCAACAATACTTAAGTTACGTGGTGCTGTTAAATCATCGCCCGACTTAACTAATGTATTTAAACCCACTACAGCAATAGAGCCAAAAAGTAGAATCATAATGCCGCCCATTACAGGTACAGGTATAGTCTGTAAGCCAGATCCCATTTTAGCAACAAAGGCTAAAATAATGGCGATAATGGCTGTCCACATCATTACTTTAGGATTGAAGTTTTTGGTAAGCATAACTGCTCCCGTTACCTCTGAGTAAGTTGTGTTAGGCGGGCCGCCAAATAATGATGCAGCAGACGTCGCAAGGCCATCACCAAACAAAGTACGGTGAAGCCCAGGCTTTTTCAAAAAGTCTTTATTGGTTACTTGGCTAATAGCCATCATGTCGCCAATATGCTCAATTGCAGGTGCTATTGCTACAGGCACCATAAACAAAATAGCCTGCCATTTAAACTCAGGCCATGTGAAGTTTGGTACAGCAAACCACTGTGCGTTAGTTACCGCGTCAAATTGCACAACGCCCATTGCAAGCGATAAACAATAACCCGCAACAACCCCTGCCAGAATAGGTATAAGCTTAAATACGCCTTTTCCCCACACTGCAAAAATAAGCGTAACCACTAACGAGAACAACGAAATATAAATAGCGCTGTTGTAATCAATAATTTGAATACTGCCGTCGCCACTTTTACCCATCGCCATATTTACAGCAACAGGTGCAAGCGCTAAACCAATAACCATAATTACAGGGCCTACAACCACAGGCGGTAAAATTTTATGAAGCGTTGCAACGCCCTTAAATTTTACTAATAAACTTAAAAGCATATAAGCAAAGCCCGCTACCATTAAGCCGCCCATAGTGGCTGGCACGCCCCACATTTGCACAGCGGCAATAATGGGTGCAATAAAAGCAAACGATGAAGCTAAAAATATAGGCACTTGGCCTTTAGTCACTACCTGAAACAGCAAAGTACCAATGCCAGCGGTAAAAAGCGCAACATTAGGATCCAAGCCCGTTAAAAGTGGCACTAATACCAGCGCACCAAATGCTACAAACAGCATTTGCGCGCCCGTTAAAATAGTTTTTATTGAAAAGGTGTCATTATTTTGCACTTAAAGACTCCTAAACAGTACCGAATATTTTGTCGCCCGCATCGCCTAAACCAGGGATAATATAGCCCTTTTCGTTTAAGTGGCTATCTACAGAGGCTGTAAATATTTCTACGTCGGGATGTGCTGTAAGTGTTTTTTCCACACCTTCTGGTGCAGCTACTAATACAATTACTTTGATTTCTTTACAGCCTGCTTTTTTAAGCATATCGATTGTGGCAATCATTGAGCCACCTGTTGCAAGCATAGGGTCAATAACTAAGCTTAAGCGCTCATCAATATTACCTACTAGCTTTTCAAAATATGGTACTGGCTCTAGCGTTTCTTCGTTACGTTCAAGACCAACAACACTTACTTTAGCCGCCGGTAATAACTGCATAACACCGTCCATCATGCCAAGACCTGCGCGTAAAATAGGCACTACGGTAATTTTTTTACCTTTAATATGCTCTACTTTTAACTTATTGCCATCCCAGCCTGTAATTTCGTTATCTTCTAACTGTAGGTTTTTAGTTGCTTCGTAAGTTAATAAGGTTCCAACTTCAGAACATAATTCACGAAAGCTTTTAGTACTAATACCATGCGCTCGCATTAGGCCTAGTTTATGTTGAACAAGAGGGTGTGAAATAACGTGAATTGCCATGATATAAACCTACTGATACAAGAATTTGCAGTATTTTATATTAAAAAAGGTCATTTGACCTGTAGTTTTAAAGAGATTTTCATACATCGTGCCAAAATGTATTGTTTTGCTTGATATTTATGCAAGCAATCAACCCGTTGTGTTTATTAAATGTTACTCGCTAACCAGCTATTTACTTGCTGTTGCATATAACTATTTATTTTTTGATGCTCAGGGCTCCAGCCAGCTAAAAATCGATAAAAGTCAGCCCATGCAGCAGGCCATAAAGCGAGCCAATCGTCAGCTATTTTACCTGCTGGTGCTGTAGGATGATAAGTAGTAATAGCAGTCTTTAAATTATCAAAATAATACGCAAGGTACTCATCAGCGCACTCGTGTAATTGTGTATCACTTAAGCAACTGGTCATAAAATACATTACATCAATAATCCCGCAACCTGCTCCTATATATTGAAAATCATAACCGAGTATTTCATCGCGCTCATTTGCTGCAAAGTTAGCAAGTTTTGCATCGCCATGAATCAGCGTTTTATACGCACAACTTTGTAGCTGCTCATCTATTTTATGTGCAGCATTTTTAATATCGGACTTTTTATCAAGGTTATCTTTTAGTTTATTAAACTCATCTGGGCGCGTGCTTAAATGCCAGTAGTTGCCTTGCTGCCATAACCCTTCAGCGGGTTTACTTAAGTTAAACGCATGAAAGTGTGCAAGCCACTTTAATATAGCTTTAACATGTTGTGCCCCTGCTTGAGCAAACCCATGTTTGGTGAAATCCTTAAACACCAGCGCATATTCATCATCTTTATTAATTGCACCTATACATTCAATACTTTGCGCATGTACTGGTAAATGCTGGCTATAAAGCTTATAAAATGTGTATTCAACACTATATGAATGCTGCTTTCTTTTAAGCGCAAATTCGCTTTGTTTAATTTTAGGATGGTATATATAACTGGGTATTTTAATAGCTTTAATAACGCAGGCTTTATCATCAAGCTGGCACTGCACAATACTGCCACATCCACTCCAAAGTGATGTAAGCGTATCGCCAATTTCAATGTGCTTAAAGTGAGGTTGTAATAAAGGAATGTAAAATGCCATAGCTATATTAAGTAAATAAGTTTTTTGTAGTTTAACATTAGTGGGCGTTTTTAATAAAACTAAGGCATAAAAAGCCCCACTTGGTTTTATACAAGTTTGTATGTAAATAGTGGCCAAAATCACTATGCCACTACACTTTGATTTTGATATTAACTGGATAAAACCATGTCTTTCTAGGTTGAGTATATTTAGGCATTTTAGCCTCTTCAAAGTGATGAGGAGGTGTCCGCTAAAACGGGTGAGGAGCAATGTCCGTTAGAACGTCTTGTTAGAGTTTTTCATTTTTGATGTCATTGATTGCTAGTAAATCACAACTACCGATAATATTTCTAATTGCAAGCCGTACGTCCCTTCTCTTTAATTCAAATTCTTCCACCAATTCAGAATTTAATTCAACCTTTCTTTCTACAAAGTTATAAATTATAAAGTCTCTAAATTCATGGAAACAGTGCCTAAATTTCTTAGGGAAATATAAACCATGTTTTCCACAAAATACTTTATTCATCTCACTAACGAATAAGGCTGCATTCTCATGGCTCAATATATACTCACCGTTCTGGATTGAGATAAGTTTATCATCACCAATAGAAATTGAAGTAGGTTCAAAAATAGCCCATACGGCTTCAGCTGCTTCCAATTGTTTATCTGCTAATTTGTTGACCAATAATATTGATTGTTCTCTTTTAAGCTTCCGATAAGTCAAAAAATATGTAATTGCAGATCCAATTGCTGAAATCGCAATTGGATATATGAATAACAGTATTACTTTTTCTGTAGGCATAATTAATTATTCCGGTTAAACCTAAACTCTAACGCCCTGTTAAGGGGCAAATTGTAGTTGGCTAAAATGTGTAGCGAAGCGGAACCAGCCAACTGTTTTTTGTCCGTTTGAATGCCTTGTATGGATAATAAACCCATAAATTAATTAATACTTTAACCAAGTTCGGGTAATGTGAGGCCCAAGCTTTGGCTGCAACCAAAGCCTTTTATACAGTAGTTCGATTGATTGAAGGCTCCTCTATTGAGAGACCGATAACAAGAAAGAACGCTGTATAAACTCCAAGCATTAAACTCGGATAGTCAACGGGGCCTCGAGCCCGAATCGCAAGGCAGAGTCAGCTTATTATGAATACACTCAATAATCAAAATGAAATTAACGTCGGTGTCGATACAGGTAAAACTCAACTCGATATTTACATCCGACCGTTAGATATATATTTCACCGTAGAAAACAATGACGGCGGCATTAAACACGCTATAAAAACACTAAAAAAGCACCCAATAACGCGTGTTACTATTGAAGCAACTGGGCGCCTTGAACACCCCTTTATTATGGCGTGTGCTCAAGCGAATATCCCTTTCGTTGTTGCTAATCCCGTTAATATTAAACGTTTCGCAGGCGCTATTGGCCAAAAAGCAAAAACAGATAAACTTGATGCGCAACTCATCGCTCATTTTGGTGAAGCAATAAAGCCACCACTCTCATCTTTAAAGCCAGAGCAGATGCGCTTGATGAGTGATTTACTTTCTAGAAGAAGGCAGTTAATGGATATGCAAACGATGGAGAAAAATCGTTCACAGATAATGCCAAAAACAATATCATCACTAATAAAACCTATCCTAACGGCATTAAAAAATCAGATTGACAAAGTAGATTTGAAACTACAAAAACTCATCAAAGAATGTGACGAATATAAGGTCAAGAATGACATTATTCAAAGTGTGCCTGGCGTTGGGAATGTTGTCGCATTTAACTTACTTAGTGACATGCCTGAGCTTGGGTGTGTAAACAATAAAGAGGCTGCATCACTGGTTGGTGTTGCACCATTTAATCGAGAAAGTGGTGCTTATCAGGGTAAACGGATGATACGAGGTGGACGGCCAAAAATTAGAACCGCAATGTATATGGCAATGATGTCAGCTATCCAATGTAACCCTAAATTTAAAGCTATTTATCATCGGCTAGTCGCGGCAGGGAAACCTAAAAAAGTGGCTATTATTGCCTGTATAAGAAAGCTTATAGTAATCATAAATTCTATGGTGAGGGATGGTGTCATGTGGGATCCTAAAATGGTTTGAAATTAGGAATTGACACCATAGTCACTTGTTAAGTTGCAGATTTCACATGTTTTTCTCTTCTTTTTTCATCAATACGCGACAACTCTTTTCCTTTTTCTATTTGTTCTGGTGTTGGTATTGGTAATTCTTGAAACCACTTTTCCCAGCGATCCATTAAGGCTTGTAGAGAAACTTCATCAAATATGCCATTTGCTTGGCCGCGAATCAAAGGATATAGCTCAGTAGCTAGCGGTTTACCTTCCATTTGTCGTTTAAATATCCAAATATAAATATCAACTATCTCTAACCCTGAACTATCGGTTCCTGGGGTACATTCGATTGGCACTGATGGCATATGCCTTAAGTCCATTGTTGGCATTCCTGGACCAAACCCCATAGGTTCATCTAGTTTTTTAGCATTTCGATATAGGTTTGAAATCCATTCTTGGGCTTTATTAAATTCAGATTGGCGATCCACGACCACCTTTGTAGCCTCTGACTTTGTATTTTTTAGTCGGGTGGCAATGCCATGCATTACCGATTGAAATCCAATAATATTTGGGGATATCTGAAGCTTATCTTCTTTTGAAGAGGCGTGATAATATATTTTACTTGGGTTTTTAATTGCCCAATTTAGCGCATCAGTAATGATCTCTATAGATCGATTATCTGGTAGTCGATTAACTCTACTAAGTAATTCTTGGCAAACTTCAACAAGCTCTTTCTCAGCAAATTTCTTATTAATTGCAATTCGTGCTTTCCAGGATTTTTTTAATAAAGCTTCATCAAATAAGAAGCTTACTTTATAAACTAAAATGTACCTTAGTGGTGTCCAATAAGCACTCCAAGGTACAGCAGGGTTGTTACCTTGATCAAAGACCTGATCAAAAAAGCATATGGCAGCATGGTCTTTTTTCGTTATTCGATAAAAATCAAAAGATAAGTTATATTTTTCTTTGAGTGCAATTAAATCATCTACGATTGTTACAAGTCTGCCATTGCCTAATTCTGCCGCATGTAGTCTTTCAACTCCTAGACTATTTCTAAGCTTTTCTACATGAGGTAAACTGAGTTCATCTAGGTTAAATTCTGAACTTAAAACACCGTAGTATAAAAAAGGTTGATTATCATCAAATAGTTCTAGCCCGGTTTGACCACTTTCATCTATATAAAAATACACTGAACCTCCTTGATGCAACTTAACGCTCGGCTCTGCGGCTGGCAAAAGTGGAGGCGAAGCTGGAACTTTTGCCAGTCCGACAGCAGCCGCTTGTTAGGGCTTTGTGCGAATAAAACCTTGTTCGTATATTTGTTCTTTAATTAAATTGTAATAAACCTCTGGTTCACGAGGATTTACATCATATAGCTCTTCAACTCGCTCATTTCTAAACCAAAAAGATCCATCACTTATATAACAATGGATTCTATTTTTACAAAACCAATTTGAGTTTTTCACCCCTTTGATTGTGTTTAATCTTGGTTTTTCTGGCAAAAACATATACCCCACAATTAGTGGAAGGTTTTTGCTTGTTTCTAACAGTACTTTAAATGCTTCTTTAGAGTGGAAATGAGTGTCTACAACTTCGATAGCTACGAGCGGGTTCTTATCAGTCAGAGATATTTCAGTTGAACTTCGCCCTAAAATATCAAATAGCACAAACTTGCCATACACTAAGCCAAACTTAACTTCCTTTGCCCAATGATAGTTCCTCAGTTTGGCGAATGATTCGTAGCCTTTGTTTTCTTCATCCCACGGTCTTTCATAGTAACCCAGCTCATGCTTGTCATACTTGTTTAAAAATGAACATATAATCCTTTGCTCTTTCGTATGCTCTTCACTCTCAGTTACACCGGGTTCAATATCAAATCTGATTGGCTTCATTTCATAAAAATGAGGCGTTTTTGGATGGTTTCTTATCCCAAGCTGATAGCTACCATCAGGCTTATCTCTAAGCTCTTTGGTTCTAAGCTCTGCTCTTCGCTCTTCTCTGTGTAACTCTCGAAAAGAAACTGCCTCCCATACTTCATCATCATTTTTAAAATAAGCTACTTCATATTTTGGCAAATTTTCCTCCCTGAGCCCTAACACTTTAGTATTTATGCGACACGCAGTTTGTGTTGCATAATCGCTTGTTGGACTGAGGCGCTACCTGCTCGGTGTGTCAGAGTTGGTGTTGTTTATGCTATGGGAATTTGCTT
>Ga0209309_10004308_pt1 | contig 11835 bp, 10 predicted proteins | sample COGITO_mtgs_1204_2_FD_184807 | JGI IMG/M metagenome (GOLD analysis project Ga0209309, IMG submission 184807) | Pelagic marine microbial communities from North Sea - COGITO_mtgs_120412 (SPAdes) (version 2) | ecosystem: Environmental > Aquatic > Marine > Epipelagic ...
TCGGCACCCGTCTGTCGTGTCTGCGATTTATGTCTCATCTTCATTCCCCTTCGGGTCATTACGATGAACCAGAAATCCTCTCTTATGCAATCACGCTAATCTGTTCCATAGGCGCTGACGTCAAACAATTTTGTAGTAGATGGATTTTGCTTTTTCTTTTGCTTGTTCCAAATCTCTCGTGCGAAGAGATTTCCTAAAATATCTACCTTCACCACGCACCCAGATACGAACTTGCCATATCTGGTTGGATTGCTTGGTTCGCACCAATTTTACCTCTCCATCACAGATATCAACTTCCTGTGTGAGAAATGCAGTCTCATTATTTTTTGCTGCTGGAGGAGATGCACCAAGAGGTAGATTTTCGTGCATATTTTTGGGTGGAGGACTCATCTAAATCAATAATCCACTTACTTTGTAAAATCTTTGTAAGTCACAAAACTAACCTATTGAAAAGATTATACTTTGTAACTTGTTTGTAAGTCAATACGAAATAGAAAAAATGCTATATTTCAATAGGTTAGGTGTTTTTATGACCTACCTTTTTACTCCCACTCGATCGTGCCAGGTGGCTTCGATGTGACGTCATAGACAACGCGGTTGATGCCTTTGACTTCATTGATGATCCGCGTTGAAACCCGGCCTAAGAACTCATGATCAAAGGGGTAGTAATCGGCTGTCATGCCGTCCGTAGACGTGACGGCGCGGAGCGCGCAGACAAAATCGTATGTGCGGGCATCACCCATGACACCAACGGTCTGAACAGGCAGCAATACGGCAAAGGCCTGCCAGATCACATCGTAAAGACCGGCTTTGCGGATTTCATCCAGATACACAACATCAGCGGCGCGGAGGATATCCAGACGGTCTTTGGTGATGACGCCTGGGATACGTATGGCCAGTCCTGGTCCTGGGAACGGATGACGTCCGACGAAGCTATCGGGGAGCCCAAGCTCGCGACCCAAGTCACGGACTTCGTCTTTAAACAGCTCGCGCAAAGGTTCGACCAGCTGCATGTTCATGCGCTCAGGAAGGCCGCCCACATTATGATGTGATTTGATCGTTACACTTGGACCGCCCGTAAATGATACGGATTCAATGACGTCAGGGTAAAGTGTACCCTGCGCCAGGAAGTCAGCCCCACCAACGTTTTTAGCTTCTTCATCGAAGACATCAATGAACAAACGGCCAATGGTTTTGCGTTTGAGTTCTGGATCAGAAATACCCTCAAGCTCGCCTAAGAATAGGTCTTCAACGTTCTTGTGAACCAGCGGAATATTATAGTGATCGCGGAACAGTGAAACGACTTCATCAGCTTCATTGGTGCGCATCAGGCCATGGTCAACAAACACACATGTCAGTTGATCGCCAATTGCTTCGTGCAGCAGAACTGCGACGACGGAGCTATCAACACCACCGGACAGGCCACAAATGACACGTCCTGATCCAACTTGATCGCGGATTTTCTGAATAGCTTCATCTTTAAATGATGCCATCGTCCAGTCGCCGGATGCGCCACAGATCGCATGGGTAAAGTTCTTGAGAAGCTTTGCGCCGTCGGGTGTATGCATGACTTCTGGATGGAACTGCACGCCATAGAGTTTGCGCGCGTCATCAGCGATGATGGCGAATGGTGAGCCGTCAGAGGTGCCGACAACTTCAAAGCCATCGGGGATTGCGTCGATGCGGTCGCCATGGCTCATCCATACTTGATGTTTTTCGCCCGGCTTCCAGATACCTTCGAACAAGCAGCAGTCAGCTTTGATTTCAACAAATGCACGCCCGAACTCACGGTAGGTCGAGGCCTGCACTTGGCCACCCATTTGCTGGACCATGGTTTGTTCGCCGTAACAAATACCGAACACAGGCACGCCCAGATCAAATACTGCATCATGCGCACGGGGCGTTGTCGCCTCGTGAACGCTGGCTGGGCCACCGGACAGAATTATACCCTTGGGCGCGTAAGCCTTAAGAGTGTCTTCCGTGATAGCATTGAAGGGATGAATTTCGCAGTAAACGCCGGATTCTCGAACTCGACGCGCGATGAGCTGTGTCACCTGCGAGCCAAAATCGATGATCAGAATGCGGTCGTGATTGGCTGTAATGTTGGTCATAAAGTCTGATACTGGATTGGCTCGGAAAAGGAAAGGGGAGATGGTTGATCGTTTGTTAACCATTTCGACATGGAATCGCCGCAGACTATCGATTCGCAGCAGGAGAACGCGGACGTGCGCATGAAACTAAGATATTCAAAGGCCCTGATGCCCTTGTCGTTAACGGCGTTGATGGCCGTAATGGTGGCGAGCGGCATTGATGCACACGCGCAAACAACAGATGAAGCGGCCGTCCAAGTCGACGCGTTTCCAAAGGTACGAATCACCAAACGTGACTGCAGGCGACTTGTGAGACATTATGCCAGCGCCGACGTTGCGTATAAACCGGGCGTCGATGTGCGGGGCAATCCTGTTGTTGATGCCGATGTGAATGATGGCTTCGCAGTTCCATTGCCAGATGTTTATGAATTCAACGTGACCAAAGATCTGAGTGCGTATTTGGACGGACCCGAGGACCAGTTGGCGGCAGATAAAGCGGCGGCGATTGCGGCGGAGCGGTCTGTTACTGCGACAGATGCAGCCGTTTCTTCGGCCGCGCTCTCTTTAAGCGGCGCACAAACCGTCTCGGATACAGCTGCGACGGCGGCTAAAGCGGCGCAAACCGCTGCTGATGCGGCCCCAAATAATGCTGCGTTGGCAACAGCTGCTACAACAGCGCAAGCCACGGCGAAAACGGCTGTGGCTGGATTGGCGCAAATGCAATCTGCTTATGATGCAACACAAACAGCGGCGGCGTCTGATGATGTTTCAGGCGCGCTGACGAATGCTCAAGCGATATTGGCAGCTGCGAAGGCCACTGGATATACGCAAAACGCGACCGCAAGCACCGCGAGCACGACGGCAACACAAGCTGCATCGGATTCAACGTCCGCTGATACAGCGGCTCTGAATGCCGCAGAGGTTGTTGCTAAAAGTGAAGGCATCACGCTCAACGTTGGGACGGTTCGGTTTGATATTAAAACTGGTGCCATGACATTTAATGGTCAGCCATTGACCAATGCATCTGAGGCAGAATTGGCAGCGCAGTGTCAGGCGATGATGTCTGCTAAGTGACAAGGGACTACGTTCGTCTCAGCCCTGGTCGATAGGTTTTCAAAAAAAATCATGGAAATTGCCAAAACTGTACACACATAAAGTGATGATGCATAAGAACGTCCCCCTTGTTGTTGATGCAACGTTAGTATTCAGGCGGGGATTTGCGAAATCAGAATATGCCGCTAATCTAGTGGTTCAATCCTAGAAGATTTGTCTTTGAGCCTTTGGAGGGCACAATCCATGAGTGAAGCTGCACACCGCCACGACGACTGGTCGCGGGCGCTGTTTACACAACTAAAGGACGCGGGTGTCCGATTATTTAGTTTTATTCCGGATGCTGGTAATGCACGGATTTCTGAGATGGCATACGACGATAATGAGACTCGTTGCGTCCTGCTGACAACCGAAGAAGAAGGCATCGCTCTTGCGGCGGGTGCCGATCTCGTTGGCGAGAAGTCAGTTGTTATGATGCAGTCATCTGGCGTCGGAAACTGTCCGAACTTTCTCTCGTTTGTTAAGGGCGGCAATTTCCCAATCTTATTGCTGGTTTCAATGCGGGGTGATTTCGGCGAGCAGAACCCATGGCAGTACCCAATGGGCCAGGCAGTTGAGCCGATCCTTGACGCGATGGGTGTGCTGACATTCCGGGTTGATAAGAAAGAAGACCTGGAAGAAGTGGCAAGCGCTGCGATCAACTCAGCCTTTAAGGGAGGCAACGCTGCCGCTCTTATTTTGAGCCAACAATTTTTGGGCGCGAAAGCGTTTTAAGGAGAACATGATATGACCGAAGTAACCTTAAACCGCGTTGGCGCGCTTCCACAGATTTTCCCAAACCCGGATGATTATTTGTTCGTAACCGGCCTGGCCGGACCTGCACGTGATGCCGCGCACCTGACAAATGACGGTGTAAACATGTTTACGATGGCGGGCTGTATGGGTGCTGCTACAACGATGGGTCTGGGTGTGGCGCTTAGCGCACCGGACCGCCAAGTCGTTGTGATTGCCGGAGACGGTGAGCTGATGATGAACATGGGCTCGTTGGCGACAGTGGCCACCGAGTCACCACAAAATCTGACGATTGTATGTATCGATAATGGTGGGCACGGCGAAACCGGTGGTCAGCCCGGCCACACATCACGACGCACAAACCTGGCCAAGATTGCTGATGGTGCCGGGATTGAAAACATTCTGACGGTCGGCAGCGAAGACGGCCTAAAGGATGCCGCCGCATTCGTAAAATCCGGCACTGGGCCAAGATTCCTCTGGCTCCGCGTCCTTGTGGGCGAACCAACATCGTTCAAACGCAACATGAACCCACTGGAATGCCGCATGCGGTTCCGAATGGCTTATTTAGGCGCTTAACACTCAAAGCCTAAGCTAAATCTCGACCGTCATCCTCGCGTATGTGGGGACCCAGTTCTTAATCTTTGATGGACTAGGTTCCCACTTTCGCGGGAATGACGGTTTTCATTAATGGATAGGGGCCCCTCACCTAACCTCTCCCAAGAGAGAGGGATGTTTGTACGTGAGTTCCTTCTCCCATTGGGAGAAGGACAGGATGAGGGGCGTGACGTCCAGAAAAGAAAAGGGCGGCGGATCATCATCCGCCGCCTTTTATATTTTGGTCGTCTAAAGAAAGCTTAGTCGTCGTCGCCAGCGGCTGCGACTTTCTTTGCTTCATCTTTGTAGTTTTCTTTGTAGAGTTCTGAACCTTCGTCGACGAACTTCTTAGACATTTCGTCCATACCTTCCTTGGCGTAATCACGTACCAGGTTGGTGATCTCCATCGCGCAGAACTTTGGTCCACACATAGAGCAGAAGTGTGCTGTCTTATGCGCTTCTTTTGGCATGGTCTGGTCGTGGAAGTCACGCGCACGATCCGGGTCGAGGCCGAGGTTGAACTGATCTTCCCAACGGAACTCAAAGCGGGCAAGGCTAAGCGCATCATCGCGTGCCGCAGCACCCGGATGACCTTTTGCCAAGTCTGCAGCGTGAGCCGCGATCTTATAAGTGATCACGCCTTCTTTCACGTCGTTACGATCAGGTAAACCCAAATGCTCTTTCGGAGTCACATAGCAAAGCATTGCTGTGCCGTACCAGCCAATCATCGCAGCACCAATGCCAGATGTAATGTGATCATAGCCAGGTGCGATGTCTGTGACGAGCGGTCCTAATGTGTAGAACGGCGCTTCACCGCAAACTTTAAGTTGCTTGTCCATGTTGATTTTGATCTTGTGCATTGGCACGTGGCCAGGGCCTTCGATCATAACCTGACAGCCTTTTTCCCAACCGACCTGGGTCAGTTCACCAAGGGTCTCGAGTTCCGCAAACTGGGCTGCATCGTTGGCATCAGCGCCTGAGCCCGGGCGGAAACCGTCGCCGAGTGAGAATGATACATCGTAGGCGGCCATGATTTCGCAAATCTCGTCAAACTTCTCGTAGAGGAAGCTTTCCTTGTGATGTGCGAGACACCACTGAGAGATGATCGATCCACCACGGCTGACGATACCTGTGACACGCTCAGCAGTGAGGTGAATGTGACGAAGGCGGATGCCGGCGTGAATGGTGAAGTAATCAACGCCTTGCTCGGCCTGTTCAATCAGTGTGTCGCGATAGATTTCCCATGTCAGGTCTTCAGCGCGGTCAACTTTTTCCAGTGCCTGGTAAATCGGCACGGTACCAATTGGCACAGGTGAGTTACGCATGATCCATTCGCGGATATTGTGAATATTACGACCTGTTGAAAGGTCCATAACATTGTCAGCACCCCAGCGAATAGCCCACACCATCTTGTCGACTTCGTCGGCGACGGATGATGTTACGGCTGAGTTGCCGATGTTGGCGTTGATTTTGACAAGGAAGTTCCGGCCAATCGCCATCGGCTCAGCTTCTGAGTGGTTGATGTTGCTCGGGATGATGGCACGGCCACGGCCGACTTCATCACGCACAAATTCAGGTGTCACAACGTCCGGGATTTCTGCACCCCAGCGCTCAGCTTCTGCTTTAAGCTTAGCGGCTTCTTCAGGTGAGATATCACGTAGCATGTTTTCGCGGATCGCAACGAATTCCATTTCTGCAGTGATGATGCCCTGGCGCGCGTAAGCGAGTTGAGAAATCGACTTAACACCTTCTTTGGCGCGGCGTGGCTGATTGCGGACTGGAAACTCAGGGACGAGTTTATCTGCACCAATGTTGCCATTGTCTTCAGGCTTCACATGACGGCCTTCGTAGATTTCAGTGTCGCCACGTGCGTCGATCCAGCTTTCGCGAATACGCGGCAGGCCTTTTTCGATATCGATTTCAGCAGCTGTATCGGTATAGATACCAGATGTATCATAAACCGTAAGAGGCTCTTGCTTGGCGCTCTCGTGGACATGAATTTTACGCATCGGAACACCGACGCCGTTTAATATCTCGCTGCCGTGAATATAAACTTTTTCAGAGGCGGGAAGGGGGCCGTGAGTTACATCGGCGTTAGCGGGCTTGCGAATAACGTTCATCGTTGGATCCTCTCCATTAAATTACGAAGATCCGGGATGGAGTGGGGGGTTGGAAGAACGAGATTATACCGCTCTGGTTCCGATCCCTACGCCGGTTTGATCCGGATCAGGTTCAACGGGTCACCACAATGCCATCAGACGATACCAATGGCGGTAGTATCTCAGCCCTCATATCTAGGGCCCCCCGCGGAACAAATTACGCTGGGATCATGATGGTTGATAAGTCTTTGGTCAAGGGGCGCGCACAGGGATCGCCATGAATTTAGGGGATAACATATAAAACGAACGAAAATTACGCGGGCAATGATAAGAACGCTGGAAAACGGAGATGATGCTAAGCTGCTGCGGTTTCTTTCTGGGACTCTTCGGCAACAGGTGCGGGCGCAATGCCAGCCCCTAAATTCGCATCCTCAATCACTTCGTTGCCCCATTCTTTGAGAATATCGCTTTGTGTCTTCCGCCGTTGTTGTAAGCGACGTTCAGCCATGACTTGAATAAATGATGCGATCACAGGCGGAAGTGAAAGATAAAGCATCCACCCCATGCATGCACCGCCATACATCACAGCCAGCACGAATACATCGGTGAGTTGGGAAGAAGCCATCTCGAGGCTGTGATCTTCCGTCCATAATTCGAGCAAATACGGGAACACGCCGCAAAGGTTCAAGCCGCCAACACAAAACGTCGCTGAACGCTCTTCCGTGCGATCGACAATGAAGGCGACCATGCCCGGTAGCATACCGAAAGCGATAACCATCACAGTCGGGAGCGCTGCCATCAACAGCAGAACCAATATGAGCAAACCCCAGACGATTGATTTTACGTTCATGCCATCCTCACAACATCTCTGTGATGAACATGATTGTCATCGCAATCATTGTTGTAATGATTGAGATCGTTGCAGCAGCTTTTTGGCCGATCTTTTCAGCCTTTTCTGTTAGCTCGGAACCTGTGCCTTCAATATTTTCAATCTCATGTGCGGAGATCGCGTATTCCTCGACAGCATCAGCATAACCGTTTTGGTCTTCTTGGCGCTTCTCGGCATTATCGATCAGATCGAACATATCCGGGAGGCTGCCTTTACGCACAAGTTTTGGAATTTCACGTTTGATTTCACGTCGCGTCGTGCGGCTATGATACCCGTTAATTGCCGGGCCTAATAGACCCCCGATCCAACTTGCCAAACCGTATACAGGTTCAGCTTTGAGCTTCCATTGCAAAAAGGCGAGTAAGCTCAGCATGCCGATGACAGAGGTGCTTTCCTTTTGTGCGGTGAGGGCTTTCAGATGTGGGAGGATATCTTCATTAAAGCGCGCTGCGATAAAGGCGGTTACGTGCCGATCTGTTGGCTTTGATTTTCCCTCTACCTGGCCTGCCGCATGGTCGAGTGCCGGCAGAAGGTCCTCAATAAAGATAATGCCATCATCACTGATGTGGGAGCTTTGACATGCAAGACCTTGATTGAGCTCATACAGAGCACGTTCAAGACCTTGGCCAGCAACGTTGTTGGTAAGCCAGGCCTTAACCTGTGCAAAGACACTCGCGGCTTCGACGGTATCCATAAACACGGCACGATCACTCGTCCAAAACTGATAGATATCGCGCAGAACGATCTCGGTCAGAATTTGAACGTTTCCATTTCGGATGACTTCCATGGCCAACATAGGGCCGAGGCCATCGACATAAACAGACACGCCTTTGTATCGAATGGGCCCCAGGGGATCCATCGCTGCACAACACCGGGCGACAAGAAATTCGTCTGATCCTTGCATGCCGTCTTTGTGGAATGCGGAGGTATCTATAAAGCCTTTTAGGCTATCAGAAAGATCGCCTTCTCCGGCGGACCTTTTGAGCCAGGCATGAAAGGTCTCGTCTTTAAGCACACGCACAGCTTCGGGAATTTGACGGTTAAATGCATGCGCCAACGTCCGCACATTGGTGTGGTCACGTCCACCAAACCGGACAGGTGTGTCGCCTTTTTTGGCGGCTTTTTTCTGCTGCGGAGTTTGCTTAAGTCCGTTCAGCCATTTCTCAATTTCGTCGAGACCCCATCGCTCGTTGGGCGTGTCAGACAGAAGCCCACGGAGCGGTTCGAGTAATAAAATTGGTACCCGTGCATTACCACAAATCGTTGCGTAGCTGCTCATGTTTGTGCGTCGGAAAAGCAGGTCTTCGCCTTTCATACGCTCAATCGGGTTAACGCCAAGTGCTAGTACAACAATCGATGCACCCAGTGAATACATATCATCGACCATCGAGCCTTTACCACGTCCAGCGGGGCTTGCGAGAGCACGCTCCAACGGCTCGAACATGATGGGCTGGTCAAATCCCTCGGGTGATGTGACACATTCCCCCAAGACGATTTCCTGACATTCTTCGTCGATGAAATAGATGTTGTCGGGTCTGACGGCACGATGAGGCACATTGATCGACGCCATATGCCGCAGCGCTGCGACCAGAGGCTGAATGATTTTCCGTGGAATATCATACTCGTTAATCCGTGCGCGATTATTTTTGATTTGCTCGAACACCCGGCCACCTAGCGGGCGTTCATAGATGATCACCACTGTGCGCCGACCAATAAGCGGCCAAAACGCTGAACCCCAATCGACAAGTTCAAGCGCGCCTGCACCAGGATCGGATTTTAATCGACGCATCGCATCAGTTCGGGGAGGGATACCTGGCGAGCACACCAGAGCAAAAAGGTCACGCGAAAAATCCCGACGATCCTCGGCCATGTAGGCCTGAGCATTCGGTGAGTCTAAATTCGGTAGCGGTTTATCACCGCTGATTAAAAACCGATCACGAAGAACAATCGACCCGCCCTTTGGAGGCGCAGCACTGTCGACTTTGTCCGCGTCAAAAGGCTCTTCTGCCATCGCACGCGTCCTATCAAGCGTTAAACCAATACAGCCCTGTGCTATACTGGTAACTTGGCCGAAAAAATTCTTTTCGGCGGGAACTTAGTTATTGAATCGTTAATTTGCAAAAATCGCAAGCATTTACTGACATTTACGACGGTTATGGTTAACGTGAACACCTCTTTCACCGCGCACTCTGGGGTCAACAAATCATATCAGAACTACCAACCATCACAAATATTACGCTGACGCCAATTGTTGTTCCGTTGGGGCGGCCAATGCGCACTGCGTCCGGAACACTCCCGGGCGCTGCACTCGGTTTGATTGATGTAGAGACGAGTGCCGGAGTTACCGGTCATGCATATATTTTCACATATACGCCGAAAATATTGAAAGCAGCATTGGCGCTAAACGCAGACATCAAAGATGTATTTATTGGCGAACTCGTCGCGCCTGATCAGTGTTTTGAGCGATTTCAGGCCACGTTTCGTCTGTTGGGTATCCAAGGTCTACTGGGCATGTGGTTCTCAGGCGTTGAAATGGCGCTGTGGGATGTGTTGGGCAAGTTGGAGGGGGCGTCCGTCGCGCAATTGCTAGGCGGCGAACCACGCGCCCTTAAGGCTTATGATAGTTATGGCATTGTTGACCCAGCTGAAGACCTGCCTTTGATTGAAGCATCCATGCGCCAGGGCTTTACGGGCATTAAAATCAAGGTTGGGCTTGGCAGCGTCGAAGATGATCTACGGAGCATTGCTGCTGTCCGCGATCTAATTGGCCCAGACGTTGCGCTGATGGTTGATTACAATCAATCGCTTGATGTGGCGGGCGCACTTGAACGTGCCAAGCGTATTTCAGAATATGATATTTATTGGCTCGAAGAGCCTGTTCCCGCTGAAGATCTGACAGGCCACCGTGCTGTCCGTGAAAAGAGCCCAATCCCTGTGCAAACAGGTGAAAACTGGTGGTACCCAAGTGGCGCGACGAATGCCATCAATGCAGATTGCAGCGACTATATTATGCCTGATTTGATGAAGATCGGTGGCTTTACTGGATGGAAAGCAGCGACTGCGATGGCAGCAGCTAAAAGCTTGCCTGTTTCCAGTCACGCATTTGTTGAAGTCAGCGCACACGCTTTAGCGGCGACACCAAACGCGCATTGGCACGAGTATCTGGACAAGGCGCGCCCGGTTTTGGTTGATGCTTATGATATCGAGTGCGGCACAGTTTGCGCACGTGGTCCGGGGCTGGGTATCAAATGGAATTTAGCAAAGGTTGCTGAGTTTACAATTTAACTTCTTTGCTTTGCGCAACTGGCCCCATTGGTTTTTCTAAAGCTGCTCTATGCGCGATACGGACATTCATGCGATGACCATTGATCATTAAATGTTGGGAGAATACTTGTGCTTACCAGTGATATGAAGCGGATCGTGAATGAACAGCGCCTAGGTTTTGTTGGGACGGTTAGTGCCGATGGGAGTCCAAACGTTTCGCCGAAAGGGACATTCGTCGTCATCGATGATGAACACATCGCATTTGCGGATATACGGTCACCTGGAACCTTGAAGAACCTGAGAGCAAACCCGTCCGTCGAGGTTAACTTTGTTGATCCGTTTGTGCGCAAAGGTTATCGCTTTAAAGGGACCGCGAGCATTGCTGAGCCAAAATCTGATATCTTTGTCAGTTGCTGGCCGTTGTTTGAACGCTACGGTGCACTCTGTGATAAAATCAATGTCATCGTCATGATCAACGTGACACGTGCGTTACCCGTTATTACACCGGCATATGATATAGGCAGCACGGAGGATGACTTGCGGCGAAGCTGGACGAGCCATTTTCGCAAGCTGCAGCCTAACGAAACGTTCCAGGAGTAATCATGGATTGTTTAGTCCTTGGCTTTTGAGGGCGATGGATCTGCGTAGGCGGCCGATTGACATGAATTCGTATTGTCCATAGCATCAAGCCAATAGCCTGAGCTGATGACCTAAATTTTCAAGATGTCATCACTTGTTTGTTCAGTGCGAACAATCTAAACGATTTCATCAGCATTTGGGAAACTTTTCCCCTGCAATTCTTTGCCATACAAACGATGAAGTGGGGCACGATCATCCATACCATCGGCGAGTAGTCTTGCAAGAAAGGACTCGTTCAGAGACGGTTTTAGAAGTGTGCGTGACGATATGTCGGATGCCGTGACTTCTAGCTCAATGCGCACAGCGTCCGGCTTTGGAAACGAGCCTGGGAAAGCTGCGTAAAGTTAACTCCCGGCATTGAACATGCGCTCATGAAGCGACGAGTCGGCATATTCCTCCTAAAGTTTTTCATCGAGCA
>Ga0209309_10004321_pt1 | contig 11822 bp, 22 predicted proteins | sample COGITO_mtgs_1204_2_FD_184807 | JGI IMG/M metagenome (GOLD analysis project Ga0209309, IMG submission 184807) | Pelagic marine microbial communities from North Sea - COGITO_mtgs_120412 (SPAdes) (version 2) | ecosystem: Environmental > Aquatic > Marine > Epipelagic ...
TTAGAACTTATATTAAAGTTAAAATTAATTACTGTTTTTCTTTTTGTTACTTCTGGCGATTTATGTATGTATGATGCTGGAAATATTAATAGCTGTCCTTCTGATACATCTGGTTTAAATACATTTCCTTCGTAATCTTGTAATAATGTTTGTTCACCTTCTGGCAAATCTACATAATATACACCTACCCATTGACAAAAAGAATGATTATGCCAATTATCGTAATCGCCTTTATCCATTCTATGAAACCACATCATATCAACATTGATTTGATAATTTAATTTTGTCTCTGGTCTTACTGCAACTTCCCTTGCAAATTGTTTAACTAAAGGAGCAACTCTCTGCCAAAAACTTATTTTATATATTTGGTCATCTGATTTATCTATTTTTGGTGGAGGTGTTTCTACATATCCTGTTTTAGATTTAGGATTTTCCCACGTTAAATAATGTCTTGAATGCTGAAACTCTGGATAATTTGCATTAAGAGATTTAGTATGATTATAACCATCATAATGACTGACTGGTTGTTTTTGTGATTGTATACCTTTTGGTGTAGAATCTATTAAAGCTCTTAGCTTATCATTAAAATCTATATGATTGCTAGGTGTATATGTCCAATAATTCATTATGAGGGGTCTTTATTAAATGTCCATGTAGTTGTTTCTTCAACTTCCTTTATAAACTCTTTTGATATATTGTGGTCAGCAACAATTGTTCCACAACCACCATTATTTGTTCCATAATCAGAAACAAAGAATTTACCATTAATTAATTCTAAGTTATTTGGTATAGATACATTATACTTTTTATGTAAATGAAATGGATATTCTTCGTTTTTATCTTTATTAGTAATTAAAAGTTTATCACATGTTTTATCTTTCCATGCTTTATCAAATAAAGATATATCATCAGTCATACCTTTTATATAATCCTCGCCAGTCATAAATGTTGGAGTGCTATTAAATATATCTGGCCTTACATTAATTTCTAAAAAATACCATTCACCAGTAGATGTATATGCGCCACAAAAACTTCCTTCGTAATTACCACCTATCTTTGCTATTTTTTCTAGATAAGGTGCAGCTTTTTTTCTTACAATAATATCTACTTCAGGTTTTAATGGTTTAATATATGAACCTATGTACCAAACATTTTGGTCTATTGTTTTATTTAAATTTTCACCTATAATTTCTTGTGTATGTGTAATCCTATATTCGCCATTTACGATTACAAAAAACACATTTGTTTCTATCATATCATCAATATATTCTTCTATAAAATACTCTTCATTAGTGTCGCCACTTTGGGGATGCATTGTAGTTTTTACCTTTTCAATTGCTCTCTCTGCATCTGATTCATTAAATAAATTTATAGCTGGTGACCAAACATTAGCAGGTTTTTCTATAGCAGGAAATGCCAGATTAATACCATAATCTGCATCAGAATATTTTCCTCGTTTTAATATACCAGGCGTTTTTACACCAACAGTATCAGCTATACTTTTAGAAAATAATTTATCTGTTTCTAATCTTGCAGCCTTTTCAGAAGGACCAATGTATTTTATTTTATCAGCAAAATGTGTATGTAAATAAGCTTTTGTTGGGTCAGCAACTTGAAGTATATCAATGTTATAATAGCCAATAAACTTTTCAATATAACCTATTACATCTTCAGGTTTACCTTTTATATAATCGTTATCCTCTGATGTTAATGTGTGTATACCACAAGCGTTTTCATAACTTGTAGACCCATGCCAATTACTATAAACATTATGCTCTTTATTTTGAGCTAAATGTAATAGTGTATGGAAATGATTTTTAGGTAATTGAATATTCAGTATGTTCATAATAAAAGGTTTGTGTTATGATATAGTCATAAAAACAGTAAAGCATAATGGGCTGTCAGATACATCTGTTCCCCAGGGTGTGGTTGATATTGGTGCGTTTTTATGCGGTATACTCGAATCAAATGAAAGACATTTATTATACGCAAAAGTTTTTGTTGCAAGAGCTGTAAGTTTATCTGATGTAAGTTTTAAATAATCTTCCATTTCAGCTGATTCATCTAATTCATTTGCTGTAAAAAATTCAAACCACGCTGACTCTGTTTCAACATCTTCTGGAGTAATATAAACATTTGCAATATAATCTACTTTCATACTAGCAGCTCTTAAAAGTAACCACTGGTCTGTATGAACAAATGGTGAATCGGACAAAGCAGTATTATATTGGCAATAAGTTTTATAGTCTGTAACTAATCCTATATCTTTTTGTACTTCAGCAATTACTTCTAGTGTGGCCTTACCTAAAGCGCTCTCATCATTTGATACGTCTTTACTTATATGACAAACCCACTCTTCTCCACCATCAAGTATTTCTGGATGGTTTTCATTTGTATAATAATCTAGTGTAAGTGCTTGTGCTCTTACATCATCTGGGTTACTAAGTATATTGCTTGTTTCTTTTAAAAATTTTGACATTTTAGTTCCTTAAGAATATGTAAAGGTCCAGGTTCCAGAAGACCAAGAAGAGTATTGAGCACTTGTGGCTGGAAAAAGACCTTGTGTAAGTCCATTTTCAGTTAAGGATGTTCTGTTAAATGTTGTGCCATCAGGCAGCTCAACACTTGTCCAATCTCTATTAGGTATAGAATTTGAATTGCCATCTTCATCAGTATTTAACCATGTCATGCGAACATAATTATTATTATCTGTTGAACTAAACCCACTTAAATTAATAGTTCCAAATGGAACATCTGCACCTGAAGTAATAGTACCTGTCCTAAATCCAATTTTACCCTGAGCGCCACCAAAACTAACTACAACATCGTGTGTTTGAATATGAGTGTATCCACTAAATTCTGACATTGCATAAGGAGCGCCATCTGCTGGGTCTGTACCTGCTGTTGCTGTATCTGATAATGTTTTAAGAGAATTACTTGTTGTTGATGAATTCTCTGTATTAATAGCAGATATTGAAATATTTCCTTGTCCTGTAGTATTTACTGGCATTATTTAATTATCCCTGCAATTAAATCCTCAAAGGCTTCTACTTTTTCTGTTCTCTTTGGCCAGTAAATGTAATCCTTTTCTGGGTTTGCTTTTAAATTTGATAGTAAAGGTAAAATTGCATTATATAAACTATTTAATTTTTCTTCTGACTCTTCAGCTTTACCAGCTGTTGATTCTAATTTTTGAGTTTGTTTTTGTACTACTTCTAGTTCATCTTCGTCTACAGCAGTAAATCCAAAATCGAACTGGTCTATATCTATGCTCATATTTCTTCCTCGTTATTATATTTATACTTTCTAGGTATAACTTTTGACTTATCTTTATGAATTTGTGTAATAGAATGAGATGGTTGTTCTTTACGGGCTTTTATCTCTGGCTTCTTTTTACCAAAGGCAAGCTCCCATCCATCAGCGTATGCGTCTTCGTTTGAGTTCCTTCTTTTAGAACCCTTTCCTCCATGCCATTGTTTAGACGTATCCATTGTACCACATATATATTACTGCACCAATTAATAAAATCGCTATTACACTACTAATTATTCTCTTACGAAATAAAGTTTTCTGTTTCTTATAGTAAGTTTCTAAATTAAGAACTTCTTTAATTCGATCGAGATTACTCATTAGTTAAATACAACTCCACCTCTTCTGACTAACTCGTTTTTAATTTTTTGTTTATCTTTTGGGCGTGTTTTATCATCATTATATTTATCTATGAGTTCAGCTTTTGCAAATCCTTTTATATAAGGATGAACTGTTGTAGCTTTTTTAGTAGCTCTGTCTATTGTTGTATGCGATTTTCCTAATTTTATTGGCATAATATTCTCCTATTTTATTCTTTTAACGCTTCCCTTTAAGTTAGCAAGATACGCAAACATATCTACTGAAGGAAACTCATTTTTCAAATCAAGTAAAGCTTTTAAATTTTCTTTGTGGTCATCAAAGAGTCTTATTCTACTGTACTCTCCCGTTTTTAAATACTTTCTAAATATAACTTTTTTATTTTCAGCACTTGAGCCGCTCATATTACCAGCTCTTTCGATGTATACATCTTTCATTGGTATACCATGAGATTCGAATGTCTTAACAAAAAGCTTTTTATCGTCCATGTTAGCTCTTGCTGTGACGATAATAACCTTTGAACCTTTAGCAGTCGCATTACGTATAATTGCCTTTGCTTTTTCTACCATTCGACCTATAGGAGTAGCAGTTTGATAAAACAGCTTTGCTGATTTAAACTCTCCATAGTCATACTCTTCATGCTTTCTTAGTTTATAACTATTAAACTCCATAGGAGTCAAAGCTTTTGTTTTTCCAGTATTTGTATTTACTACGATTACACGAGCCTTTGACACAAATAAAGTGTCATCTATATCAAATATAGTCAATCCTTTACCTGCTTTTTCTGCTAAAAACTCGTTAAACTTTTTCATAGATATATTATACCACACTTTTTATTAAATGTAAATATCTATTTATAAGATTTTTACTTGCAGTAAGTCTTTATTGCCTCAATTTTATCATGTGCGTCAGCTATCTTTTCAACTTCTTTTTCAATAGTTTCTACTATATCGATATGTTCACCAATACCTACTGGATTCCGTTGATAGACTAATATATTAGCATGTGCTACTACAATCTCGCCTTCTAGCTTTTTAATTAAAGCTTCTAATAGATAATTCATTTTATCTCCCAAATAATTTTCTTCTTTTATATTCTGCTATTGTTTCCAATAACTTTTTCGTCCATCTATCTCTGTCTTCTATAAAGACTTGTGGTCCTTCATCTCCTGCAATACAAACAACTAATTGTTTTATTGGTACTCCAGTTCTTTCTTCCCACATAATAGCATAAGCTGAACATTGCATAAAGTATGAACTAATCCATTCTTTCTTTTTCAGCTTACGAGATGTTTTCCAATCTATGATTGAATCAACACCTTTCCATTGACCAACTAAATCTACTCTTCCAGCTAAACCTAAATGTTTAGAATAAAGAGGAGCTTCTTGTTGATAAACCTTTGTTACACTTTCGTCTAAGACGGGTTGTATATCTTTAAATGTTTGTACATTATGTGGCATTTCTCCTTTAAGATAATCAGGGTCATTTGCTACATATTTTTCTATGATGTTATGAACAGTTGTTCCACGACTACTTGCGATACGCGATACTCTATTTGCTTCCTCTTCGCCTACGCGCGCACGCCACGCTTGTATCGCTTCTTCTGAAAGTATTGATAATACTGTCGTAACTGATGCGTACTTATTTCCTTCTGGGTCAGTATAAAATCTACCTTTATCTCCCGTAACTGCTTCAAGGTCATTATAACCTAGGTCAACTGCTTCATGTTTAAACTTCATTTTGTTTTGATATTACTCCTATCTTTTGGTGGCATACCGGATTTAATTCTATCTTGTACTTCTTTCCATCCACTACCTGCTCTTGAAAGTACTGATTGACCACCATCATGGTCTATATGAGGTGCTGTTAAATATACTCGTTTTAATTGAGGATTGTCTTTTAAGAAATCATCATACTCTGATATCTTTAAGATGCGTTCTTCAACTTCACCAGTTTCTTTATTTTCAAAATCATATGTTGGCATTATAGTATCCTCTCAAGTATGAAGACTAATGGAATGAATACATATAGTCCTAATAGTAATCTTTCTGCTCTTTTAAATTGTTTTTCAGTTGGCATTTAATATCTCCTTTATATCGTGAAATTTATACAGCATTGAACCATTTTGGCTGTGGACGTTTTGTCCATGCCATATTAAACTTTGCTTGTTTAGTATGATAGAATGCACGATAAGATTTAACAGCGTCTTCAAACATACATTCAGGATTAGAACCCATTGCAAGTTTGAATGGAGTCAATCCTTTCATTGGAATATTATTTGGTGAATGCACTAGATGTTTTCTTAACTTTGTATCAGTTGAATGTACTTTACCATAACGATAAGTATATTCGTCGCATAGACCTATAAAATGTTTGTAGTGCCAATCATAGTTAGCTTTTGATTCTCTTGTCCATACAGTTGATGGATGATTGAAATGGCATGCTTTGTATACTATATCTTCACGGTCGTCATGAAGTTTCCAATACTGAAGCATTGCACCTGACTTAGATGGTCTACGTTCCATAGTACCATCAAGCATACGATGAACAGTTGATAGCATTTGAGCTGATTCGACAATCATTTTAACAACATGTTTGTCACATTGCTCTTGTGCTGCTAGCACTGGGTCATTGTTGAGTATAAAAATGTTCATAATATATATTATACCACAATACGTGGTAAATGTAAAGGATTATTTTACTAATAATCCAGGGAAGGCATCATTAACTAATTTCTTAGTAATACCTTTTGATTTCATTTTTTTATCCTTAGCAGCTATAAGCAATTCAGCTTCTTCTGGATTAAGTGATTCTAGCAAGTTTAAAAACAATCCTTCTCTCTTAAGAGGTTTCATGCCGTTTGCTACTGGTCCTTTAAAGAAATACTTAAATTGTGTATATGCTTTATTTAATATTGTATACTCATAACCTTTAGGTGCGTCATCTTGTTTATAAGACGGAGCTCCTAATGGTAATACTGATACTATACTATCGTCATAGTTAATTCTAAGTATGTCTGTAAGACCTGGTGATTTATTTAGTCGTAAGAACTTTATACGTTCTTCACGCTGTACGATTTTGCCTGCTTCTGCTAGGACTTCTGATATTAATTTTCTAGCCATTGTAAAATTCCTCCACGACCTCAATCAAATGATTGCATCTTTTTTTAATTAAATAGTTTAACACTCTCATGTTAGGCGTTTTTGTTTGCCCGTTAAAAGTATTTATAATACTTTCTTGTATGTCTTCTGGTATATCAGTTAAATCAATAAGCTTTTTATTACGTTGATAGTTACGATATATCTCATCATCCATGTGTTCTCTTAGATTATCAGCATTTTCTAACCAATTATCTATCTTTGTTTGTCTTAAAGGAGTTTGGCTTTTTTCTGATATAAATGTATCATCAGCTGAAAGAACGTTTGGTATACCATCTCCACTATCTCCTCTCATTACATGATTAAACAAATAAGTTCTTGGATTTTTATCAGTGACGAATTTCTTTTGTATAGGACTAAATTGTTTTACATTATTAAACTTTTGTAGTTGTATAAAGTCTTTGTCTGATGATATAATCATTACTGGTTCTGCTTGGCCAAACTCTTGTGTTTGCATTGTGAGTGTACCAATAACATCATCAGCTTCTACGCCTTCTAAGTGTACAACTTTGTATGGCATATATTCATTTATTTCATCTCTTACTGTATGTAGAATCCTAAAGATTTCTGACCAATCTTGTCCTGAACTATCTCTGTTCTTTTTACGAGATGCTTTATATTCTGGAAAGAATTCTTTTCTCCATGTATTCATACCATCAGCACATATAACAAGTTGTCCATATTCTTCTCTATATCTTTTGTTATACATTCGAATACTGTTAAGTATCATATGCCTTATCATGCTTTCATCATTTAGTTTTTGCACTATTATATTAGATAGCGCGATTTGTGAATAATCAATTAGTATCATCTGGGTCCTCTTCCGGTGGGTCTAAATCAAAATCAGGAGTAAAGAGAATTTCTTGGTCACTATCTTCTGGAGTGAATACAAATTCAGCTAAATCATGATTTGCTTCTTCATTAATAAGAATCATTTCTTTCACTTTAATATAAGCATTATCAAGTGTTTGATGTAGACCATGAGGTATACCATAATAACGATTAAACATTGCATTTAACATATTTATTACAACAAACATATCTCTAGATTCTTGAACCGTCTCATCTCTGAAATCCATATTCATTAACCCTTCAGTTACTTGACCAGTATTAATAAACTCTTCCATTACTTCCATAAGTATATGAGATGATTCTACACATTCATTACTTAATTCGTCTAGGATTTCTGATTCTTCTTTTTGCGTTAATTCTTTTTTCGTTGGAAATTGAATAACATTATCTTTATATTTTTTAGTCATATACCTATATTATACCATACTTTTGAGCAAATGTAAACGTTTATTTTAAGTTTTTTACTGCATTCCCACCAATTCTGCAATTGATTATACCATTATAGTAATTTTCACTTAATAAAACTTCTTTGTCAAATTGTTCTTTTGCTTCATAATACGCGCACTCACCTTTAGTTTTACATAGGTAGATTATTTCTCTATAAAAAAAATCTTCTCCCATCTCTAGTACATCTTCTTGTAAGTGTTTATTGGAACCATAATATGTACGCCAATCAGATTCGACTTTAAGTCTTTGACGTCTTTTTCTTTTCTTAGTTATAGGTAATGTTTTAGGCTTCCAAAAGAATTTCTTACCTATATATTTTTTGTTTGTAGCTCGATTAGTTATACAATATACGAATCCATACCAATCCTTTCCATATCTTTCGAATGTAAAAGGTTCATCAGGCTCAAACTTTAGTCCTTGATATATCCAATTATTCATTAAAATCTAATTCGTCTGAATCATCTGTGGGTTCACCACAATGAGGACAAAAATTTATTTTAATAGGTTCATCTGGTTTAATCACTATTCGTGAATAGCAATATTCGCATTCTAGAATCATTCTGTTAAGAACTCCACAGACCGTCTTCCTTCAATATGTTCTTTCAATTCAGTATAACCGCCGATTGCATGACCATCAATTTTGATTTGTGGAAAAGTTCTTGCTTCTGGAAAGATTTCAAAGAGTTGTTCTCTTGTAAAATCTACATTAAGTTGTTTATAGCTATAATCTAATTTTTCTTGTTGGCATAATTGTTTAGCCATATCACAATATGGACATTGTGTTTTACCGTATATTTCTATCATTTCATTGTCTCCTCTATAAATCTGCCTATAGTATCTATATCAGTATCAGATAACATACCTGCTTGAGCCCACATTGTAGAACTCATAGCACCTACCTCTCCTCTATTCTTATATGTATTAAGTCTATCAACTATATAATCTGCTGATTGACCAGCTAATTTAGGAAATACTGCCATGCCTTGTCCTTCATTACCATGACATGCTGCACATCCTGCCCATAAACCTTTAATTGAACTAAATTCATCTTCAGCAGCTAATGCTTGTTTACGTTGTTCTATTTCAGATGCAGTTCCATTAAGTGCTACATAATCAATATAACACTGGCCATAACAACTAGTATTACTAGGTTGCCCTCTGTATTCTAATGCGTTATATGCAAAAGCAATTGTTGCTGTCATTGCTAAACAAATTGTTAAAATATATCCTTTCATGATTTTAATCCTAAATTTATCATCCAAAATGCAAATAGCATAAATCCAAATACACATACTTGAATTATTGAAGCCCAAAATATCTGCTTCATTGGATGAATTTCTGTTAATTTTTCTACAATGTCTTCACTTGGTGCAAGATTGACTGCTTGTAGTACTTTCTTTTCCGTTTCGGGTTTTGTGAACCAAGGTATAAACATTATAAACTTAATCCTTTTAATGTTGAATCATCAACGTCTTGTTTAACTCCACCGGTTATATACGAAGTTATTTCTGTTTCCTGTGGAGCAACTTGTACGTTTCCTCCAGATATCCACTTTTCCGTCCAAGGTAGTGGATTCATCTGAGGAACTGTGTATGGACAAGGTAAACCTATTGCTCTCATTCTTTTACATCCTATCCATTCTACGTAATTTTCTAATATTGTTTCATTTAAACCAATCATGGAACCATCTTTAAATAAGTATCTTGCCCATGCTTTTTCTTGTTCAATAACATCTACAAATAATTTAATAGCTTGTTCTTCATTCTTTTTCGCTATCTTTTCGAAATCTTTATCTTCTTTTATTAAGTTTTTAATCATAACTGTAGTTGCTGCAAGATGAGTATTTTCATCTCTTGCAATAAACTTAATAATTTTAGCGTTGCCTTCCATCTTCTTAAGCTCAGCGAATGCCCAACTGCAGGCGAAGGAAACATAAAAACGTATTCCTTCTAGAGCATTCGCTGAAAGCATTGCCATATATAATGATGTCTTATGTTGCATTTTATTAGTGGCTGAATTATTATCTGTTATTAAATCATCATAGTATCTTGCGATATCAGAGCCACAATCCATAATTTCTTTTACATCAAGCATTGAATCAAATACTATCGATGGGTTTGCATAAACGTTCCTAATAATATGAGTATAAGAACGACTATGGATAGTTTCAAAAAAGGACCAGGTTTCGACCCAGTTCTCAATTTCGGGTAACGAAGCAATAGGAAGGAAAGCAAGGTTCGGGGCCCTACCTTGTACAGAGTCCAGAAGTATTTGCCTTTTGAGATTAGACGTGAATATATGTTGTTCATGGTCGGTTAATTCTCCAAAGTCTTTTTTGTCTTTTGATACATCTACTTCTTCTGGTCTCCAAAAGAATCCTAGTTGTTTTTCTGTGATTTTATCTATTTGTGGATATTTAACTTGGTCATAACGAGCAACGTCAACTGGCTCGTCTAAAAACATGTGTTTTTCTAAATGGGATTTTTTACTTTTCTGTAGTATTGGCATTATGTTTCCATGATATTGTTGATTTTTCTGTTATTGCATCTTGAGCGCATTGTATATATTCTCTGTCTTCTTCTGAAAGTACTGACCAAAATTTACTTATTGTAAGTGTATGGTCATAAACTACTTGTGGTCTTTTTAAATGGTAATCTTCTTCCATCCAAGCTTGAAGAATATCCATTCTTGTGTTTATTTTATTTTTTAAATCTTGCATGAATCACAGTCCTCATCATCTATTATTTCTGTTCCATCATACGTATGATGTTCATCTTCTTTCATTTCACCTGCGCCGTCATGAGTATTAAAGTAATATAGTTGTTTTAAACCATATTTGTATGCAGTGACAGTATCTTGTATCATCACTGACATTGGTATCTTATTATCCTCATAGTGTTCTGGATTATAAGAAGTATTAACAGAGATTCCTTGGTCTATATATTTTTGTAATATACCACATATAGCCAAGTAGCCTTCGGGAGATTTTTGTTCCCATAGCAAATCATACTTATTTTTAAGATGATGATAACCTGGCACTACTTGCGCCATCACTCCATCTTTACTCTGTTTATATGATACTAAAGCTCTTGGAGGTTCAATACCATTTGTACTATTACTTATTTGAGCGCTTGTTTCGGCTGGCATTAACGCCATTAGAGTCGAGTTCCGGATGCCAGTTTCTCTGAGTTGCTTACGCAAATCTTCCCACGGTAAACGTTCTCTGTACTCTACAAGATTATCTATTGCACTCTTATAAGTATCGATTGGAAGTATTCCTAAAGAATATTTCGTATCTGTATTATATATCAATTTTTCTTTCTCAACGGCAAGGTTTGCTGAACTTTTTATTAAATAATATGACCATGCTTCAGCATATTCATCAACAATTTTATATGCTGATTCGTCGTATTTAAGCCCTCTTTTTGCTAAGAAATAAGCTAGATTGATAATACCTACACCTAAAGGTCTTCTATTAAGAGTCCCTTGCTTTGCTGCTGGTATTGGATAACCTTGATAATCTAATAACTCATCAAGAGCTCTTACTGTAAGGTCACAATATTTTTCAAATTCATGTGGCTCGTTTATAAGTCCCCAATTGATTGCTGATAATGTACATAAAGATATTTCTCCGTCTTCATCATCTTGACTATTAAGTGGCGTTGTTGGTAAATCAATTTCACAACAAAGATTACTCATTCTGATTGGTGCTTTTTCTGCTATAAATGAACCGTGGTC
>Ga0209309_10004332_pt1 | contig 11809 bp, 13 predicted proteins | sample COGITO_mtgs_1204_2_FD_184807 | JGI IMG/M metagenome (GOLD analysis project Ga0209309, IMG submission 184807) | Pelagic marine microbial communities from North Sea - COGITO_mtgs_120412 (SPAdes) (version 2) | ecosystem: Environmental > Aquatic > Marine > Epipelagic ...
GTGCTATTTTTTCTAGATTTTCTGATGCTACTTGTTTAGACTTTAGCATTAGGGTGTTAAAAAGTAAAACACCTATAATAATGACAGCAGCAGTGACAATTAAACGAATTATTTTTTTCATAAATATTAATATTTAAACGGTGATGTTTTCTTTATTGTGAGATCTGTTTCTTATAGAACCTCCAATTTAATAAATTAAACCTATTTTTTTATCATTTTAATTCCGTCAGAAATGAGTGAATCTAAATCGGGGTGTAAAGAGATAAGTTCACTAAAATAGTTTTTAATCAACTGATTTAACAACTGATTTAATTTTACATCATTAGATAGTTCAATAATTTCAATAAAAAGAAGCCATTCTTTGGGATACAGAGCAGTTACTTCCTCAAACAATTTTTTTAATAATTCGGCATCATTTTTCTTTTCTTTTCTATAATTTCGAACTACTTCATAATATTTTTCTAGTTTAATGACAGCCTTATTTTTTGAAGGCTTAATTGTTAAGGTTGAAGATTCTGCATATAAATTTGGGAATGAATTGCTATCAGCAGCACCGGCAAAAGCAGAGACAATATCCTTTCCTACAACCATATCATAGATTCCGTGTTCAGGTAAAAATAAATATTCATTTTTGTAAGTAATGGTGCAGTCTTTCAATCGTATTAAGATGAGTTTTCCCTGAGCATTTCTAATGCCAGTAATATTTAATCCCTCTACTTTAATCCCGCTTTCAAATTCAAAGGAAAGCCACTTTCCGTCATAAAAATGATACAATTTTAAATCCGTTGGACCCATATCCTCAATAGCAAGTTCAATATTTTTTAACTTTCCTAATGGAGAGCTTATGCCGTTTTTATGATAGTTTATTCCATGACCGATTAACTCCTTTTCTCTGTAGGCAAGTGCTGAAGGCCCCTTGGTTTGATAAAAGACAACCTTATTATTTTCATCTAATAGTATTCTGGAAAACTTGCCAGATACTTGTAGCCCGGTTGTTAACTCTATACTACCAACCATTTGAGATTCTATCAGTTTCTGAATTCCTTCTTTTCCTCCTCGTCTGAGACTTAAGGTGTCTGCAAATTCTTCAAGAACTTCCATTAAATGAGGAAAGTTTGGAGTTACATATAGTTGTGGTTGTGGCTTGGTAACATCAAAAGGTTGTTGTGCAGCAGCCAATGTATAGGGTATTTTTTTCACATCACTTTTTAAGCAAGAAATACTCTCTCCAATTGAAGACAATAGTCCAGCACCGTATATTTTGGGATTGTTAAGATCTCCAATTAATCCATATTCAACTGTCCACCATTGTAAGTTTCTCATTTGTGCCATCTCAGAGAGCTCTACTTTCTTACTTTGAAGGCCATGAATCTCCATTTCTACGGTATGAATTTCTTTTTCACTAATACCCTCAGCTTCTTTTAGAATAGACAATTTCCTAACAGCTTCGTATAAATCCATATCATGTTTAGACAGAATTGCTTTTGATCCAATATCTCCTAATCTTCTTAAATATTCTGCATAATCAGGATTTGCAATGATGGGCGCATGACCTGCAGATTCATGAATAATATCGGGTGCAGGGGTGTACTCAATATTCTCGAGTTGCCTTATGTCTGAAGCAATAACTAGCACTTTATATGCCTGGAATTCCATGAATGCATTAGGAGGTATAAATCCATCTACCGCTACTGCAGCCCAACCAATTTCTTTTAAGATTCTATTCATCCCATACATGTTTGGGATTTCTTCAATACGAACACCAGTTTTTTCTAACCCAGTTAAATATGATGAGTGAGCTACTTCAGTTAAATACTTTAATAAACGCCTCATTACATATCTCCATACCGCTTGGTTGATTGGAGAATAATCTTCGTAATTTTGGGGCTTGATAAACTGTTTAAGGTGCTTAGGCAGTCTATCAATTAATTCATTACTTCTATAGTCTTGTTTATTTGACATTCAATTTTTTTAATTTTAAAGTATATAAATTACTAAAAAACCTAAATAGGTGCCTAAAGCATTTCCTAAAGATCCTACTAAAATTGCGGGTACTATTAATTCTTTTCTGTTAAAAGATTCTGCTAAAGCTATAGCTGTAGTACTGCCACCCACATTGGCTTGACTTACAATTGCAATCATTTCCCAATCACGATATATAAACCCACCAACTAAGATAATAATTACACCGTGAAATACTACCGAAAAACCTGCAAACAATAGCAGGGTAAACCCAAGGTCTTTGAGGTCTATTACAGCAGCAAGTTCACAATACGCTCCAATGACCGCTAAAAATAGAAATACTAAATACAACCCTAAATTATGGCTTCCTTTTAATTTAGAAACAAATGATGTTTGAGCTAACAATATTCCTATGGTTGAAATGGTTATAATAGAAGGAACTTGAGGCACATACTTTTTTAATTCATCAGATACATAGTAAGCACCTAAACCTAAAAAAACTAACCACATAAGTGATGTTAAATTGATGCTTTCATCTTCAATAAACTCTTCATTTTCTTGGGATCTTTTTATTCTTGTTTTAGCTGGCCAAAAACGAGAAAGAAATATAGGAAACGCGAGAGTTACAATGATCCACAGAGTGGTAATTACATTATCTACCGCAATCGTTCCTGCATATAAAGCACCTTTTTTTTGAAATCCATACTCTAGGGCAATCGCATTAAAATTTATACTACCACCAGTATATGTTCCGGTGAGCATTCCTGCAATAATTTTACCATCTTCACCTAAGGTATTTTCAGGGGTTAATACATACCATGAGATAAGAATACCTAATGCGGTTGCAAAAGACCCTAAGATGAATAAGCCTATCATTGGTATTCCTGCTCTTTTGATAGACGATATATTGATATTTAGTAATAAGTAAAAAATAGAAATCGGAGCAACATAGGTAAAAATACCATCATACAATGGAATGCTTGTTGATGCAGACGGAATCACTTTCAAGTTGGCTAGTACGGCTGTAAAAATGATAATTAGTAACGCCGCTCCAAGATGTTTACCAAGTTTAGTTTTACCTACATAAACACCTAAAATGACCACAAGGCTTAATACAGTTAAAACATATGTTGGATTGTTTATAAAACTCATAAATAAGATGATTGATTAGTACCCTTGAAATATTAATTAGTTGAGAATAATAATACAAATATCTAATTTAATAAAATTCAAATCAAACCAGAAGATTTCATTAGAATTTAAAATATAGTACACTATGTAAATTACTTGTTTTCATTTAAAAATTACTCAATGTATCAGCCCAATAGGCTTTCCATCTAAATTCCATTCATCCTTAATGTCTAGCCCTAAATGCTGCATAGCAGAAACGGCAACATCAACAATATTTACCTGAGTTTGAATTTTTCCTTTTGCAGCGCTTTTTCCAGACACTATGTAGAATATTGTTGTATGTTCTGGAGTATTTTTTCCGTGGGTTTTTTCACTCCCCCCATGATCTGTAGAGATTATGATTAACCAATTTTCATTTAGATAATGATCTCTTTTTTTTAAAGCGGATATCATTTTACCAACGTTTATGTCAGCGTTTTCAATAGTAGAAAGGTATTCTTTATTTTCTGGATGAAAACCAGAACTGTGCCCCGAATGATCAACATCATCTAAATGAATAAACATGGCATCAACATCATTATGCAACAATACTTTTACCGCTTCATTAGTAACTTTTTGATCACTATCAAAATCTAAGGCAATATCGGCATCTCCATTTTGAAGGATTGTATGAAGTGGGCTCCAATGAGTAATAGAATAGGTTTTTAAATTTGAATTAAATGTTTTCACTCTATTAAAAAAGTGTGGAAATTCCTCAATATTTGGATCTAAGTATTTGTTGCTTAATACGTTATGTTTGGCATGCCAAACACCAGTTAGCATTCCTGTCCAGCAGCTACCACTATAACTAATATCGTCAGTTTTAGTATGAAAAGAATAAGCTCCATTCTTCCATAGTTTGTCTATGTTAGGAGTAGAAGCACTTATAAGAGCATCGGGCCTACAGCCATCTATTCCTATAATTAAAACTTTGTTCTGCATTGGTTTAGTACACGAATAAAAAAGGGAAAAAGCTATTATTAGGTAAGAAAAGAATTTAGTTTTCATAGCTCTTGTTTTAAGCTTATTTCAAAAAAACAAACATCAGCATTATGATAATGCAGAGGTAATTTGAACGTATTTTTTAGTTTTTTAACTCCAAGAAAGTTAAATCCACAATTTTTGTAATGTTTAATTAACCGATCATTTTTCCCACAAGTATCTAGTCTTATAAAGCTTATATTCTTATCAAGCGCAAATTTTTTTGCCCAATCAACAATAGTCTCAACAAAATTATTACCTCTAAATTCTGGGTTTGTGGCTATTCTATGAATATATAAAGAACAATTATTTTCTTTGTCTTCCCAGATATCAACATCATTAAATGTAATGGCCCAAATACAGGCGATTTTATTTTCAATGATTAATTTAAATTGCCTGTTTTCATTAATTTCATTGACAATTAATTTTTCTTTAAATGTAGGCCAACAATTACCAGGAAATTTTATTTTTTGAAACTCAGTTGCTAAGCGGTAGAGGTTGAAAATTTCTGATAGATCTTCTATAGTACTGTTTGTTATTGAAACAGTTAAATTGTTTGTTATTGAAACAGTTAAATTCATTGTTATTGTTTAAATTCTTTTGAATTTGATTTTATTATTAAGTAAGGAGTTCCTATGGCTATAGAAATCCAAAAAACATAATTTTGAATCGCTAAATTTTTTAAAAATAGTGAAAGACAATAGCCAATGATGATCATAAAAGCCATCCCAAACATAGCATTTTTAAAAACAGTTGCTATTCCTTTAATATCATACTTTTCTTTTTCTTTTTTAGACATCGTGTTATAGCCAGCTATTAAAAAATACATTTTACCATATTTTATTAATACTCCTAAAACAATAAAAATAATAGCTGTTAAAATCATTTTGTAAAAGGTTATTTTCTATAATCTAATGCTGGAGGTCTATTGCCTAAAAGAGGCTTATAAATAAAATTTTTACCTCTTCTGTTGTTAAATTCTACGGTTGCTTTTTCTATTAACTCTTTATTTTTAAATAAGTCTATGGCAGTGGCGGTGAGTGTTTTTGCAGCAACCATCATTCCTTTTTCTCCTATCGTGGTTCCACCAGCAGCTACAGCTTGCCAACTGTGAGCAGAAGTACCTGGAACCCAAGTTGCAGTTCCAAAACCAACAGTGGGCACTACAAAACTTACATCTCCTACATCTGTAGAACCATAGGCACGTGCTTCTTCTTTGTAGGGTTGTATACTTAAAGCCCTATCAATATCAGCTTCTTTTTGCCCCAAACTTAGTGCTATTTTATCAGCAAATTCTTTTTCTTCTGGAGAATAAGTTATCTTTTCTTCTGGAGAATAAGTTATCCCCCCAATAGAAGTTAAATTATTATGAACTAACTTTTGAAGAGTAAGATTAGGCAGTAGCTCATGAACACCATTTACTATTTCATATTTCATGGTAGTACCTGTTCCAAGAGCAGCACCTTCACCAGCCTTTACAATTCTATTAAAAATACTACGCACAACTTCTCTGCTATAATGTCTAGAATAATAATACACTTCAGCAAAATCTGGAACAACGTTTGGCGCTTTTCCTCCATCTGTAATTACATAATGAATTCTTGCTTCTTGTGGAACATGTTCACGCATCATATTTACCATTGCATTCATGGCCTCAACACCATCTAAAGAAGATCTTCCTTTTTCTGGAGCTCCAGCTGCATGAGCAGAAACACCATAAAACCTAAATTTTGCAGAAATATTTGCAAGAGCTGCTGCTGCACTTGCTGCATTTTGAGAACCTGGATGCCAGTGAAGTGCAATATCAACATCATCAAACAATCCTTCTCTAGCCATGTATACTTTAGCTCCACCACCTTCTTCTGCTGGGCAGCCATAAAACCTAATAGTCCCTTTTTGTTTAGTGTTTTCCATCCATTCTTTTACTGCTATAGCTGCTGCTGAAGAAGCTGTTCCAAATAAATGGTGACCACATGCATGACCCGCTTCAGCATTGGCAGATTTTTTTTCCGGGAGTGCTTGTTGTGATAAGCCTGGTAAGGCATCAAATTCTCCTAGAATCGCTATAATTGGAAGTCCAGAGCCGTATTCTGCTACAAAAGCTGTAGGAATGTTGGCAACACCTTTTTTTATGGTAAAGCCTTCATTTGATAATGTTTGTTGTAAAAGTGAAGAGCTCTGTTCTTCTAAATATCCCATTTCTGCTAAATTCCAAATTTTCATGGCAATAGCACCGTATTTTTCCCTTTGTGTATCTAACTGGTTTAAAACAGATTTTTTAGTTGTTTGAGCTGAAGCAGCTATAGAAATGAAGAGGGTACATAGAAGAATGATGCTTTTATTTTTCATGACTTTAATAAATGATTAATAAATAAATGTACTAAAATCAAGTTTAATTGTTGCATGATTCATGATAGTAGTCTATTATTTTTATAAGATTTGTTTCTTTTAGTTCATTCTTTTTAATCATTTGAAGTAAGCTTGGGCAATCACTAAAAAAGTTATAGAGGCGTTTTTTAATTGTGTTGCACCCAACTCCATCGATACACCCAATGTTATAAGTGTATCTACTGTTTTTTCTTTTAATAAAAATCTCTGTTTTAGAATTGTAGGTTTTTCTATGAAATTGGTGCTTATTTTTAATATTAGAATTAAATAAGACAAGGTATAATTCTATATCTCCTTTACTATAAACTTTTGTTCCAAGACCTTTTTGAACTCCCTTAGCGTTTTTGTCTAATTTTACATCTAGGATATAATAATGTTTCATACTGTTTTTATTAAAAACGGTTATCTCATTTACATTATTAAGTTTGTATTTTTTATCGGTTTTTAATGAAATTAATTTTTCTCCAATTTGTTTGACAGAATCTTTTATTTCTTCGTTGTTTTTTAACTTGATGGCAACTCTTACTTGAGAGTAGGATAGAAAATTAAAGAGTAAGAAAATTAGAATTAGTATTGATTTCATATTTACTCAAGTTCAGCTTTGTAAGATAGTCTATTCTCTTGTAAATATAAATTTCCCACCACCTTGAAACAAGATCATTGTTTCTTTAGCAGGGTTAAATTTAAATGTTGCACCTACTTGATTCAAAGTAAATTTATCTTTTTCTATTGCTTCAACAACAAAAGCTTGCTGCCCTGTTGCTTGAATGATTAATGTATTTTTATTTTTTGTTACGGTTATTTTTATAGGCATTTGTTTAGAGGCATACACACCCAAATATGTATCTAGATCTTCTGAAGTTAGGGTATAATTTGTGTATACTGGTATTTGGTATGGCTTATCAAAAACCGCACTTAATACCGCAATAGAAATATCATTGTTATTGATATTTGTTCCGTTAGAGGTTAAGGCATATGAAACAGTGTCTTTCGGGAAATGTGCATAGACTGATCTAAAACCGTCTATACCACCTGTATGACCATATCCAATAGCATCATAAAAAGGAATTTGAAACAATCCGCTTCCATATCCTTCTTTAATAGTTTTCATTATATCAAGACTTTGAGGCTTTAAAAGTTGCCCCCAAAACAATGCATCTGCAAATTTTATTAAATCTGTTGGAGTAGATGTAATGGCTCCGGCACCTAATGGAATGGTAAAATTTGTTTCGGATTCTTCTTTCCAAGAACCTAAATAACTATAGGATTTAGACTCATTGTTATTGGGGTTAATGTTATCAAAAACATAAGTATTTGTTAAGCCAATTGGCTTAACAATGTTCTCTTGAACCAAGTTAGCATATGAATCATTATAGGTTTTTTCTAGAATAAAAGTTAATAGCACAAAATTTGAATTGCTATACTCCGCTTTAGTATTGGGTTCAAAATCAATCCCACTTTTTTTAATAATCTCAATCATTTCCTTTTCAGTTTTAGATTGAGTATTCCATAGAAGGTAATCAGGGTTATTTGTGAAGTTGTGTATGCCACTTCTGTGGGTTAATAGTTGTTTTACAGTTATCTTATTAGAGTTTGTAATTGAGGGAAACCATTTATCAATAGTTTCATCAATAGTTAATTGTTGATTTTCAATTGCTTTTAAAATTAAAACAGCGGTAAACGATTTAGAAATAGAACCTATTCGATATTTTGTTTTTTCTGATGCCTTAATGTTGTTTTCAATATCTGCGTAACCAATAGATTTTGTATAAATAAGTTCTCCATTTTTTGAAACAGCAACACTCCCCATAAACTTATTATTTAATAATAATGTGTTGAAGTAGTTGTCTAATTTTTCTTTGTTTAGAGATTGTGTAAACCCAAAAAGACCAAATGTAAAAAATAGAATTATTGTTAAAAGGTTCTTTATCATTTTATAAATTTTTGATAGATGACTTTATTAAAGAATAATTTTACAAGATATTTTAAATATCTGATTAATTAATGATTTCAACTTCACCATTATACTTCAGTAATTCTCTTTTAATGGTTTTCATAATACCTCTTTAACAAAAGGGGTTTCTAATTAGGATATCTCACCAATATTAAGTTTTCAGTCTAGTTTAATAGGTATTAATTTTAAATAATTGTGTTTTTTTATCTTTTAAAGTCATTTTAAATATAGTTGTTTTTTTTATTTCATTAGACCTCCCCCAGTCATTAAAGACAGTTGTCTTTAAATAGGTGGGGGCATATTTTTTATTTCCATAATAGGTTAAATTCACCAACCATTCTCCTCCGATATCTCCATCAATTACAAATTCTCTTGAGGTGTACCCTTTTAGTTTCTCATCTAAGATAAGAGAGCTGTTATCAGATAAAGTGTGTTCTATTTTATAAACTTGTTTCTGAGGATTAATAAACTCTAATGTAAACTCTGCCTCAGAACTACTCCACTCAAAAACAATTCTTGTATCTAATGTCTTTTCATCTGGCAGATTCGTTTTTGATATTTTACTTGTTAAAGCCTCTGCCTCACGAGCCATAATCTCGCCGATTCCATTTTCTTCTATTGTAAAACCTTTATTGAAAAAATAATTGTAGGTGTTTAATGCCTTCTTATACTGTTTCAATTCTGTGTAGACATTTATTAAATCTCTATAAGACTGAATATGTTTTGGACGTAATTTTATTATTTTTTTATATACTGATAGCGCATTTTCATAAAATCCCTCTTGCTGATATAGATATGCTATAATTTTAAGTTCTTCAGGATTTAATTTTGAGTATTCTTCTGAGTCCAATAACACTCTTTTAAAATTTTTAAAATCGTTATACTTAAATTTAAAAGAATTGGCAACATTTAAATAAAAATCAGACTTGTCTTGGTGTTCAGATAAAAGTTCTTGGTATTTCTTGAAAGCTTTATTGCTGTTGGAAATACTTTCTAATTCTATAATATAATTTAATTTTGGACTACTTAAAAGATTATATGCAACCGCATCTTCATTATAATATTCTTTATTTGTGTAGGGGTTTTCTTCAGAATACACATCTTTTACTGGATCAAAATTCCCAACGGTTGTATTGATTATAATAGCACCTCCTATTGCCTCTGATCCAAACCTATTTACACCTGCTAATGATCTTAAAACAGCAACTTCTTTAATATTTTCTAATGGTATCGGAGGAGCAAAATTATAAACTTGACCATCAACCACCCAAATAGCATACTTTACCGTTAGCAAAGTTCCTGTATCTCTTAATTTTGCATATTCATTCCCAAATTCATCTACTACTAATTTATAACTTGCAATCTTACCTTGATCTTACCTTGTAATGCTCTTCCAATACTAATGCCAGATAAATTCAACTCTTCTCCACTTATATATCTTACAGAATACCCAGTTCTTCTTGTATCTATAGTAAAACCACCTGAAGAGATTTTTTTAGGCTTTTTAGGATACAGACCTGTTTGTTTATTTTTCTTTTTTGAAGAAATAATAACTTCATCTAATTCATTGTTAGCAGCTTTCATTGAAATATTCAAGATGGTAGTAATATCTTCAATTAGAACTTCAATTGCTTTCATATTTATATGCGTAAATTGAAGAATGTCACCCTCTTTAGCACGTATTTTATATAAACCTTTATTATCTTCATATGTAATAATTCCTGAAATTTCTTTCTTGATGGTGTTTTGTGCATGAACAGTTAATGACAAAAACAAAAAAGCAAAAGGGATCATTTTTACCATTTTATAAATACTTTCCATAAAATTAACTGGGATTAGATTTTTTATCTTTACAGTCTTTTCTTCCCTTTTTCAAGAAGGCATCTATACCTGCACCTAAAGCGAGCCCTGCTCCAGCTCCCATAGATAGATAAATTGCAAGATTGTCTGTTAATATGCCTAAACTAAGCCCTATCCCTGCACCAAAAATTAATCCTAATGATATATTGTTGTTTCTCATAACATGCTTTTTTTTGTAAATTAAGTAACTAATATTTAATTAGACCTTATACCATTCAAAGGGTTTAAATTTTGGCAAAATATTAAGATTATCTGTTAATACACCTAAGCTAAGCCCTATTCCTGCTCCAAAAATTAATCCTAATGATATATTGTTGTTTCTCATAACATGCTTTTTTTTGTAAATTAAGTAACTAATATTTAATTAGACCTTATACCATTCAAAGGGTTTAAATTTTGGCAAAATATTAAGATATTTGTGGGTTTTGTGATTGAAACGAATTGTGTTAATAGACATTAACTTTTAGTTTTTTCTATCTATGTCTATTTTTCGGAAGTTGTTGAGAATAACTAAATTCTTATTGCTCTTGAGAATTGGTCGTATTTTTTGTTATTGAATCTTGTCTTTTATTGATATTATTAAAAAATATATAGTTAGGATTATAAACAGGCCAATTGTAAACGGTAAAAACCAAGTTCCAAGCCCGTCTGCATGTCCGTTTATAATTTGAATTTTTCTGAAAACGATTAATCCAAAAAGTAATACAATAACTAATTTCAAAACTCTCATCATTCGAGTTGCATTAGTGTATTGACGAAAAGCATTTTCTTTTGTTATTTGACTAGGGTAGTTAAAAACGTGTGGTCTTTTATTTAGAATTGTTAAACCTATAAATTGGAGTGTAGAAATAATAGGTAATACAAATATATGTGTCTTATTTCCAAATCCATTTGCTTTTCCAGCGCCATTAAAATGTATTGGGATTATTTCTGGTAAATCAAAATAGTTAATTAATGGTAAAGCCCAAATACCAACTACAGAAATCCAACCAACGATCTCAAGTATCTTGTCAGTTTGGTTTAATTGTAGTTTTATTCTTGGTCTTTTATTCATATTCATATGGCTCTTTATTATATGCCATTACCTTAATGTTTTTCAAAACTCTTTTCATATACGTTTTCCAAAAACTCTTTCCAAAAATCCAACAAAATGGTGAAAGTAAAAGATTGTTAGAATGTAAACAGTACGTGTAGTTAATTCGTATTTTTTCATTCTCTAATTTTTCCGTTTCCCATCTTCCAACAAACTTGTAAAAACTTAGCATCCAAGATTGAAAATTATCTACCTGAATTATCCAATGCTGATTTTCTTTTCTTTCAATTAGATTGTCAACTGAAGCAAAACCTCCTTTTTGCGTTATCGATTTTGCTACATATACTTTTTTACAAGAGCCAGGTTTTCCCCAATCCTTGTCGTCTGTTGTTTGTGTAACTTTCGGTATAATACCGAATCCAGTATGAATTTTAGAAACATCACAAAGCATAGGGGTTTTA
>Ga0209309_10004338_pt1 | contig 11794 bp, 9 predicted proteins | sample COGITO_mtgs_1204_2_FD_184807 | JGI IMG/M metagenome (GOLD analysis project Ga0209309, IMG submission 184807) | Pelagic marine microbial communities from North Sea - COGITO_mtgs_120412 (SPAdes) (version 2) | ecosystem: Environmental > Aquatic > Marine > Epipelagic ...
CGATTAGGAAGAAAATATCTTAATGACGGAGGAAGCATCACATTAACCACTGGTATTTTAGCTGACGAGCCTGTTGATAAGACAACAAGTGCCGCAATGGTTAACGGCGCCGTAGAAAGCTTTACAAAAGCAGCAGCTTTAGAATTAACCAACGGACTACGAATAAATGTAGTTTCTGCCGATATGGTTGAAGATGCATATGAAAAATACAAAGATTATTTTCCTGGAAATACACCCGTGCCAATGCGTAAAATAACCGACGGCTATTTTAAAAGTGTAAAAGGGAAAATTAACGGTGAAATAATTAGAATTAGAGCGTAAAAACCGAAAAATGTAAAATGATAAAGGCTAAAGTAAAACTATGAAATCTTTTACATTTTGACTTTTGCATTTAAAATTTATATGATGAAAACACAGCATTACATACAAGGCCAATGGACAGACGGAAAAGGCGAAGGCTCGCCTATTCTTGATTCTGTCACGGGTGAGCATTTTACAAATGTCACTACTGAAGGATTAGATATTCCTGAAATACTTCAATACGGAAGACAAAAAGGAGATACCCTTCGGAAGATGACGTTTCAAGAACGGGGGTTAATGCTGAAGAAATTAGCGTTCTATCTTCAGAAGAAAAAAAGACAGTTTTATGAAGTCAGTTTTCGTTCTGGAGCGACAAAAGTAGACAGCTGGATTGATATTGAAGGAGGATTTGGAAACTTGTTCGCCAATGCTTCCCTTCGAAAATTATTTCCTAATCAGCCGTTTCATGTAGAAGGTGATCCAGTCGATTTATCCCGTGGCGGTCGTTTTATGGCGCATCACATTATGGTGCCTCGCGAAGGAGTCGCTGTACACATTAACGCTTTTAACTTCCCAGTTTGGGGAATGCTGGAAAAATGCGCGGTAAACTGGATGGCAGGAATGCCCGCAGTGGTTTTACCGGCACCGCAAACGGCCTATTTAACAGAAGCCGTTGTAAAAGAAATTATCGCTTCGGGAATTCTTCCGGAAGGATCGTTGCAGTTAATTAGCGGTACTGCAAAAAACATTTTAGATACTGTAGAATCGCAGGATGTGGTGACATTTACCGGTTCGGCAAGCACCGGAAAAATATTAAAAAAACACCCGCGTTTAATTGAAGAATCGGTTCCATTTACTATGGAGGCAGATTCGTTAAACGCTGCTATTTTAGGGGAAGATGCCGTTCCCGGAACCCCAGAATTCGATCTTTTCATTAAAGAAGTCCGAAATGAAATGACCGTTAAATGTGGTCAAAAATGTACGGCAATTAGACGGGTTATTGTTCCGGAAAATTTAGTAGAAGACGTGCAAATAGCACTTAGCAAACAATTGGATAAAGTAACCATTGGTGATCCCCGTTTAAAAGAAGTGCGAATGGGCGCTTTGGTAAACGATGCCCAACGTACTTCAGTAAAAGAACAAATTGAGAAAATCACACAAACAGCTCAGATTGTCTACGGCGATTTTGATGAAGCTAAAACGGTAGGAGCCGATGCTAAAAAAGGTTCTTTCGTAAAACCAATGTTGCTTCGGGAAGACAGTCCTTTTGAAAACGAAGCCGCTCATATTACCGAAGCATTTGGTCCAGTAAGTACCATTATGCCATATAAAACATTAGACGACGCTATTAAGCTTTCTAAAATGGGAAGAGGGTCGTTAGTAAGTTCTATTGTCACCAATGATGATAAGATTGCGAAAGAATATACGGTTTCAGCAGCTACGCATCACGGTCGTATTTTAATATTGAATCGCGAAAGTGCCAAGCAAAGTACGGGTCACGGTTCGCCATTGCCTAATTTAATTCACGGTGGTCCGGGTCGTGCCGGCGGCGGTGAAGAGATGGGCGGCGTTCGTGGTATCAAGCATTATTTACAACGCTGCGCCATTCAAGGTTCGCCAACTTCATTAACTGAAGTTACCGGTATTTATCAACCAAAATCAGCTTACAAAGAATCTGAAAAACACCCGTTTGCATATCACTGGGAAGATATAAAACCTGGGATGTCGTTAAAAACACATAAACGTACTCTAACCGATACCGATATTATTAATTTCGGAAATGTAACGTGGGATCATTTTTATGCGCATACCGATATCACATCGTTAGAAGGAAGTATTTTTGAAAAACGAACAGTACACGGATACTTTATCATTTCGGCAGCAGCAGGATTGTTTGTCTATCCAAACAAAGGTCCAGTAGCTGCAAATTACGGGCTAGAAGATATTCGCTTTTTACGTCCATTATATCACAATGACACAGTGTATGTACGTTTAACATGTAAGCAAAAAGTAGATCGCGAACAAAAAGGAACTGAACTTCCTTCAGGAATTGTAAAATGGTACGTTGAGGTGTTTGATGCAGAACCAGATGAAGATCAAGAACCGTTAGTAGCTATAGCAACCATTTTAACGATGGTTCAGAAAAAGCAAACGGTTTTTGTTGAAATGACTTCAAAAAAAATTGAAGAAAGTTTAGCAAAGCTTACAGAAGATACGAAACCAAAATGGGGCACTATGAATCCACAACAAATGTTGGAGCACTTAGAATATACCTATAGAATTGCTTCTGGCGAAATTCAGGATTTTGAAATCGCCACCCCAGAAAAGTATTTAGAAAAGACGCATAACTCGTTATACGATTACCAGAAAATGCCAAAAGAACATAATTTTCCAATGTATAAGGATGGTGCCATGCCAAGTTTGACACACGAAAACTTGGAGACGGCAAAAAAGAAATTTTTAGAAGCCAGAGCAGGATATATTCAGTATTTTAAAGAAAACCCAGATGCAACATTGAAAAATGTAGTGTTTGGAGATATGAATAAATTTGAGTGGTACCTTTTAGAAAGAAAACATTTGAACCATCATTTTGAGCAGTTTGGACTTTTATAATTTGAAATGTAAAACCGAAAAATTTAAAATTATAAAGTACTCAGAACTTTATACTTTTACATTTTTCATTTAAAATTTATTATTTAAACATGACACAACCATACGTAAAACATACCATAGAAAACAGAATAGCAACCATAGAATTTTTTCATCCGGCGCATAATAGTTTGCCGGGCGATATTCTTGCAAAATTAGCAGATACCATCACTGAAATCGGTCAAAATGATGAGGTTTTGGTGCTTGTTGTAAAAAGTGGAGGCGATAGGACTTTCTGTGCAGGTGCTAGTTTTAAAGAATTGATTTCTATTGAAAATGAACAAGAAGGAGAGAAATTCTTTAGTGGTTTTGCCAATGTAATTAATGCGATGCGTAAATGTCCAAAGTTTATTATTGGTCGCGTTCAAGGAAAAACCGTTGGAGGCGGTGTTGGCCTAGCAGCAGCGATGGATTATACTATGGCGACAAAGTTTTCAGCTATAAAATTAAGTGAGTTAAACCTCGGTATTGGTCCGTTTGTAGTAGGTCCGGCAGTACAACGAAAAATTGGAGCCAGTGGCATGTCGCAAATAGCTATTGATGCCAATTCTTTTTATTCTCCGGAATGGGCTATGAATAAAGGATTATTCACTAAAGTTTTCGAGTCTACGGAAGAGTTAGATGAAGAAGTACAAGCTTTAGCAGAGCAACTTTGTGGGTATAACCCCGAAGCCGTAAAAGAAATGAAGCAGATGTTCTGGCGAGGAACTGAAGATTGGGATGAACTATTACAAGAACGCGCTAAAATAAGTGGGCGTTTGGTACTTTCTTCTTTTACAAAAGAGAAGTTGAAACGGTTTAAATAAAAAATTCCTGCGCAGGCAGGAATCTCATATCAAACACACATGAAAAAATGGTTCGTCTATATAATGTCAAACAAACCCAACGGAGTTATTTACATTGGTGTTACTGATAATTTAGAGGCTCGTGTGTTAGAACATAAAAATAAAGTTTACAGAAAATCATTCACGGCAAAATACAACTGTGATAAACTAATTTATTTTGAAGAGTTTAAAGACGGTAATAAAGCAGAAATTCGTGAAAAGCAGCTTAAAAAGTGGAAACGAGATTGGAAATTAACTTTAATAAATAATATGAATCCAGATTGGATGGATATTTCTTTGAATTGGAAAAACAGTGTAAATTCAGTCTATAAAACAAAAAGATTCCTACCTACGCAGGAATAGGTTATGATATACAGCTTCAAAGGTCACATACCCGTAGTTCACGAAAGCAGTTTCGTCCACCCATTAGCGGCCGTTACCGGAAATGTTATTATTGGCAAAAACTGTTACATAGGTCCCGGAGCAGCCATCCGTGGTGATTGGGGCGAAATTATTTTGGAAGATGGTGTAAATGTTCAGGAAAACTGTACCGTGCATATGTTTCCAGGTAAAAGCATTGTACTTAAAGAAAGTGCCCACGTAGGTCACGGAGCTATTATTCACGGGGCTAATTTAGGGCGTAATTGTTTAATAGGAATGAATAGCGTGATTATGGATGACGCTGAAATAGGAGACGAATGTATTGTTGGTGCGATGGCGTTTGTAAAAGCAGAAACCGTATTTCCGAAACGGAAATTAATAGTCGGAAATCCTGCAAAAGTTATTAAGGATATTTCAGATGAAATGATCGAGTGGAAAACAGCTGGAACTCGTTTATACCAACAATTACCTGCTGACTGTCACGAAAGTTTGAAGGAAGTAGAACCGTTACGGGAAATTCCGAAGAACAGACCGAAGCAAGAGGATTTTTATAAAACCTTGAGTGATTTCAGAAAAAATAAATAGATAGTATGTTTAACAAAGAAATAGAAACGCTTCCTTTAGAAAAGCTACGGATATTACAAAGCGAACGTCTTGTGAGCTTGGTAAATCGTGTTTATAAACAGGTTCCGTTTTATAAAAATCAGTTTGATGAAAACGGAGTTGATATTTCTAAAATACGATCTATAGACGATATTCATAAACTTCCTTTTACAAAAAAAACAGACTTACGGGATCAATATCCTTTTGGTTTTTTAACGGTACCTCAAGATAAATTAGCGCGCATACATTGTTCCAGCGGAACAACAGGAAAACCAACCGTGGTTGCTTATACCAAAAAAGATTTAGATATTTTTTCGGAAGTAGTAGCACGATCATTGGCGACTGGCGGGGCAAAACCGGGGATGAAAATGCATAATAGTTACGGATATGGACTTTTTACAGGAGGTATCGGTATTCATTATGGAGCGGAAAAATTAGGAATGACCGTTGTTCCAGTTTCTGTAGGGATGACAGATCGCCAAATTAGATTATTACAAGATTTTCAGCCTGAAGTAATTTGTTGTACTCCATCATACGCTCAAACCATCGCTTTTGAATTGGAAAAAAGAAATATTCCAATTTCTGAACTCAATCTAAAATATGCCATCTTGGGGGCTGAACCTTGGACCGATGTTATTAGAAGAGACATAGAAGATTCTTTAGCTGTAAAAGCAACTAATATTTATGGTCTTAGTGAAATTATAGGTCCCGGAGTGTCACAAGAGGCTTATAACGAACAAGGAACCGGTAGTTACGTTTGGGAAGATCATTTTTATCCTGAAGTAGTAGATAAAGATACTGGAGAGCCACTTCCGTATGGAGAAGAGGGCGTGTTGGTTTTTACCACATTAACAAAAGAAGCCATGCCGTTTCTTCGATACTGGACGAATGATATAGGTAGTCTTTCGTATGATGAAAGCAATTCTCGAACGCATATAAAAATGAGCACTATTAAAGGCCGTGCAGATGATATGTTGATTATTAGAGGCGTCAATTTATTTCATACACAAGTAGAAGAGGTCTTTAAGGGATACAGTCAATTAGCTCCTAATTATCAATTAATTGTTACAAAAGAAGGATTATCGGACCGTGTTGAAGTGAAAGTAGAGACCAATCGGGAGTTTCAACAAGAATTGGGTTATGGAAATGGTTTTACAAAAGAAGATATAGCTAAAAACACACAACTGGTTTCTATTTCGAACAAGTTGAAAAAAAATATTAAAGACACAGTTGGGTTAAGTATGAACGTAACATTAAACTGTTATGGAGAAATACCCAAAAGTGAAGGAGGCAAACTCAAACGAATTATTGATTTGAGAAACTCTTAAAAAAATAAAAAAATAATATGCCTAAGCAGGAATTTAAAATGCCCAAAATGGGTGAGAGTATAACCGAAGGAACCATTATCAACTGGTTAGTAAACGAAGGCGATTCGTTTGATGAAGGAGATATCCTATGTGAAGTTGCGACCGATAAAGTGGATAACGAGGTGCCAGCCCCAGCTAGCGGTACGATGGTAGAACACGTAAAAGGTGTACAAGATGTAGTTCCGGTAGGTGATGTAATCGCTATTTTGAATATTTCAGAAGAAAAGAAAACGTCTTCTAAAAAGGCTAAAACAAGTCAAAAAGCTACGGCTTCAAAAAAAGCAAATAAAAAAGTTCAACCTTCAGCTTCAAAAAACACTAATAAGAAAAAGCCAAAACAGACTTCAGCATTTACTGTAAATGAAAATATATTTATAAGTCCGTTGGTAGAAAGTATGGCCAAAGTGAATCATATTAGCTATGAGGAATTGGCGCGAATTCCGGGGACAGGGAAAGAAGGCCGTCTCCGTAAAAGCGATGTTGTTGCGTATATTGAAGAAGGGCGTCCGTTTAAGTTCGCACAACCCGTACCCGAAGTTTCAGGTTTTCAAGTTCCCGATTTAAAGTTTGATAAAGGAACCGGTAAAATTGTTGAAATGGATCGCATGCGCCAGATGATTTCAGATCATATGGTTTTTAGCGCAACCACGGCACCACACGTTACCGCTTATGTAGAAGCAGACCTTACCGAAATGGTACAATGGCGAAATGCCAATAAGATTGCTTTCAAAGAAGAATACAATGAAAAATTGACGTTTACACCGCTTTTTATTGAAGCTGTAGCGAAAGCAATTCAAGATTTTCCGATGATCAATTCAAGTCTTGATGGGAAAAATATCATTGTAAAAGAAGAAATTAATATAGGGATGGCAACCGCTTTACCTTCTGGAAATTTAATTGTTCCAGTTGTAAAAGAGGCCGACAAAAAAGATTTAAAAGCCCTTGCTGAAAACACCAATGAATTAGTTGGAAAAGCTAGAGATAACAAGTTAAAAGGTGATGATACCAAAGGCAGTACGTTTACAATTAGTAATGTGGGAACCTTTGGAAGTTTAATGGGAACCCCAATTATCAATCAGCCGGAAGCGGCCATATTAGCAACTGGAATTATAAAAAAACGTGCCGAAGTAATGGAACGCGAAGATGGTGACAGTATTGAAGTCCGACATATGATGTATTTGTCGTTGTCTTTCGATCACCGCATTGTAGATGGATATTTAGCAGGCTATTTTTTAAGAAGGGTAGCTGATAATATGGAGCAATTTGATACAAAAAGAAAAATTTAAGATGAAGAAAATTTCAAAAGATATATTAACGAAAGCTTATAAAAACTTGGTGACAGCTAAGTCTTTAACTGAGCTATATGAAGAAAATTTTAAAACAGTCTCAAAATATGTGCACGCAACATCGAGAGGGCATGAAGTAATTCAAACTGCTATCGGGATGCAACTGAAGCCGCAGGATTTTGCATTTCCTTATTATAGAGATGATTCTATTTTGTTGGCTATTGGGATGACGCCTTACGAATTAATGCTACAGGTATTGGCAAAGAAAGACGATCCGTTTTCCGCTGGACGAACCTATTATTCACACCCAAGTTTGCGCGATGATGATAAACCTAAAATTCCGCATCAAAGTAGTGCAACGGGAATGCAGGCTATTCCGGCAACTGGTGTGGCGATGGGATTTCATTACCGCGAAGGCGGTAATCTCTTCGAAGATAAAAAAAAGCAAAAGGGTTCAGAAAAAGAACAAGAGAGTGATGTTTTAGGGTGGTATAATCAAGAGGTTCATTCGGAAGATTCCCGCCTGCGCGGGAATGCGCCTATTGTAGTTTGTTCCTTGGGAGATGCTTCTGTTACTGAAGGCGAAATAGCCGAAGCGTTCCAGATGGCAGCGCTAAAACAATTACCCATCTTATATTTAGTACAAGATAATGGTTGGGATATTTCAGCAAATGAAGCTGAAACACGTGCCCAAAATGCGTTTGAATATGCACGAGGGTTCAACGGCCTGGAAGCTGTCTCAATAGATGGGACTGATTTTGAAGAAAGTTACAACACCCTTCAAGATGTGATTTCAACAATAAGAACTGAACGGCGTCCGTTTTTGGTACATGCAAAAGTTCCGTTATTAAATCACCATACTTCTGGAGTGAGAATGGAGTTTTACAGAGATGACCTGGATGAAGCAAAATCTCGTGATCCATACCCGAAACTGAAAAAGTTATTATTAGATAATGGTTTCTCTGAAAAAGAGCTTTCAGAACTAGAAACCGATATTCAAAAGTCGGTTAAAAAAGATTATGAAAAAGCATTAAAGGCTGAAGATCCTAAACCTGAAGATTTGTTCACGCATGATTTTGCCCCAACCGAAATCACCGAAGAAAAAGGAGAACGCTCTCCCGAAGGTGGCGAAAAAGTAGTGATGGTTGATTGTGCATTGTTTGCTATTGAGGAATTAATGGCAAAACATAAAGAGTGTTTGTTGTACGGTCAAGATGTTGGGGGACGTCTAGGTGGTGTGTTTAGAGAAGCCGCTACTTTGGCTCAAAAGTTTGGTGACAATCGGGTTTTCAACACCCCAATTCAAGAAGCTTTTATAGTAGGATCAACCGTCGGGATGAGTGCTGTTGGTTTAAAACCCATTGTTGAGGTTCAATTTGCCGATTATATTTGGCCGGGACTGAATCAATTATTTACTGAAGTCAGCCGAAGCAATTATTTATCAAACGGAAAATGGCCAGTATCGATGATTCTTCGCGTACCGATAGGAGCATATGGTAGTGGCGGTCCGTATCACTCTTCTTCCGTAGAGAGTGTGGTGACTAATATCCGCGGACTTAAAATTGCCTATCCAAGTAACGGGGCCGATTTAAAAGGTCTGATGAAAGCAGCGTATTACGATCCCAATCCGGTAGTAATTTTTGAACACAAAGGATTATACTGGAGTAAAGTAAAAGGAACAAAAGGAGCTACGTCTCTAGAACCTGCAGAGGATTATGTGTTGCCGTTTGGTAAAGCATGGTTGCTTCAGGAAATCTGGAAACAAGAAGATGAAGAAACCCTTTCTATAATTACCTACGGAATGGGCGTACATTGGGCTGTAAATGCATCTGCGGAATTAGGAATGGAAGACCGCATCGAAATTGTCGACCTTAGAACATTACATCCACTAGATTATGAAACGGTATTCAAATCCGTTAAGAAATGTGGAAAATGTTTGGTAGTGACCGAGGAACCTTCTGATAATAGTTTCAGTAGAGCCTTACAAGGTAGAATTCAGGAAGAATGTTTTCAGCAATTGGACGCACCGGTTATGATAATTGGGTCTGAAAATATGCCTGCGATACCCTTGAATTCAATATTAGAAGAGACGATGATTCCTTCCACGGAAAAGGTAAAGACTAAAATTGAAGCGTTACTGAATTATTAAAATTCTGTATCTTTCGGTGTAATTAACACCTATGTTGCTTCGAATACTTTTCTTTTTTCTAATCGCTTTTTCAGCAATGGCACAAGAGCCGGTTTCTGTTTTAGTGGATAGTTTAGCGAAAACTTCTTCGGAAATTGAACGCTCTAAAATCAGTCTCGAAATTGCTTCAAAACTTGAAAATAGTGATTGGGATCGTGCGTTGTATTATTTAGATATTGCTCAAAAAAATGCTGTCGATTCTGAATCTGAAGAAGTAATTGCTAATTATTACAATGCAGCCGGAGACCTTTTTTTTAGTAAAGATGCCCTCGATATTGCATTAAAATATTATTTAAAAGCCTACGATTATTACAAAAACAAACCTTCTAGCGATAGTTCTATTAATCTTGAACAAAATCTGGCAGTCGTGTATGGCCGAATTAAAGAGCCTAAAAAGGCACGAACGTTTTTCAAAAAACTATATGGTTATGCAGAGAAGGAAAACGACACCGTTCTGCTGGCAAAAATTTTGAATAATATTGGTACTAGTTATCTAAGTTCACAGTTGGACTCGGCTAGCTATTATTACAACCAATCAGAAAAACTGCTAAAAAAAATACCGGGCGAGATGCAGTTAAAGGCATATCTCAATGGTAATTTAGGGAGGGCATATTTTTTAAAAGACAGCTTGGATAAAGCCCAAAAACACTTTGCTTTAGCGATAGATTATATAGAAAATGAGAGCGAATCAAGATCCCAATCAAAAGGATGGATTTACAATACTGTTTCTACTTATTATGAAAATATAAGCCAATTGGATTCTACAATTGTTTATGCCTTCAAGGCCAATCGAGCACTTTCAGATTACCAATACAGTTTTGAAAATCAAGCGGCCCTGCAAACTCTTTATAAAAATTATTTAAAAAAGAAGGACTATAAAAATGCTGCGGAATACTTTCAGAAATATGATGAAGTAAGAGACAGTTTAAATTTAGAAGAAAAGTCTGCTAACGTTGAAAAAATAAAAGTAGAGCAGGAATATAAAAACAAAGAAAAAATACGTGAATTGCAAGATAGCAAACGGCGGTTTAGAAATTACATTCTTTTCTTGAGTTTGGTGGCTATATTGTTGCTGTTAGGAATATTGTTGGTACGCTTTAAAAACAAACTGAAAAATACCAAATTGGAAAAACAATTAGCCGTTGCCAGACAGAAGGAGCTCGATACAAATCTTCAACTAAAAAATAAAGAACTTATTGGTAAAGCCATGGTTGAAATACACCATACTGAAATTATTGAAGAAATTTTACAAGATTTAAAAGAGGTAAAACGAAAAGCGGCAAAAAAAGAAACCCAGAAGGCAATCGATTATATCGCAAAACGGTTAAAACGTGATACTTCAAGTAATATTTGGGAAGAATTTGAAATGCGGTTTGAACAAGTACACGAATCGTTCTATAAAAACCTTTCAAACAAGCATCCCGATTTAACCTCACGCGACAAACGGTTGTGTGCCTTATTAAAGTTGAATCTTACTTCAAAAGAGATTGCACAAATTACGGGACAGTCTTCAAAATCGGTCGAAAATGCCCGTACTCGGTTACGTAAAAAACTGGATATAACCCATTCCGCCACCGATTTGTCAGTCTACTTATCAAGCTTTGGATAATTAACCCGTTTCTTTTTCTAAAATTCATATTTTAAATAAAACATTGATAATCAATTAATTAAATTTATTTGAGTGCTATAGCTATGTTCGGTTTTCAACTATGAGTGATTTTGGTAGGGCTAAAAATTATGAAAGGCTTTAATCGTGGTCTAAATTTGAAAAAGTTTTGAAACCCAAAACGATTTGAGATGAAAAAGAAAGATAAAGACAAAAACCAAGAAGATAATTTGGATAAGCTATTAGAGAATAGCAAAGACAAAAAGAATGCTTTAAAAAAACTTATTAAAGAATTGAATAAAAACGATAACAATAAACCATAATCTAATTAAAATGAAACATATGAAAACGATTATTACACTTATTAGCTTTTTAACGGTATTCATAGCCCAAGCGCAATGGACAACCGATACAGATGTAAACACCTTAGTGGTAGAGTCTGAAACACTCGATATGCAAGCAAAATCTACCACCGATGGAAAAACGTATGTGGTATTTTGGAAAGAAGTTCCCGCACCCGTTAATATAGAACTGCGTATGCAAATACTAGACGCAGATGGAAACCAAACCTTAGGTGCAGAAGGCATGCT
>Ga0209309_10004344_pt1 | contig 11786 bp, 10 predicted proteins | sample COGITO_mtgs_1204_2_FD_184807 | JGI IMG/M metagenome (GOLD analysis project Ga0209309, IMG submission 184807) | Pelagic marine microbial communities from North Sea - COGITO_mtgs_120412 (SPAdes) (version 2) | ecosystem: Environmental > Aquatic > Marine > Epipelagic ...
TTATTATTTGAAAAGTCAAGAAAATAGTAGAATATTTTTTTTCGTTTCAATTTTGAATTGGTGAATTTCGACGTGTGTGTCTTGCTGCATGCAGCAGGCTGAATTTATTTAGAATAAAAAAATTACACCCAGTAGGCTAGCGTCGCGAATAAATGTAAAAGAGGCTTTTGGCCTCTTTTTTTTGCTTTACACTTGAGCTTGCTCTACTTCAAATTTTTCGAAATACAGCTCCGTCATACTGAGTATGTTTTGTAATTCAACTTCAATTTTTTCATTAGAATCAGCATTCTTACTTTTCTGTACAGAAGTCAAAATAGGCTCAAGTACCGTATGAAGCTTTTCATGCTCCTCACCTTTCATTGAACAGTTTTTGATAATGTAGTCACATTGATACGATAGCTCACCCAATAAAACCGCATAATTTTTGTTTTCGGGTTGCATTTCATTAAAAGAAATAATCATATGCTGTATCATAAGCATACCTTCCGATGTTTCTGGATTGGCAATCATCTTTTGAGGCGTTTTAGGCGATTGATCTTCAACTTTTACTTCTTGACTTTCGGCAGAAGATTCTCCACAGCTTGTAATAACTAGAATTGATAGTAGTCCGTAAATGAAATATCTCATGGTAAAATAATTTACAGCAAAAGTAGGCTTATTAACAGCTTTTTGAAATGGATAATAATTTGAAGGATTACATTTGTTTTATGCGGAAAATTTTATTGCTCGTAATTTTAGTTTCATTGAGTTTTGTTGGGTTTGCTAGTAAACTCTTATTGCCAATGGATGACACTCAAAAGAATCACATGAAATCCTATGGGGTGGCGTTCTGGGTTTTAGAGCATGAAGTTACGGTTGAGTGGTTGCTGAACTATCGCGGAGGAAGCTTTATGATTCCATATTCTAAAGATATAGAGTCCGAATGTATTATCCGAGGAGTAACTTATTTAACTATAGCTGATGCACAAGCTACCGCTATTAAACAAGAAATAGCCAATCCAGAAGTAAATATGGAGGTTGTTAAACTAGAAAAAGCACCTAGAATTGCCGTTTATTCTCCAAAGGGAAAACAGCCTTGGGATGATGCAGTTACTCTGGTGTTGACTTACGCAGAAATTCCCTACACCGTTATATATGATGATGAAATTATTAGCGGAGAATTACACCTCTACGATTGGTTGCATCTGCATCATGAAGATTTTACGGGGCAATATGGGAGATTTTATGCAAGCTACAGAAATGCTCCGTGGTATCAGTCTCAAGTAAAGGAGTTCGAAGAAACAGCAGAACGTTTAGGATTTAGTAAAGTAAGTGAACTTAAATTAGGTGTGGCGCTCAAAATAAAAGAATACACTGCCGGTGGAGGCTTTGTTTTTACTATGTGTTCTGGCACAGATAGCTATGATATTGCACTAAGCGCTGAAGAAGTTGATATTTGCGAATCGATGTTTGATGGTGACCCTGCAGATCGCAACGCGCACAATGAATTGAATTACAGTAACACCTTTGCTTTTAGGGATTTTTTGATCAGTCGAAATCCAATGGAATACGAGTTTTCCAACATTGACGCAACTCCACTGCACTCTAGAACACCTGAAAACATTGATTACTTTACCTTGTTCGAATACTCTGCAAAATGGGATCCAGTTCCTACTATGCTTTGTCAAAACCATACTAGTAGGGTTAAGGGGTTTATGGGGCAAACGACTGCTTTTAATAAAGGATTTATTAAGCCCGGCGTTTTAGTTATGGGTGAGAACAAGTCCTTAAATTCTGCGAAGTACATTCATGGTAAGTTCGGCAAAGGCCAATGGACTTTTTACGGTGGTCATGACCCTGAAGATTATCAGCACTTTGTGGGCGATCCACCAACCGATTTAGATTTACATCCTAATTCTCCCGGATACAGATTAATACTGAATAACGTATTATTTCCAGCGGCTAGGAAGAAGAAGCAAAAGACTTAAAACAGAATGTATGTTTTGAGTGATTGTTTTTTAATACTTGAGAGGTCTAAAATCAATTAAATTACCGATATATGAAGACTCTTTACTGTTTCACTTTAGCTATATTTCTCTCATTCGTTGGGATTTCACAATCCACAAATGGCTTAATATCACATTACAAATTTAATGGCAATCCAAATGATGGTTTTGGAGGAATAACTGGAGTGAATTCTGGTGCAATACCAACCGCAGACAGGTTTGGGGTTAAGGATAGTGCTTATTATTTTGATGGAACATCAAAGATTCAACTAGGAACTGCAAGCGATTATACTATGGATTCTTCGGAATTCTCTATTTCTTTTTGGTTTAAAAGAGATGCAGGTAATCAAATTGGATTTATTTTAGGAAAGCGCGTTGATGTTCCTACTTTCGAGCAATACGGCGTTTGGATAATGGATGATATAAGTCCTCTTCGTTCTGGTAAAAGAGTTTACTCGTATTTCAAGTCATCTAACCCCGGTGGTCAAGCGCCTTTTAGAGAAGGTGTTTCTGTAAATGTTGATACAAGTTGGCATCATGTGGTTGTTGTGCAATCGGTTAAAAGTTTAAGGACCTATCTTGATACCGTTTTGATAGGTGAAGATACCACTAAAATGGTAGGACAGTTTAATGTTGCATCAACAAGTTTTATTGTTGGCTATACGTTTGTTAATGCGGGTGGTCAAGATTTATATTTCAAAGGAGCTGTAGATGATCTTTGGATTTATAAAAAGGCACTTGCGGATTCTACTATTAAAAAATTATTTGCCTATCAAGATGATACCACTAATGCGGGGGGGCAAGTTGGTGCAAAAGAGGTGACCGAAAATCAATTTGAAAGCAATCAAATTCAGCTATATCCGAATCCAACTAGCAAAACATTACGAATACTATACTCTCAGAAGATAAATGTTGTAGTTGTAATGTCTATAACTGGTGAAGTAGTTAAAGAAGTTTCGGGAGATGAATCAAACGAAATCAACTTGGAAGTTGGAGATTTACCTGCAGGAATATATTTTGCAAAAATTGCAGATAGGTCCAATCAGTCAGTTATTAGGCGATTTATAAAACAGTAGCTAATTCAGCACATTAATTTTCCGAACTAAGGTTCCCGATGTAGTTTTGATGTTTAACGCAATTAAACCTTTTGGGCAATAAACAGAAAGCAACCATTTAGTTGAGCTTTTAGGGTAAATAAACACTCAGTTTTTAGTTGGATCAGTTTGGAATTTGAAAGAGCTGTCAATTATGGTCTGAGAAGAAGCTGAGAAAACAGAAAATACTACAACGGCAAGCAGTAAATTTTTCATGGGGATTGTTTATTCCAAGGTTTAATTATTAAAGCTGCACAAGGGTAACGGCTTTCTAAGTGGTAATATGTATTTGAAAAGACTTTTATGTTGTGCAATTACAAAGAATGGATATTTTTGCCGCCCAATTAAATGCCGATGCCGATAGCTATCGGGAGGCGAAAATGCCGAAGTGGCGGAATTGGTAGACGCGCTGGATTCAAAATCCAGTTCCTTCTGGGAGTGCGGGTTCGATTCCCGCCTTCGGTACAAAAGCCTTCTTAATGAAAATTGAGAAGGCTTTTTTTGTTTATTTAACATGGCATAACGTAATATTCGTTAGTAATTTTCAAAAAAATCTTTATTAAATAGCGAGTAGTTGAATTTTTGGCTCAAATGGATAGCTTTCGTTTTGGAAGTATTATCACTATTGACTTTCCAATCCAATAGATAATAAAAGAATGATAAAAATGACTTGTAACTTAATCTGAAGCTATCTAAGTTTATATCACTCATTAGTTCCTTCGTTTTAATTATGTTTCCGTTTTTGTAATAGAAAGCTGCCTGAAAAATTTGATATACACACAAGTAATTCAACCAATACTCATCAATTAATTTTAAAAACTTAGAAAATTCACGATTGATATCATTAAAATGATAAAAATTCGAAGTAATTATACTCGCCACCATTATTTCATAAAAAAAGGCGGGTGAAAAGTGAACTTTACAGCTCATTATACTTTCTATTGAAGAATTATGCTGATACAATGGAAGTGAGAATAACCGTCCTTTCAATACCGGATGAATCATTGTGTCGTTGATATCCGAATCAATTGGGGTTACCGTTTCTTTTTTATTTAGATAATCGTGTAAAACCCTCAAAGCATTTTTAAAGTAGCGTTGTGCTGGGTTGGCTAAATGCCTTTCTTTTATAAATTGACCGTAAAACCCATTCAAACTCGAATAATCAACAAAGCTCTCAAATACAATGTCATTCATAAAAGGAGATTTGAATAACTTTATGAGCTGATATTTATAAAGCCTTGTTGAGCGGAATATTATACCAATTGAATTTCCAACATATAATTTTTCTGCAAAAGTCAATTCTTTCGTTTCTAGTTCCAATTGATTAAATACCGATATTAAAAGTAACACATCATTACTTGCTAAGAAAAATCTAGCTGTATCGATTATAAATTCAAGGTATTGATCTCTAAGATGAAAAGTCTGTTTGATAAAAAGGCTAATCTTTACAGGATCTTTCGTGCTTAAGAGTTCATACAGTTTGACTTTGTTATTTCGTTTTAGACTGAAGTTTACGTCAGAAGTGAAATGTTGATAGGAATTATACCCAACATAATTAGAAAAGATATCCAAAGTGCTTAGCCTAGTCTCTACTTTATGGTTATCCAATCCAAAAAAACGCCTTAAAGTATTGTAGCCTAAATTATGGCCAACAGCTATTTCAATGTCTAAAGCCAACGCTTCACAATCGCTTCGTTTTTCTATAGGCCGACCAAACTTTAGCACTATGAGTGACTTTAATCTGAATATCATGGCGATTTAGTTAAATTATGGAACACTTATGGAACATAAATAAATAGAATAAGTTTAATATTTGGAAACAATTAGTCACATTCTTTAAATAAAAAAATAATTAAACCTATAACATGGCAAGAGATTACACCAAGTACAATGTAGAAGGTTTAGGCGAGAACCTAAACAAAAGAAAACTAGTTTTTACTATCGTAAAAGACTATGTAGAAAAAAACAACCCAACTTTTGAAGACTTGCAAAAGGCATTTCCAGATGAAGTGCAAGGCTCAAAAGGGTTTATCCGCAAAGAAGCAGAGGTAAAAACCCCAAAGCACTTCAACATGCGTGAACCACTTAAAATTAAGAATGGTGCACATGTAGTAGTTTCTAATCAGTGGGGAGGGAATATTGAAAACTTTATTGAAGTTTCTACCGACCTAGGTTTCAATATAACAAAGACAGCTAAGCAAAGCTCAACTGTAAATAGCATACTTGAATATCTAAAAAATCTTAACGGCTCAGATTTTTCACTGTCTGCATATGTAAACAAAGTTAATACCTTATTAGAGGGTTTAGACTTAATAGATAATGAAACGCACCAAGAATTGATAGAAGCACAGTATGAAGAATTACTTGAATTAGTAGGTGAAAACCCAAATAGATATGGTGGATGCGTTTATATATTTAAACAAATGGTTTTAGAGAAATCTGAACATGAGGTTTGGCTCGATTTTGATTTTGATATTATTTCTGATAACAGTTATTCCTTGCAAAAGTTACTAGATGAAGGCACTCCTGTTAAAATTGTATGTAATGACTACTCTGAAAATAACTTTAAACCCGTTTTCATTACCAAGTTTATATTTACCTTACTAAATATCATTGATGAAACAAATGATTATGAATTGATAGCTGAACTCATAGTTGCATCCAATATAAATCATTTTACAAATTCTGAAACAACAGATTCATTTGCAGGGGACTGGATAAGTGATATGGTAATCGAAATGCTCAAAATCCTAGGATGTGACATTCAGGACTATGAAGGAGAAGTTGAAATAGAGGGAAGATATTTCATGGATATGGGTGAGCATATGGGCTATGACTATGTTAAGTTAGCCGAAGACTTTAGAGATTCAAATATTTAAAAGAAACAAAAAATGGCAATAAAAATATTTAACGAGCAAGTTCAAAAGGATTATATTGAACATGAAATTTTTCATCCATCCCAAGAATCCTACCCACTTATGAAGTACGATGAGGATTATGGTAGTGTAAAGCCATTTGAAAAAGTCAGATTTTTTTCCGTTGGACTTAATCCCTCATTGACGGATCCTGCAAAAACGAAATTAGACGAACTAAGGAAGAGTAATGAATCTTTTGATAATGTTAAAGAGCTTACTGATTATCAAAACGAACTTAAATATTCAAAACAAATTCCATACTTTAAGCGGATAGATGGATTTTTTAAAGAGATTTCCGGCAGCAATACTTTTAAAGATAGTGTATTCCATTATGATTTTTGTCAGTTAAGAAAAACAAATTCTAATGAAGTTAAACCGGTAATTAAGGATAACTTCAAGTTGCTGTCTGGTCACTTTTCACAAATTATTCAAATTGTTAATCCTGAAGTAATTTTTATCTTCAATGGTTTTCTCTCTTCATTACTCTTAGAGAAAAAGTTTACCACTACTAAACCTGATAAAAAGAATGGCTGTTATTTCCTTAAGGGAATGGATCGTTCACCGAAAATTGTACTTGCTAATCAATTATCAGGTGGCGCTACGTCTAAGGTTCACAAGGAACTCTTGATATGGCACAGCAAAAGACTAATAAATGAATAATGAATTGTTTACATATTCTTTGCGCTATGTAGAGGAGCTTCATAACAAGCTTTTTGGTATGCGCTTTAGTAAAGATGATTTTGAACAGTTAAATGTACTTTATGATCTTAAGAATTTAAAGAGCAATCTTGACCTAGAGGATTTATATGAGAAGGTAGAGGAGCTTATTGTTCATGTAACGCAAGAAAAGGTTGATGAAGTTGAAAAAGAGTCTGCAGAACTTTTAGAGTCTTACACCACTCATTACCAGTCAGTATTTATGGTTGATGGGTTTGCCTGTGCGTCAATTGCTGAAGCGCTAAAGCATGCCCTAGTGGTTTATACAGTGGTAAAAGAAAATAAAATTGATCAGAAGCTTCTTACAGCTTACCCTAAGCTGAAAAAGATTTTATCACGAAGCACAAAAACGGATAGTATTATTGGTGGCTGGTATTTTAATGCTAATTTTTTTGCTTTCAATTCTACCATTTTCCAACAGCTTGGCTTAGCAATGAATACCATTAGAACAAATGATAAGGTATTAAGTACAAAGTCACTAAATTTTTTAGAAGAAGTATATCGGTATCAAATCGGTGAACGCATTAACGAGATCGAATCCGTTTGGAGAGAAACGAGGAGAGGTAATAAAAGATGGCAGGGTAGGTGGCTTCGAAATATAGTGGATGGTAATAAAGGAGAACAAACCCATAATTTAGACTGGATCTCTGATACTGAAGTAATTTATCAGAACACTTATGGAGTGGGTTTATCAGGGGGTAGTGAAGCGTGTCTTTATCAAAAAGATAATAAAGGGGATTGGCGCAAGGTAAAAACGCTTCAAAAGCTAATACGTTAAGTAGTTTATGATTAAGCCAATTGGTTACATAGACATGGATGGAGTAATTGCTGATTTTTCAAAAGCGATTAAAACACATCCAGAAGCGACATCAGAGACCTACATAGACAACCCTGATAATATTCCTGGTATTTTTGAGCATTTAGAGCTACTACCTGGAGCCAAAGAAGCTATTCATAAACTGAATCAATCCAATAAATACAACCTATTTGTTTTAACTACAGCACCCTGGGACAATCCTACCGCGTGGATGCACAAGCGCAACTGGATTGAAACACATTTTGGGAATATTTTTTACAAGAAATTAATTATTACGCACAGAAAGGATTTACTGATTGGCGACTATTTAATCGATGATCGAACGGCAAACGGCGCAGGCAATTTTAAGGGGACGCACCTTCATTTTGGTTGGGATTATATCAATAATAAGTTCAATACATACCCAGATTGGGATGCCATTTTAGATTATTTTAAATTAAATGGCCAATACATCTGAAATATGTTTTATGCTGCAATCATGAGATACTTAACTAAATCACGTTTTAAATTAGGCCTTGAATGCCCTAATAAATTGTTTTATGCCAAGAAAGATGACTATGCCAATCAAAAAAGTAACAATCTGTTTTTAGAAGCTTTGGCATCAGGGGGCTTTCAGGTAGAAGAATTAGCGAGATTACATTATCCTAATGGAATACTTATTGAAGATGTAACTCGTGAAGATTATGACCACGATTCCAAAACAGCACAAACGAAAAAATAATAAAGAAAAATAAGATTGTTATTTATGAAGCTGATTTTAAGTTGTTAAATTATTCATGAGAGTAGATACTTTAGGGGAAAATGGTAATCACATAAATTCAATTCGACCATAAAGATTTCATCCTCTTCAAGATAACTCGTTGTATATAAAAACACCTGCAAGCTTTGCGTGGTGGAGAATTATGTCCACATCCTGCATAATAAAGTTCGATATTTGTCGGTTTCCTTGTACAAAAAAGTCTCAATCTGTGAAGATTGAGACTTTTTTTTATGTAGTGTTTTTAGCCGTGATTCAACGTGTTTCTATTAGTTGGGAAAATCATTTCGAATTTTGAAATTAATTTTTTATAACAGCTAAGCCAAACAATGTATATTTTTACTGTTTTAGAATACATGTGAAAAAGTTTTTGACCCTCGCTATTGCAAACTTTTTTTTGCAACTAGTTTCTGCTCAAGTATCGAATAATCAGGAAGTGATAGGTTCAGCTGGTGAGCAACTGAAAACCACCCAAGGCTCGGTGAATTTTACCGTCGGTGAATCGGTTATTCTTACTTATATTAATAACCCCTCAGGGGTAGAGGTTAACCAAGGCTTTCAACAAACATATTTTAAAATTACTGAAGTAACAGAACGGCCTTTTGCTGAATTTAATATTCGAGTTTGGCCAAACCCTACGGTGCGCTTTCTTTATATTGATTTTGGTGAGCTAAAAAACAAGGAACACATTCAGGCCGAGTTTACCGATTTATCTGGTAAAGTACTCGATGAATTTGACGTGCTTGAAAATGCTGAACTTGATTTAAGTGCCTACCCGGTAAGTAGTTACTTATTAAAAATCCACGATACTAAAAGCATGCATTTCCGCATGTTTAGAATAATAAAATTATAACGATTATGAAAAATTTTCTACTGTTTTCTATTGCAGTTGGTTTGTCCATTTTTTCTTTTGCTCAAGCCCCTCAACTTATTAATTATCAGGCAGTAATTCGAGATGCAACTGGACAAGTTGTTCAAAATAAAAATGTTTCACTACGACTCTCAATACACGAAAAGTACTCTGTGGGTATAATGGTATACGAAGAAGAGCACACCGTAACTACAAATGATTATGGATTGGTGAACCTTCATATTGGCAATGGGGTAAATAAAACGGGTCTTCTATCTAATGTGAATTGGGGTGGTGATGTTCACGTGCTTAAGATTTCTGTTGATCAAAATGGAGGCAGTGCCTTTGAGGTTATGGGTTATGCTCAATTGGTTTCTGTTCCCTATGCGCTTTATGCGGCCAACGTAAGTTATGCCGATACCAGTGCCACCAATGAGCTGCAAATGCTTTCTTTTTCAAACGATACTTTAAGGTTATCGAACGGTAATTCTATTTACTTACCAAACACTGATTATTCAAAGAATATTAGTGACCTGAATGATAGTATAATGATCATTAATAGCAGGTTGGTAAGTATTACTCAACAAGTCAAAAATGACAGTATCTATTTGGCGGGTTTAATAAATGGTCACATTAATAGTGATGCGGATTTAGACTCAACCAATGAAATTCAAAACTTATCAATTGCTGGAAATACGCTGACTATTTCAAAGGGTAATTCAGTTGTGCTTCCCGGTGGAGCTTCGGTTAACAATGATAACGACAGCACAAACGAATTGATAACTACGGTTACATTTACCGGAACCACGTTAAGTATATCGGACGCTGGGGGTTCAAAAACAGTAAACCTTGCCTCATTATTAGATAATACAGATGCCCAAACTTTAAGTATTTCAGGAAATACTTTATCAATAGGAAATGGGAATTCAGTTACCTTGCCTACTGGAGGTACGAGTAACGACAACGATTCTACCAACGAATACAACACCCAAGTTCAATTTACTGGAAGTACCTTAACCATAACCGATGGCGGTGGTGCAAAGTCGGCTAACCTTTCTGCTTTGTTAGATAATACAGATAGCCAAGCTTTATCAATAAGTGGAAATACACTTAGTATTTCAGGCGGTAATTCAGTTACTCTTCCAGCGGGTGGAGGAGTAAACAATGATAACGATTCCACCAATGAAATTCAGTCGTTAAGTCGAAGTTCAGATACGCTTTTCATAAGTCAGTCAAACTATATTGTGCTTCCAACGGGTGCCGTAAATACCGATGATCAAAACTTGAATTTGTCTGGAGACACGCTCTACATTGAAGATGGAACCCCTGTGGTTTTATCTAAGTATCTAAATACAGATGGACAAAGCTTGAGTTTATCCGGAAATAATTTGAGTATTTCGGGTGGTAACTCGGTTACGCTTCCTTCAGGCGGTTCAAGTAACGATAACGACAGTACTAACGAAATTCAAAACTTAAGTATTTCTTCAGATACCATGTTTATTAGTAAAGGTAATTATGTGGTATTGCCTTCTGGTTCGGTAAATACGGATAACCAAAATTTGAGTCTTTCAGGCGATACGCTGTATATAGAAGATGGAACAGCAGTTTTGCTTTCTAAATATTTGGATAATACGGATAGTCAAAACTTATCTATATCGGGTAGTACACTTTCTATAAGTGGAGGTAATTCGGTGACATTGCCAGCTGGTGGAGGACCAAATAATGACAACGATTCCACCAATGAAATTCAGAACCTTTCACTTTCAGGAAATACCCTAAGTATATCTAATGGGAATAGTGTTACGTTGGCTTCGGGTGCTGTAAACCACGATAATGATAGTACAAATGAGCTCATTTCTTCTTTTATACTCTCTAATGATACGTTAAGTATTACCGATGCGGCTGGAACAAAGCAAGTGGGACTAGGAACGTACTTAGATAATACCGACGCTCAAGCTTTGACAATCAGTGGTGACACAATTTACTTGTCAAATGGTGGGTTTGTAAAGCTGCCAGCTGGTGGTGGAGTAAATAATGACAACGACTCAACTAATGAGATTCAATCGCTAACACTCTCCGGGAACACATTGAGCATATCTAATGGTAATAGTGTAACACTGGCTTCGGGGGCTGTAAACCACGATAACGACAGTACCAACGAACTAATTTCCGCCTTTATACTAACTAACGATACGTTAAGTATAACTGACGCGTCGGGAACTAAACAAGTCGGTCTAGCTACTTACATGGATAATACTGATGCTCAAGCATTATCATTAAGTGGCGATACGATTTACTTGTCAAATGGTGGTTTTGTGAAACTGCCAGCAGCAACTAGTGGATATGATGGCGATAGTAGCAGTACAAATGAACTTCAAACATTGTCAATTTCTGGTAACAATCTGTCTTTGTCAAACGGAAACACTATCGCGCTCCCGGCAGGTGGCTTAAGCAACGATAATGATTCCACTAACGAATACAACTCTTCAATGTCTTTGTCGGGTTCTACCTTATCAGTTACTGATGGAGGTGGAGCAAAGTCGGTAAATGTTTCTTCTTTGTTAGATAACACCGATAGTCAAACACTTTCGTTAAGTGGTTCAACATTGAGCATTTCTGGCGGTAATAATGTTACGCTTCCTTCCGGAACT
>Ga0209309_10004365_pt1 | contig 11738 bp, 7 predicted proteins | sample COGITO_mtgs_1204_2_FD_184807 | JGI IMG/M metagenome (GOLD analysis project Ga0209309, IMG submission 184807) | Pelagic marine microbial communities from North Sea - COGITO_mtgs_120412 (SPAdes) (version 2) | ecosystem: Environmental > Aquatic > Marine > Epipelagic ...
AATGGTAACGATTTAAAAGTCTACTATGGACAATCTGCTAAGTTCGGCGAGTTCGCAATCATGTTCTCATGCGGCAACCTCATCTCGCCAAACTTGCCAACGCCGCCACCGCCACCGCCACCGCCAGCACCAAAACCTTCTGCTATCTGTAGCGGGCTTTCAACGATACGAGAAAATGCTACAACATATAGATTACGAGCGAACGCTGAGACAAAAAACGCTGCCAAAATAAACGCTTACAATTTTGTTGTTAAAAATGCTAGTAATACGACGGTTAAAAATATTACTGTCAAAACGAACAGTAAAACCGCTACGACTGCTAAATTCACCCTCCAGCCAGGAGATTACAAAGCAAGTGTGACAGTTAACACATCAGTCGGAGCCAAATCTGGTAGTGCGTGCCAAACTAACTTATCGGTACCAAAACCTGGTGTTCAGATAAATAAACTTGTTAACGGCAAAGAAACAGAAATAGTTCAGGCTAAAAAAGACTTCAAGTATCAACTAACTGTTAAAAATACCGGACAAACCACGCTACAGAATGTTAAAGTTTCTGATCCAGCACCAAAAGGAATCACGCTAGTCAGTACCGACCGTGGTTCTATTGACGATAATAAGCTAACCTACACAATTGCTAGTCTAAAAAAAGGTGCTTCTGAAAAGATTACACTTATCGCCAAAGCGAATGAATACGTTCCCGGTACCACCAAAAACACAGCTTGTGTCGAAACCTCATCTGTTCCAGGCAACCCTGATGACTGTGACGATGCGACAACTACAATGGTCGAACCAGAAATAAAAGTTTGTGAACTAAGTACTAATCGCATCATTTCAATCAAAAAAAGTGACTTTGATAACAAACGACACAGCAAGAACCTAGCCGATTGTACTCGCATCCAAGTGTGTGACCTGGGCTCTGATACAATCATCACTATTCGCGAACCAGAATTCGACAGCAAAAAACATTCTAAGGACCTCAGTAAATGTGATGAGATTCAAGTCTGTGAACTAAAAACTGGCAACATAATTGTCATCGCAAAAAATGACTTCGACCAAGACAAGCATTCAAAAGATGCGAACGACTGCGTGGTTCAGATAGCAAGTGACAAATCAGCCACAAACCTGTCTCGTGAAGGTATTGAAGCCAGTACTATCACTGCAAAAGCTGGTGATCGCATCCAATACACGGTAACTCTAACCAATGTCGGCGGCGTCCCTGCTGAAGCTGCGTTCAAAGAAGACCTTAAGGATGTCGCTGATTATGCCTCCATATCAGACAATGGTGGTGGTTCTTACGATAGCGAAACCTCAGTACTCTCTTGGGGCACCGTCAGCCTAAAACCAGGTGAAGACACTTCACGAACTTTTACGGTGATGGTAGCTGAAGAAATACCCGTTACTGCTCGAGGCACCGGTGATCCAGGTTCGTACGATTGCATCATGACTAATACGTTCGGTAACTCTATCGATGTTGGTGTTGAATGTAGTACTCCAAAAGTACTTGAGTCTACAGTTGAGCAACTGCCTGCTACGGGCCCGACCGAAAATATGATCTTTGCAGGAGTCGTTGGTATGGTGGTCATCTATTTCTACGCTCGCTCACGACAGCTTGCCACTGAAGTTCGCCTGATTCGCAGAGATATCAACACGGGAGTAATATAGGAGTAATCATGAGTAGTCCAGAAGTATATAGCGGTGGACCTAAAGGACCAGAAATCGACAGGTCTGGAGAAGAAGCTGCTGAAAAACTAAAAAATAAAATGGAAAAAGCCGGTGAGCAATCGCCAGATCAAACAGCTGAAAGAGCTGGCGCTAAACACGAAGTTGAAGCGGCTTTCAGCAAAGAGGCTGGCCGTGAACACAAATCTGGCGGCGAGCCGTCTAGCTCCCCACGCTCACTTAGTCGGGTCACAAAAGCCCAGAAAAAAGCTAAATATAAACAGACCATGAGTCAGACTCGCAGTCATCTATCAGCACCGTCAAGAGCTTTCAGCAAAGCCATACATAATCCTGCTATAGAGAAAACAAGTGATACTGTCGGCTCAACCATAGCCAGACCTAATGCAATCTTATTCGCGTCTATCAGTGCATTTATATTAGTAGGTATCCTCTATTTAGTAGCTAAATACTATGGCTATCGCCTGTCAGGGGCCGAAACCATGACAGCTTTCATCATTGGCTGGGTACTAGGGCTACTATTTGACTACAGTAGTCTCATGTTCAAGAAATCAACTCGCTAGTTTTCTACTCTAGCGCTAGAAGATCTTTATCTTTTCTACCCAATATCAGTAAACTAAAACACCCCGTAGCGAGCACGGGGTGTTTTGATCATGCATACCAGATTATTCTTCGTCTGTTTGACTATTTCGATGTCGCAAATTACCTCGTACGTCGATGAATATCTCATCGGCTGACTCAGCTGCTTCTTGGCCACGCAGCGACAGCGTATCGGGCTGAGGTTTAGGTTTAGGTTGCTGACTCACTTTAGATGCCACACCATCAATAGCCGAATTGAGCTCATGCGAATCTTCAGCTGATACTTCTCGGTGTGGCTTATCCTCGTCACGCGAAGATACTACTTGGGCATTGTCACCTATACCACTTGCCTGCATCTGACCAAGTTTAGCTGTTACTTGGCTATTATCTTCTTTGGACTTGGGTTTATCAAAGCTAACTGATTGCTGTGTTTGGGGTTTAGGCTGTGAAGCCGGTTGTTGAGGTGTGGTTGTTTGCGCTTGAGTGTTCGTCGGTTTAGCTGCTGGCTGTTTCTTCTGACCTTGATCGGATTGCGAGAGCTGCTTTCGCTTGGCGAGCCATTCATCTAGGAATGATGAACCTCCAGTTGTTCCACTAGTCTGTCCAGGCTTGGATCCAGCCGCAGCGCTAGGTGCGCCTGGTCGACTCGCTTGCAGTTTCGCTCGTCGATCATCTCGAGCCCTATCACCTGCTCGTAAGCGCTCAAATATCTGCTTCTCTACCTGAGCTCTTGGTAGACCGTGCTTGACTGCAGAAAGTCGCTTGAGTGCCTTGGCAAGCTCAGGATTAGCCGTACCGAGTGGCGGTATAAACGACATACTAAATGGTGCTGAAGGCACGCCATTGATCTGTGAGACAACCGCGCCCTCGTAGTTTGGTAACTTTGTCAGATCTTCAGCATCAAATATTGGTATGAATTTCTTCGCCATCAGTTCCGCATCAGTCATACCAATACGACCGCTGATTACCGTACCGACGTTACCGATAATCGCTTCTCTTATCTTGTCTGTCAGCTGTGACACAAACTGGTTAGCGAGGATTAAGTTGAGTCGGTATTTGCGAGCTTCAGATAGAATCGACTCGAAGCTATCAGTCGCAAAGTTTTGGAACTCATCGACATATAATGCAAAATCCTCGCGCTGTGACTCAGGTACATCAGCTCGACCCATGGCTGCGGCCTGGAACTTCATAACGAAAATCATACCAAGCAGTTGCGAGTTCAGCTCACCAGTTTTACCTTTACTGAGGTTTACAAGTAAAATCTTCTTATTGTCCATAATATCACGTAGGTTAAAGCCGGATTTTGTCTGACCGATGACGTTTCGCATCATTTCGTTACTAAGGAAAGCGCCGAATTTAGATACAAACCACCCTAGCACTTCTGACTTGTGATAATCACTCGTCTGTGCCATTTCTTTGTTCCAAAAATCCAGTACCGTTTGGTCTGTCACGTGCTTAAGTTTCTCTTTAGCAAACTCATTGTCGTTAAACACCTGGGGAATATCGATAAATGTCGAACCAGCAGGATCACTCATTATTGTTAAGGCTGCGTTACGAAACCAGTGCTCATAGCGCGGACCAATAATGCCTGTGTGTCCTGGATCGTAGAGACGATACAACATTGCGATAGCTTCTTGAACCAAAAAGTCTCGCTGGTCAACGGTTTCAAACTCAAATAAATTGAGTCCGATCGGATTCTCCATATCACCAGGGTTGAAATAGATGACATCCTCGACACGCTCTTTTGGAACCATGCCAAGTAGCTCCTCGGCCGAATCACCGTGTGGATCGATGAAAGCAAAGCCTTTGCCGTCAAGCATATCTTGCAAAGCTAAATTTTCAAGTAGTTTCGATTTACCAGTACCAGTTTGCCCAATGATGTATGTATGACGACGACGGTCATTCGTGCTGAGACGAATTTCTTTTTTGACCCCACGAAATACGTTGTAACCCAGCAAGAATCCTTCGTCGAGTAACTGATGCGGACCGTCTACCTGCTTACTGGCTTGTCGTTGTAGTTGTGACGTCGGTATATTATTCTTATCCGGTAGATGGAAAACTGTTGCAAGTTCAACACTATTTAAAACGTTCTTTGTAACCTCTTGGGGGAAGAACCTAAAAATAAACGCGGTGACAAATTGCTCAACATTTTTGGTAATCGTAAATTTGAAACCGTTCTTGCCAGGTGAGTCGAATAGTGAAAAGCTCGAGACGATATTTTTCATAAGCGTCTGTGATCGAGCTGAAGTATTGGAAGAAGTAATGACTCGTATCAACACCTCATAGCCAGGATGACGAGTCTTCTCTTCAATTGCTTCTACTGTCGCCTGCTCGATTGTAGTTAGCTGCTTATCCTCGGGCTTAACGTCCTTTTGCTCGGGCGCTTTCCAAAGCGCTTCCATAACTTCCCGTGGATTAACCAACCCTTTAAGCCCCGTACTGGATTTTTTGCCTTTATCTTTTCGGATACCCCCGGCTGTTGATACAGCATTTTTCTCCCAGCCATCAGGAGCTGGTCGCATCATGATCTGGACTGCGGCACCATCATCACGCGAGGCAGTTGAGAGCGCGTTGAGAAGTGCGCGCATGCCATCACGCTTCGTCTCTTGGTAGGTAGCAATCGGATAGGAATAATGTTTTTTTAACGTCATCTCACCACCGATAGTGCCGCTGATCTTGCCAACTTTACTAAAAATATTATGCTCTTCAACCTCTTCGAGCCGTGCTGACGGATATGCAGCCGATAGAGCTTGTTGTACCACTTCAACAAGTACATGAGGGACAACTATATAGTAGTGAATCAAACCTTTACTAACGACAATCTCAAATGAGATGTGTCGCTGACCATACATCCTACTTTTGAATCCTTTGGTCGCCGTACTCGCAATAATGTTGTACATCACTTGGGCTTGCGACAAAACCTCTTCGGTTACATCTCTCTGATCACGTCCTCCGCCTTCAATATCATCACTTTGCGGGGGAATATGTATAAGAAAAGGCACCATTTTGAGGCCGCGCTCATAGTTTTTACTTTCACGAAGTATTTTTTGCACACGCCACCATGCAAAGGAGATAGCTCCTGCAATAGCTACAGTGGCTATGAATATGACGATAAGAATAGAGAACACCCTATTCTCCCTGTGGCATAATTAATTCTTTGCCGTAGCGCTTCTTCAGATATTGCGCTTGAAGTCGGCTGACGGCCTTTTCCTGTTCGTAAGGATCGTGCTTAGTGTCAGTAATAATTTTTTTAGCCTTATCAACCCACTCTTTTTCAATTAAATCCTCATCCGCTGCGACTAGTGGTGAATCGTCATTCGTTGCATAGTCCTGTTGCTGGGCAACCGGTTGATCACTCGGCAGTGGTACGACTGGCATTGGTGGTGGCGTACCACTTGCAGCTTGACCACCTGGCTGCTGTTCTTGTTGAGCTGGACGCTCAGGAGTTAGGTCTTGCTCTACCGGTTGCTCAGGAGATAAACGCAGCGGTTTTTCTGGGCTACGCTGAGCTGCAACTTCAGGTGTTCCCTGAGGCGAATTCGGGGCGGGTAATGTCGGTTCCATATGCCTAAATTATACCATAAGCAGGCACTTAGCACCGGATAAACTAGCGGGTCAACCTGAGTACATAAAAAGTCACGAGACTTGCCAGTACAATCACGAGTGCGATGTCTCCAAGCTGTAATTGCCCGAGTGACTGCATTGCAAGCAGAATAACCGGTACAAATGCGGCGATACTTGCGACGTAGTACGCTCTCTTGACCTCGAGCTGCCATTTACCAAATTGTCTATTAATACGCTCGCCGAACAGTTTAGTCAGCAGTACGACTCCTGCATGAAGTGCAATAAATAAACAAGATACAAAAAAAACGTACAGTAGTACGAATATAAGCAGTATGCCAGCTGGCCCGATACTCTCTGGTGAGCTTTGAGTGAAAAGCAAAAAAAGCGCTACTGCGCTGACAAGAGGTACTGTATAAACCCACCGACTTTTTATAATTTCAAACATATAGTAACTATAGCATTCTTAGATTAAGATGCCCGAGCGACATACACTATATGTGTACAGAAGTGCGATCCGCCTCTGTAAAAAGATTATTAGGGCGTGCACGACGTGTACGAGTGATGTCGCTCAAGGCGACTGACCGCTCACCTTCTGCCGATGAGGCAAAAAGGGGCATAATCCTTCGCGGAGCTAGCGCTTATTTTAAATGTTTGTTTTGGTGCGTAAACCATATAGGCATAAGGTATGCCGATAGTGGTCTATCTCAAACGTTCTATTTCTACAAGCACATAGTCGCTCGACGCGGTATGTTGGTAGTGATTCGACAACTATTCTTGATGCGTACGCGGCGCGTATGCGGAAACGTTGCCGAGGCTGATACCATAGCGGTTTTTTTGTTTTATGAGACCGGGTTGTTAAGGAGCTTTTTTTGTTTTACTTTTTGTCTAAAAGCTTAGGTACATTTATAGCACGCCAGTTGTGTTCAGTCAATAGTTTTTATGCTTTTACTGTTGTAATAAAGTAATAATAATAATTTTTCAACTGTAAATGCGAATTAGTATAGTCTTCGTAGTATTATTATTTGTTGTTTTGAATACTTCAATTTTTAATAAGTCGCTTTGTAAATCCTGCTTCTACCAGCCTTTCATAGGCCGTTTTACCCCATCAGGTACGTGTTGCGGTGACTGCCAACCGTGCGCTGGATAGTCTATGATACGCTGCAAATCCCCCACTATGCTCGGAATCATTTTGTCCTGCAGTTGCCGGTCATCGTAGTAATCTCTCATACCACCACCCACGGATGTGACTCGTCGTTTGGTTGAAGCATCAGGCCACTACACATCGAAAGTAGCGAGTACTCGACGCTCCATATATGGCTTCGTTACAATCAGAATAGTAGTAAGTGGATTATCGTTTGATTTTTAATAGCTGATAGCTATTACTCGCATCTTGACCAGTATTTACTGAGTCTTTATCTAAAAGTATGTCTCGTACAATTCCTGCCTCACGCATAACGCTGCAGAAATGATCAGCTTCAGTCGACTCCACCCATTCTGCAAGACGCGGATTATGTGGTGCTACTCCGCCAGAAATGATGACGTCTTTGTAATCATATCTCATACATAAACCAGCCGCGTAGCTAGCTACCCTATCATCACTGCCACCAAGCACAACCAGTGCCGATGCTGGCCTGACTGGCTGTCCAAGGTGCATATAATTCCATAAGATTTCAGCATTAGAGAAAATTTCTTTGTCCATAGAGTAAGTATACCCTTCCATGCAGACTGAACACTAGCAAAACCACTTTTAAACTGTTACGCAATGGTTATCCACAGAAATCAGACTCTATAAAAATCATCAAAAAAGTCGTTGACATAACCAATTTGCCGGGCTATTATAGAGGTAGCTCATGAATACAAAACTTATTCATAGAGCCAAACCAAAACAAAAACAACGAACAAAAATAAAAACGACCATTCCTCGCAGGTGGTCGTTTTTTAATACCCATTTAGTGTCTAAATGTGGCCACCAAACACTATCTATATGGTTTTAAGGCATTTTTCTGAATCATATCTTGTGCGCTCCATGCCCCACTTCCAGATTTTTTATATGACCAATACGCCTGTGCCCATACATGCTCTTTAAGTAAATCTTGTTGAGATTTTATATATTGTGTTTGCTTAGAAACCCCAGCATGTGCCGAGCCCGGCAATGCCCCACTCCATTCTCCAACTAGAATTGGTATACGTTTTGCAACTCGTGAAAGTATTGGATTCCAATGTCCTTCCATATAGCTCATGTGATCTTCGAAACTCATCGACTGAAACTGCTTACCAAATACTTGGTACATATGAATATCGAGCACTAGTTGATCGCCGTAGTCTCGTCGCGCGAGTTCCCAGCTCATGCGATTAGGCCAGAATGCATCACTGACGATTATTTTTGTATCCGCTTTTAAGCTCTTTTCGGCTACTTTGTAGGCGCTATCGTAGTATTGCAGTAGTCGACGAGGGCAAACTCTTATATGCGGCTCATTGATGAGCTGTAAGCCAATTAAACTCGGTTCTGGGCCGTAGGTGCTCGCTAAATACTCAACCAGCTCAAGTGACTGCCGCTGGTTGTCGGGTTCATAAAATTTGATTTGATCAAGCTGACCACTGTGCATCTTGCCATTTTGCGAGCCTGGCAGGCCGTGGATGTCTAGAATCACCCCTAATTTGTGCTTTTCAGCCCACGCAAAAGCCTGTTTTACGTAGTTTTCGCCACTCACCCATCCATCAGTTTCCTGAAACAACCAAAAGCCGACTGGTAAGCGTACAAAGTCAAACCCCTGGCGCTTCATAGCCGCAAAGTCGCCTTCAGTAATAAACGTCTCTCGATGCGCTGCCATGCGCTCAGCTGCCTGCTCGTAGCCTAATTCGGCCACCAGCCCATGCTCGTCTTTCGCGCTTACATCAGCAAATACCTCTGGTATCATCCAGCGTTCTAGCACTAGCCAACTGCCGAGATTAACTCCTTGTAATGCACTCATGGCTCTAGTATACCGTTTTTCGCTTTCGTCCTTTTGGACTCATCAGCACAAACACACATTTGTGGAGCTATATAACAAGCAAATAAAGCTAAGCAGATGCGAGAGAGACGCAACACCTGTGACAGCGTGTTGCGTCTCTCTTCGTATCTACACTTACCAGCGCGGGCGATACGTGTGGCCATTAGCCACAATACTGCCCATACCAGTGACACGGGCATCGACGTCACCCGAAACCCGGTCGGCATTGATATTGCCTTGACCAGACACATTGAGTTTTGCGCTGCCCAGGACAGTGCCACGGTGAACTATCGAACCTTGTCCAGAGACGCGGGCACGCATAGAGCGCGAGTTGCCACTGCCAACATGGATATTACCTTGCCCAGACACTCTCGCGTCCAAGTCGCCACCGACGGAACCAATAATGAAGTCACCCCGGCCGGAGACGCGGATGTCAGCTGACTCTTGGATAGACTGCACCTCAGCACGACCCTGACCCCTGACCTCGCCAGTGAATTCGGTAACGTCGTAGGCAAAAAGGTGCGTGTCAAAACGTACATTGAAGTCCAGAGCACCGCCAAGGTTCGGACCAATGCCGACCGCGCCGACCATATCACCGACTCGGATGTTGGTGCCAATTGGTACAACAATCGCAAGCTGAATATGACGCGACAAGTCGACTTCACGACCGTTAACGATCAGCATGCGCTGTCCTCCATTACCACTGGCTGAGAAGCTGCCGCCACCGATGTGAACCGAACCGCCTGTGATAATAACGCTGTTACCGGACGTACTGTACGAACCATTGCCAAAACCACCAGACTGACCTGGCTTGAACGGAAGCTCGCCTTCAATATCGAGGACGCCGTTGTTAACGACGGCGCGCAGGCGACCGATCATCTGCTCGTCACCGCCGAAACCGGCAAGCGACACGTGATCAGTCTGTTGTGGCATGATGCCAACTTGCCCGAGCATGGTTCCCAGATTGATGGTCTGCACCTCATGAGACTTCCAACTCTGATTAATACGCGGTTGCGAAGCCGGCAAACCCTTGCGGTCTGCCAAGTTGCGACCTGCGCCTAGGAACTTTTCGATCTCTGTAGCGACCATGAGGCCTCCTTGGGTTGGGTATGGATAGAACGAATGGTTAAGTGAAAATACTCGTGGAGAGCTGATTGCACAGATAACTTCTGCACAATCAGCTCTCCACGAACTCTTAAAATCATTTGCTTGTCAAAGTACCTCGGAGCAAATTAATTACTCTACGAAGTATGCAGATATTAGCATATTTATATATTTTTGTCAATTTAAAGCAAAAATACTACCTCAAGTGAGGCAGTATTTTAAATGATTTCATGGTGGAGCTGCAGGGTATTGCACCCTGGTCCGATCGGTAACTGATTACTCGTCTACAAGCATAGTCATTCTTGATGGCTTTACTTCCCCGCGAATCGAGAAAAATAACACAAATAGTAGCGCTAGAAGCTATGAATGGAATGTCGCACGTCAGCTTCATGAGTGACAGACGCGCCGAGTCCTATGATTTGACACCTCTTAAGCCCTATAGGACGTCAGACAAGAGATGATCGCGAGCTTATTAGGCTGCGATTGGCGCAAAGGCAAAGTTAGGAGTGAAAACACTCTTTACTGTTGCAAATGCTGATGCAAGTTTGTTTGCAATTAAATGTATGCGTACGTGCATGGTCGGCTTGCAAAGTAATCTGTTAAATTCCAATCGTCGAAAGCGTAGTTCAGCCCCACGATAAGGGTTATTATATCATGAATGTTGGCATGAGCACAATGATCCAATACTAGCAGAGACTTGCGCGTGCAACCTGCCCATGCTTAACTATCGTTATTATGACAGCACGTGCATTTACGGTTGCTCCAATTGGTTATGACGGCCACTTAATAGAGGTGGAATGTGATACGACTAAAGGTTTGCCGACGCTACAGATTGTCGGGCTAGCCAATAAATCTATCGATGAGGCCAAAGAGCGCGTTCGTAGTGCAATTAGCAACTCTCATCTCGACTTTCCAACGAAGCGTGTCACCGTCAATATGGCGCCAGCTAATCTACCGAAAGATGGCTCACATTTTGACCTACCGATAGCTATCAGTATCCTGGCTCAGTCTGGGCAAGTTCGACCCGAGACGATCGAGTCAGTTGCCTTCGCCGGCGAGCTGAGTCTGGATGGCAGCCTGAAGCCAATTCGAGGTAGCGTGGCAATAGCCGAAGCGGCGGCAGATGCCGGTCTGAAAACGCTTATTGTTCCAGCTCAAAACGCTTCGCAAGCTGCGCTTGTCGAGAGCATAAATGTTATACCGGCAAGCACTCTGACCGAAGTCTTTTTGCACTTATGTAGCGAAAAAGTCATCGATGCTATTTCATCAACAAAACCAGAAATAAAAACGATCCGTAGTGCGATTGACATCAGCGATATTCGCGGCCAAGACCACGCCAAACGATCCTTACTTATCGCCGCCGCCGGCCATCACAACATCCTGATGAATGGCCCGCCAGGCTCCGGCAAGACCATGCTTGCGAAAGCTTTACTCGGGCTACTGCCCCCACTGACATTCCAAGAAATGGTCGAAGTCACGAAACTTTATAGCCTGAGTGGTGACGTGACCGACCAGATACTGTCCGAGCGACCATTTCGCAGCCCGCATAACACGGCTAGTTTCGTGTCACTGATTGGTGGTGGTGCCAAACCAACCCCTGGTGAGATCAGCCTGGCCCATCACGGGGTGCTATTTCTCGATGAGCTCCCAGAATATCCCCGCTCTTCACTAGAATCCCTGCGCCAGCCACTCGAGGACCGTATCGTTAATGTGTCTCGCGCTGCCGGTAAAGTAACCTACCCAGCTAACTTCATGCTGGTAGCCACCAAAAACCCCTGCCCCTGTGGATTCTACGGTGATCCGACTAGAGAGTGTAGCTGTGCG
>Ga0209309_10004370_pt1 | contig 11731 bp, 12 predicted proteins | sample COGITO_mtgs_1204_2_FD_184807 | JGI IMG/M metagenome (GOLD analysis project Ga0209309, IMG submission 184807) | Pelagic marine microbial communities from North Sea - COGITO_mtgs_120412 (SPAdes) (version 2) | ecosystem: Environmental > Aquatic > Marine > Epipelagic ...
GTTACTTAGAAGGTTGTACCGCTCCAACGAGAGATGAAAACCAATTACACGCGGCAGTTGTAGAGCTAATAGCTTTAGATGGCGCAGAAATTAAATATTCTACCGTTCAAAACTGGTATCCTGGAAATAAAGAAGGAAAAGGTGGGGTTTATAACTTTGTAACCAAACGTGGTCTATGCGAGAAAAACGCAAAGATCTCATGGACACAAGTTGAAACTGGATCTGCCGTAACTTGGAAATATCCATCTTGTATCTTAAAAGGAGATAATTCTATTGGAGAATTCTACTCTATTGCTGTTACCAACAACTATCAGCAAGCTGATACAGGAACAAAAATGATTCACCTTGGTAAGAACACTAAGAGTACTATCATTTCAAAAGGAATTTCTGCAGGGAAATCACAAAACTCCTATAGAGGTTTGGTACAAATAAACAGCAGAGCAGAAAATGCTCGTAATTTCTCTCAGTGTGATTCATTATTGATGGGAAACAAATGTGGCGCGCACACTTTTCCATACATCGAAGTAAAGAATAAATCTGCCAAGGTAGAGCACGAAGCAACTACCAGCAAGATTGGAGAAGACCAAATTTTCTATTGCAATCAAAGAGGAATTGACACGGAAAAAGCAATTGCCTTGATTGTAAACGGTTTTAGTAAAGAAGTACTGAATAAATTACCTATGGAATTTGCTGTAGAAGCACAGAAATTGCTTGAAATATCCTTGGAAGGTTCCGTAGGATAAATTAAAAGAAATGCTGAAAAAACTATTTTTCATATTTGCACTTATTGCTTTTACTGTAGCTTGCGAGAACGATCAGCAAGTTACTCCAGAAGAAAAAGTTGAAGTTAAAGCTGTAGATAGCATTCAGACTTACAAAGGGAATTTTATTTCTGTTGGAAATTCTGCCGTGCTTAAAGGAGATCAATTTGTATATCAGGTTCATTCAGATTCTGTTTCTATAGATCTTAAAAATCGCTTTAACGACTATTCTTTGGAGAATGGAACTATTGTTCCTGTAGAGGTAAAAGGAAAAGTTACAGATAGTAAGAAAACAACAGGCTATTCTCAAGTTTTAGAAATTACAGAGGTTTTAAAGATCTTTGCCGAGAAGAAACCTGAAAACGAAGAATTAAAGAAGTAAAAATGTCCGGTTGTAACGGATGTATTATACCAAATAATTATGCTTAAAATAAAGAATTTACACGCAAATATAGAGGATAAAGAAATCCTTAAAGGAATCAATCTTGAAATAAACCCAGGAGAAGTACATGCTATCATGGGTCCTAATGGATCTGGGAAAAGTACATTATCTTCTGTTATTGCAGGAAAAGAGGAATATGAAATGACCGATGGAGAGATCATTTTTGAAGGCAAAGACCTTACAGAATTAGATCCTGAAGAAAGAGCGCATGCTGGTGTATTCTTGTCTTTTCAATATCCTGTAGAGATTCCTGGAGTTTCTGTAACCAACTTTATGAAAGCCTCTATCAACGCTCACAGAAAATCTAAAGGATTAGAAGACATGCCAGCTAATGAGATGTTGAAACTAATTCGTGAGAAATCTGAGTTGTTAGAAATAGATAGAAAATTCTTATCTCGTTCTTTAAACCAAGGATTTTCAGGAGGTGAGAAGAAGAGAAATGAGATCTTTCAAATGGCAATGTTAGAACCAAAATTGGCAATCTTAGATGAAACCGATTCTGGTTTAGATATCGATGCCTTGAAAGTAGTTTCTAAAGGTGTTAATGCTTTAAGAAGCAAAGACAAGTCGGTGTTGGTGATTACTCACTATCAACGATTGTTAGATTATATAGTTCCAGATTTTGTACATGTAATGCTGGACGGTAAAATTGTAAAATCTGGTGGAAAAGAACTTGCTTTAGAGCTTGAGGAAAGAGGATATGACTGGATTAAACAAGAAAATGCGGTTTCGTAAATAATTCTAGATCAGTTTTAATTGCTGAATGAATTATTAAAAATCCACAAATTAGAACCTTAATAGCGTTAAACATAACTCTGTTTTGGGAATGAAAATTGAAAAACATTATGGAATTAAAAGATAAATTAATCTCTTCCTTTTTAGCTTTTGAAGAAGCTTTAGACACAGATTCTGATATACATCAGTTAAGAAGTGATGCTATCAAAGATTTTGAGACGCTTGGTTTTCCTACCAAAAATCAGGAAGCATGGAAATACACTTCCCTTAATTCAATTTTAAAGGAAAATTATAGCGTTTTTCCTAAGAAAGAAGATGCAATAGAATATCGTGATATTAAGAAATATCTTATTCATGATATAGACACCTATAATTTGGTGTTTATAGATGGGATCTTCTCTTCGCATTTGTCTCAAACCACCCATGATAAAATTGATGTTTGTTTGATGTCTTCTGCCTTGAACAAGCCAAAATATAAAGATCTTATAGATACTTATTTCAATAAATTAGTAACTAAAGAAAATGGGTTCAACCCTTTAAACACTGCATTTTCTAGAGAAGGAGCTTTTATCCATATTCATAAGAATCAGATTGCAGACAAGCCTATTCAGATTATCAATTTCTCTACAGGAAATGAAGCTGCTCTATTGGTTCAACCTCGTAATTTGATTATTGCAGATGAAAATTCTCAAGTTCAGATCATCGAGCGTCACCAGAGCCTGACTGAAAATCCGGTACTTACCAATTCGGTAACCGAAATATTTGCAGCTAAGAGAGCAATTGTAGATTATTACAAGATCCAAAATGATAAATCTTCTGCTTCCTTAATAGACAATACTTATGTAGACCAAAAGGATGATAGTAATTGTTCTATGCACACGTTCTCTTTTGGAGGAAAGTTAACTCGAAACAATTTGAATTTCTATCAAAAAGGAGAGCACTGTAATTCTACATTAAAAGGAATTACCATTATTGAAGGCAAACAGCATGTAGACCATAACACTTTGGTACACCATATCTCTCCAAACTGTGAAAGTCACCAAGATTACAAAGGGATCTTTGCAGATACTTCTGTTGGAGTTTTCAACGGAAAAGTATTGGTAGATAAAGAAGCTCAGAAAATAAATGCTTTTCAGGCAAACAATAATATTTTATTGAATGATAAAGCTACCATCAACGCAAAACCTCAGCTAGAGATCTTTGCAGATGATGTGAAGTGTAGTCACGGTTGTACCATTGGGCAACTAGATGAAGAGTCTTTATTTTACTTAAGATCTAGAGGAATTCCACTAAAAGAAGCTAAAGCGTTATTGATGTATGCTTTTGCCAATAATGTATTAGAAAGTGTAAAAATTCCGGAGATCAAAAAGAGAATTACACACCAGATCGCTCTAAAATTAGGAGTGAGCTTAGGATTTGATCTATAAACCTTACTAAAGGTATCGACCAATAAAGTGAAAATGATATGAAAGTTGCTGTAGAGAAAATTCCGTTCGATCTTGAAAAGATCAGAAATGATTTTCCAATTTTAAAGCGGAAAGTTAATGGATACCCATTGGTATATTTTGACAACGCAGCTACTTCACAAACTCCGCAACAAGTAATAGATGTTATTGTAGATTATTATTCAAACTACAATGCCAATATTCACCGCGGGGTGCATAGCTTATCTCAGGAAGCTACAGATAAATACGAAGAAGCTAGAAAGGCCATTCAGACGCATTTTAATGCTGAAAAATCTTACGAGATCATTTTTACTTCTGGTACTACCCATGGAATAAATATGGTAGCCAATGGTTTCGCCTCTTTGCTTGAAAAGGGTGATGAAATAATTGTATCGGCTTTAGAACACCATTCTAACATTGTGCCTTGGCAAATGCTTTGTGAGAAAACCGGAGCGATTCTTAAAGTGATTCCTATGTCTCAAAATGGGGAGTTGATCTTTGAGGAATATGAAAAATTGCTTTCAGACAAGACCAAAATGGTTTTTGTAAATCACGTTTCTAATGCGCTTGGCACCGTAAACCCAATTAAGAAAATCATCGATGCTGCACATGCAGTTGGAGCGGCGGTTTTGGTAGATGGAGCTCAAGCAGCCCCACATATTAAAGCAGATGTTCAGGAATTGGATGTAGATTTTTATGTGACTTCTGCTCATAAAATGTGCGGCCCAACCGGAGTTGGAATGCTTTACGGAAAAGAAGAATGGCTTAAAAAACTTCCTCCGTATCAAGGTGGTGGAGAAATGATTGCTACGGTTACTTTTGAAAAAACCACTTACGCAGATCTACCACACAAATTTGAAGCTGGAACTCCAAATATTTGCGGAGGAATTGCTTTTGGTGCAGCTTTAGATTACATGAATGCCATAGGTTTTGATAAGATTGCAAGCTATGAGCATCAATTGTTAGAATATGCAACTTCCGAATTATTAAAGATAGAAGGTGTGAAGATCTACGGAACATCAAAAGAGAAGACAGCTGTTATCTCCTTTAATATTGAAGGAATCCATCCATATGATATTGGAACCATCATTGATAAATTAGGAATTGCGGTAAGAACCGGTCATCATTGTGCGCAACCCATTATGGATTTCTACAAGATCCCCGGAACTGTAAGGGCATCCTTTGCTTTTTATAACAGCTTTGAAGAGATCGATCTTTTTATTGCTGCGGTTAAAAGAGCAAAATCTATGTTGGAGTAGATTTCCTTACTTCAAATTCAAGCTATTAATGTGAGATGCTGAAACAAGTTCAGCATGATGAAAAGTTTTAGTGTCACCCTGGGCAAAGTCGAAGGGTCTATCTCGATTCAAGATATATTGACTTTGCTCGATATGACATTCTATTATTAGCCCTCGCACTTCAGCATTAAAAAACAGATGTAATCTGCTGTCTTTTTTGTATTATTAATCAATTTAAAGAACTAATAATATGAAATATATCCTCCTTGCTTTTATATCATTAATAGCACTAAAGTCCTGTTCTCAGGAATCAAAGCAACAAAAGGAAAATATGGTATTCACATATGATGAATTTTCCAGAGGCTTTGCTAACACGTATATCATCACCAAAGATGAGATCACCGTGAAAACTGGCACTATAGACGATCTGATAAAGTCAAAACCAATTTCAGAAAAACAATATCAGGAAATAGTGAAACTTACTGAGGCTATAGATCTGGAAACACTCAATTCTTATGAGCCAAATTCAGAAGATAGAAATAGAGATGCTGCTGCTCATGCCGAATTAGAGGTTAAGGTAGGTGATAAAACTTATAATTCAAAAACCTTTGATAAAGGCAATGCACCAAAACCACTTGTTCCATTGGTTAACGCTATCATAAGATTAGCAGAAACTGTTGAATAGCAATATTGGTTATTGTATTTTTGCACTAAATTAAATTTATATGAGTATTAAAGAAAATCAGCAAGAAATAGTAGAGGAGTTCTCCATGTTCGACGACTGGATGGAACGATATGAATATATGATCGAGCTGGGAAAATCTTTGCCCCTTATAGATGAAAAATATAAAGTTGAAGAGAATCTTATAAAAGGTTGCCAGAGTAAAGTATGGGTTCACGCAGAGCTGGAAGGAGATAAATTAATCTTTACCGCAGATAGCGATGCGATTATCACCAAAGGAATTGTTGCAATTCTTATTCGTGCATTTTCAAATCAGCATCCATCTGAAATCTTAGAATCTAACACTCAATTTATAGATGATATTGGGCTTAAAGAGCATCTTTCTCCAACCCGAGCTAACGGATTGGTGAGCATGATCAAGCAACTTAAAATGTATGCATTAGCATATCAAACACAATTAGATTAAAATTAAGATGGAAGAAGAAATAAACACAGCAGAATTAGGGGAAAAGATAGTTAAAGTCTTAAAAACTATTTTTGATCCTGAAATTCCTGTAGATATATACGAATTAGGTCTTATTTACGATGTTATGGTAAATACAGATTATGATGTAAAGATATTAATGACGCTTACTACTCCAAACTGCCCTGTGGCAGAATCTCTACCGAGAGAAGTTGAAGAAAGGGTAAAATCTTTAGATACTGTAAAGGATTGTGAAGTTGAAATTACTTTTGATCCGCCATGGACGCAAGATCTTATGAGTGAAGAAGCTAAGCTGGAATTAGGCTTGCTATAATTAAAAAATTACCTGTACTATGTCTACCGAAATTGTAAATAGAGTAGCAAACAGCAAACTGATAACTTTTAATCTGGAAGACTACTATCCTAAAGGGGAGCGTAGTCTTTTTGATATTAAAGACTGGTTGTTGGAAGGCTTGGTTTTAAGAGAGACGGTTTTTAGAGAAAAAGCTTTGGCACATGACTGGAGCCAGTATAAAGACCATTATGTGGCGCTTACGTGTTCTACAGATGCAATTATACCAGGCTGGGCATATATGCTCTTGGCAACCCACTTACAGCCATACGCTAAAAAAGTGATCTCTGGCAATCTCGAATTGCTTGAAACTATCTTGTATACAGAGATCATTCAGAACTTGGATGTGAGTGATCTAGAAGGAAAGCCCGTAATTGTAAAAGGTTGTTCTCACAAACCTGTCCCAGAAAATGCTTACTTATTATTAATAGAAAAATTACAACCGGTGGTTAAAAGTGTGCTTTATGGCGAAGCTTGCTCCTCGGTACCTTTGTTTAAAAAGAAAAACATTGCTAAAAAATGAAAAAATTAATCTTGGCATTAACAGTGATACTTGCTGCTAATTTTGCGAACGCTCAGGAAAAAGAAAAAGATTCTATCCCGCCAAATGGATGGAATAAAGGCGGAAATATTCAATTGCTTTTCAACCAATCTGCTTTTAACAAAGAGTGGACTGGTGGAGGAACTTCCAGTATTTCAGGAAATTTGACATTGAATTATGACCTGAACTATAGAATGAATGATTTTACTTGGGATAATAAACTGTTAGTTAATTATGGTCTTACCAAGACCAAAGATGACCCATTTACTAGAAAAACAAGTGATAGGTTAGAATTTAACTCAATAGCAGGAAAGCAAATTCAAGAGTCTAATTGGTATTATTCTTATTTCTTAAATTTTAGAAGTCAGATTGCCAAAGGATATGAATATAGCGAAGACCCAGATACAGGAGAAAGTATTCGTACTGAAACTACACATTTCTTTTCACCAGCCTATTTGCAAACAGGACCTGGCATGATGTGGAAAAAGAATGATAATTTTATGTTCAATATAGCTCCGGCAACAGCGCGTTTTATTTTTGTTGACGATACTTTTACCTCGGGACCCAATTATGTAGATGGAGATTATTTTGGTGTAGACCAAGGAAAATCTAGCAGATTTGAATTTGGTGCTTCTGTAAGCGCATTGGCTAAATTTGATATTCTTGAGAATGTGAATATGGAGAACTCTATCAATCTATATTCCAACTATCTTGATAAACCAGGGAATATCGACATAGATTATTTGATGAACATGCAAATGACTATCAATAAATATCTTTCAGCAAATCTGTTGTTCCAAGCTATCTATGATGATAACGCCGTAGGCGCATTTCAAATTAGAGAAGTATTTGGTTTAGGGATTAATTACAAGATATAATCTAGTACAACTTTATAGATTTCAGATTAACTACTAATTGGCAAAAACGTCATTCTGAATTTATTTCAGAATCCTGACAACTTAAAAAATTAATTTAAGTTAGAAGCTGAAACAAGTTCAGCTTGACGAATAGAATAGCAACAAGACTAAGAATTCTAAAAAAGAGCTGCTTAAATATTAATTTTTGCAGCTCTTTTTTTGTTTTCTAGTTAAATTTATGTTGAAAATCAACCTTTGAAACAGAGGTTAGAATCTATTGTGTAACTTTGCGACTATGATAGAAAAGACTGATTTAAATTACGAAAAGACTGTCCTAATAGGTATAGTTACCCAAGATCAGGATGAGGACAAATTAAAAGAGTATTTAGACGAACTTGAGTTTCTTACCTACACTGCAGGAGGTGAAGTTTTAAAACGTTTTACTCAAAAAATGGACAAACCAGACCCAAAAACTTTTATGGGATCGGGTAAGATCATGGAGGTTAAGCAATTCATTGATGATAATGAAGTTGGTACCGCCATTTTTGATGACGAATTATCTCCTGCTCAGCAAAAAAATATAGAAAAAATACTGAATGTTAAGATCTTAGATAGAACCAACTTAATTCTTGACATTTTTGCCCAAAGAGCGCAAACTAGTTATGCCCGTACGCAGGTAGAACTGGCACAATATCAATATTTATTACCTAGACTTGCCGGAATGTGGACTCACCTGGAACGTCAGCGTGGGGGTATTGGAATGCGTGGTCCCGGGGAAACAGAGATCGAGACAGATAGACGTATTGTAAGAGACAAGATTTCACTTTTAAAGAAAAAGATAGAGGTTATAGATAAACAAATGGAAGTACAGCGTGGAAACCGTGGCCAACTTGTACGAGTTGCTTTGGTTGGTTATACCAACGTTGGAAAATCTACTTTAATGAACGTAGTTAGTAAAAGTGAAGTTTTTGCTGAAAATAAACTCTTTGCAACCTTAGATACAACAGTTAGAAAAGTGGTTATTAGAAATCTTCCTTTCTTGCTTACAGATACTGTTGGATTTATTAGAAAATTACCTACTCAACTGGTAGAATCTTTTAAATCTACTCTGGATGAGGTGAGAGAAGCAGATCTTTTATTACATGTGGTAGACATTTCTCATGAGAACTTTGAAGATCATATAGAATCTGTAAATCAGACTTTGGCAGATATCAAAAGTAATAACAAGCCAACAATCATGGTTTTTAATAAGATAGATGCTTATAGCGAGGCCAAGATCGATGAGGATGATTTGATCACTGAAAAAACAGAAGCGCATTATTCTTTAGAAGATTGGAAGCGCACCTGGATGAATAGAATGGGTGATAATGTGATCTTTATTTCAGCTTTGAATAAAGAGAACATAGAAGATTTTAGACGTAAAGTTTACGAAGCTGTTAGAGAAATTCATGTCACCAGATTCCCTTACAACAATTTTCTATATCCGGAATACGATAAATATACAGACGAAGAAGAATAGTATAAAAATGGCCTCATTTGTAAATTGAGGCCATTTTTGATTTGAAAAACTTTCTACCCCTTGAGTTATAACCTCTATACCGTTGCGTTTTATAATGTTGAAAATCTATTCGACACTATAAACGATCCTAAAACCTTTGACGATGATAGAACTCCGGATGGCAAAGATCTTTGGACAATGGAGAAATATGAAGATAAAATAAAAAATATCGCCAGGGTAATTTCTCAAATTGGTCAAGACAGTACCAAATCCGCTCCTGCAGTGATTGGCCTTTGTGAGATTGAAAATCTATCGGTTTTAGAGGATCTTGTAAATCATCCAAACTTGGCTCCATTTAATTATAAGATCGTTCATTATGATTCCCCAGATAAACGCGGAATTGATGTAGCGCTATTATATCAGGATTCACTTTTTAAAGTCCACCATTCCGAACCTAAGCCATTAATGATAAATTATCTGGAAGATGAAAGTAGAAGATTCTATACACGAGATCAGCTTTTGGTGTCCGGAAGTATAAGAGGTGAAAAAGTGAATATCATCGTGAACCATTGGCCATCTCGAGGCGAAGGCATTGAAGAAACAAATTACCGCCGAGAAAAGGCTGCCATGTTGAACAAGGAGATCATAGATGAGCTTTACGAAAAAGATGCAAGTTCTAAAATCATCAGCATGGGAGATTTTAATGATGGTCCTACTAGCAAGAGTTTTAAAGAGATCTTACAAACCAACAGTAATATTGCTATTATTGAAGAGCAGCAAATGCATAATCCAATGGAGGTAATGTCGAACAACGGTAAAGGTTCTCTTGCACATAAAGACGAGTGGTATTTGTTCGATCAGATCCTTATTTCTGATTCGTTTGTGGGAAATGTGGAGGGATTGCAATTTTATGAAGCAAAGATCTTTAGTATGCCTTACTTGATCTCACTTTCCGGTCAATACCAAGGTTTCCCATTCAGAAGTTATGATTTTGATGGCTACACCGGTGGATTTTCAGATCATTTTCCGGTATTTATTTCACTGATCAAGCATGATTAATTCCCTGTTACTCTCACATTATCAATATCATACGTGGTAGACTTATCTGGAGCCGATCCTAGATATTTAAAGGCAACATTCACCTCTCCTTCCAAACAGGAAATGTCAAATTCTGATTTTTTAAAAGTTAGTCCATTCTGATTTGATGGTCCTAAAGGTATTTTAGCATCTAAAAGTTTCCAGTTGGTAGTTAGCGGATTTCCGGTAAAATCATCAGTGATATAAACACTCAAAATAGTAGCGTTATCATAGGAAGCTTTTATCTCAAAAGTCAGCACTTCTTCAACGCTTTTATCAAGATTAATTTCTGGAGTTACAAGCCATACTTCCATGTGACTTTCTCCTGTATTGTAAGCTGAGACTCTAATAAATCTATTTCCCAACAAAGTGGCATCTTCAAAACGTTTTCCTCCGTTAATGTTAACATTGGTCCAACCTTTTCTATCTAACATATTTTCATTGGTAATCGCATTAAAGTTTTCTTCGAAGATCACTTCCACTCCCATTACAGTATTATCATCACATTTAAAATAAACCGGATCGCATCTATTTCCATTTTCAAAATCCAAACCTTCCGGAGAGTTTAGTATAATTACAAAATGCTCATCGTAAAAATTTCTTGAAAGTACTCCGGTTATATTTCCAATACCCTGAGGCAACAAGAGTGACTTAAAATCTGAATAGGTACTTGTGCTTAACATCGTTGTAAATCCATCTACACAACTCTCTAATTGCCGCTCTGCATCATATTGATCTGTATTTTCTGAAGCTAAACTGAATAAATGCTCTTCTCTAACCAGATTTCGATTGAATTGCAGCTCTTTTACCTTCACGTACAGGTTATTCAGCTCTGAGTTGAATTCTGATAAACGAAGCTCTAAAGGTTTGACACTTGCCTTTTCTGAAGATTTAATTATATGTTCTTCTATCAACGCCTGCGGAATAGCAACTACATCTCCTCTATTTTGCAACCCAAGTTGCATGACTCCATTATTTTTCCATAAACTTAGTCCATCCAACTTAATGTAAATTTTTCTTCCAAATTCATAAGAATTAAAGAGCGAACCATCATCCACCAGAATTTGTATCCCTGCCGTTGGGTTTTCGGCTTTATCTTGTAACACCAGCTTTTTGTAAAAATTACCTCCTTCATCGCTGGAAATAACATATCCCTCCATAAACACTTCAGTACCCTGAAAAGTGTAGATTTCTTTAGTTTCAGCATTATAATTTCCTTTTACAGCAGAAATACTCGTGGTTGTTCCTTGAAAGTCATCTTGTTTATTTTCCACTTCTGGAATGTCAAAATCGTCTGTGTTTACACAAGAATTACAGAGTACTATAATCAGGAACAAACTAAAATGCAATATTGATCTCATAACCTCATCTTTTTAAAATCTCACATACATATTCGCGTAATACGTAGTGCCGTTGCCATACCAATATTTATTTCCAAAAATTGGCTGATCTCTTTCCTTGTCTTCTTTCAGATTTCTGAAATTGGCATTTCTAGATTGTTCAAAACCACCTGTTTTATAAACTTCATCCAAAATGTTATTTATACTCACAAAAAAGCCTACATAATAACCGCCTTTCAATAACCATGATTTTCCGCCTATTACATTTACCAACATATAATCATCAAACCGTTCTTGCCT
>Ga0209309_10004372_pt1 | contig 11730 bp, 7 predicted proteins | sample COGITO_mtgs_1204_2_FD_184807 | JGI IMG/M metagenome (GOLD analysis project Ga0209309, IMG submission 184807) | Pelagic marine microbial communities from North Sea - COGITO_mtgs_120412 (SPAdes) (version 2) | ecosystem: Environmental > Aquatic > Marine > Epipelagic ...
CTTCTCTTTTGGTTAATATTTTCCAGCGGCCTCTTGGCAGATCTTTTTTAGTAAGGTGCGCAATGGTTACACAATCTACTCTTACCACATCGTAGTCTAAGTGATCAAAAATATCGCGGATAACACTATTCCCCATATTTTTAATCTTAAGTCCGATTTCTTTTTTAGGCGAATTTTCTACGTAGCTTATTTCTTCTACTTCAACCGTTTTTCCGTTGATCATTAATCCTTCTTCTATTTTCTGTAAATCGGAAGCTTTCAGGTTTTTATCCAGTTCTATATGAAACAACCTCGGCATCCCTTTGCTATGTAGTTTTTTAACCAACTTGTCATCATTGGTGAATAAAATCAATCCAGTGGCATTCCTGCCTAAACGGCCTATGGGTTTAACATCGGCTGTAGTGGCATTAGAGATTAAATCCATTACAGTTAATCCTTTACTTTCGCTGGTAGTAGTAGCAACAGATTTTGGCTTGTTTAATAAAACATACGTGTCTGGCTCTGGATTAATACGACGGCCATCAAAACGAACATCGTCGTTTAACTGAACTTTATAGCCCATTTCGTTGATAATATTTCCGTTTACCGAAACTAAACCAGTTTCAATGTAGGTGTCAGCCTCTCTTCGAGAACAAATACCGCTGTTAGAAATATATTTATTTAACCGAATTCCATTCGGGTTTTCTTGGTGGTTGGTTTTTCCACCCGTGTCTTGTTTGTTTGTTGTAGGTTTTTTTCTACTTAAAGGAGCATTCCCTCGTGCATTACTTCCTTTTCGGGTGTTACCTGCACCACGCCCAGAAGCTTTTCCAGTTTTCTTGGCAGGTTTCCCTTTTCCGTTAGTATCTTTTCTGCTCATAATCATTCCCGTACTTGATCCGGGATCTTTTTTACGCCTTCATTATAGGCATTATAAATTTTTTGCAAAGGTAGGCAAAGCCATTGGTTTTCAAATAGCAATAGTTAAAAATCCGTTGTTTAAATTTTTAGAAGGAACCGATTCAGTAACAAATCGATATCAATTAGTACAATGCTAAATACCCCTAAAACGATAATGAATTTAAGGATATTGTGTAGTAAGATGTAGTGTATTCTTCGTTTTGATTTCCAAAGTATAAGTAGGAAGACTAATAGCGCAAAAACACTTCCGAAGAAAAAGTAATTCATATACCCAATTGGGAACTTGAATATTAGTAATAAAGCAGGGATAAAAGCTATTAAACAAAGTAAGGTAAGCATTTGTTTTGAAGTTTTTTCGCCATACACAACCGGGATAGTATGATAGTTTTGTGCTAAGTCACCTTTAATGTTTTCAAGATCTTTGACCAATTCGCGCATCGAAATTAGAAGAAATAAGAACGTAGCGTGTACAAAAATTACCAAGTCGAAATTGCTGTAATAAATAAACACAGCAAAGAACGGAATGACCGCTAAAATTGCCGCCGTAATATTACCAATAAAAGGATATTTTTTAAGTTTATGTGAATACAGCCAAAGCACAAAAATATACAGTGAAAAAAACAGTACCGCCCTAAACGAAACATAACTGGCAAAAACCACCGAAAGGAAGTTTAAGATAAAATAGACAGAAAGTTTGGTGCGCTGACTCACCAACCGGTCAATCATAGTTTTCTGTGGCCGGTTTATCAGGTCTTTCTCACTGTCGTAAAAGCTATTAATGATGTAGCCAGATGCAATCGCCGCTGCCGAAGCTAGAACCAACATCAACAAGTTGATATCCAACAAAACCTTTTTTACAGGCAAGTCTGGTGCTAAAATGTAGATGGAAGTTAGGTATTGCGCAATAACAATAATAAGAATGTTATACCCACGCACCAACGAAAATAAACTGAAAACCTTTAGTAGAAAATGTTTTTGTTTTCGGCTTAGCATAATCTATGTACAATTGAAAATATTTAGAAGTTATAGACCACTTCCAATCTATAATCTTTCAATGCTTTACGTGCTTTATCGATATCTTCAGTAAAGCCTAGCATATAACCACCACCACCAGAACCACACAATTTAAGGTAATAGGCGTTGGTGTCAATCCCTTTTTTCCACAAGGTGTGAAATTGTTTTGGAATCATAGGCTTAAAATTGTCCAGTACGACTTTTGAAAGTTGCTTTACATTTCCGAAGAGTGATGTTACGTCGCCTTTTAAAAAGTCATGAACGCAAGCATCGGTATGTTTTATAAATTGGTCTTTTACCATGCTTCTAAACCCTTCTTGCTTCATGTTTTCCATAAAAATCTGAACCATTGGCGCCGTTTCTCCGGTACTACCACTATCTAATAAAAACACCGCTCCTTTACCGTCTTCGGTTTGCGAAGGGATTCCGGCCGGCTCAATATTATCTTTGCTATTAATTAAAATAGGTAAGCTTAAATAACTGTTTAACGGATCTAAACCAGAAGATTTACCGTGGAAAAAAGATTCCATGTCGCCAAAAATTGCTTTTAATTGAAGCAGTTTATCGCGAGTTAAGTTTTCAAGTACCGTAATTTTACTGTTTGCGTATTTATCGTAAATAGCTGCAACTAAAGCGCCACTACTACCAACACCATATCCTTGTGGAATGCTGCTGTCAAAATATAATCCTTTTGCTACATCGGCTTTTAACGCCTCAATATCGAAAGTTACCAACTCTGGTTTTTCATTTTGAAGGGTCTCTAAATATTTGGCAAAGCGTAACAGGCCGTCGTTACTCTTTTTAGTGTTGATGGTTTTGTGTTCATCAATCTTTAACGCTCCGTTATAAAAGTTATACGGAATGGATAAACCTTTGGAATCTTTTATAATTCCATATTCACCAAATAATAAAATCTTAGAATAAAATAGGGGACCACGCATAAGGTACTGGTTAATGGTTTTTTAAATGTAATGATTTTCCTTCATTACTGCAAAGATAACATGAGAACTCTTACTTTTTCTGAAAATTGATATAAATTATACCCTGTCAAATATTTACAACAGTTTTAAAGGCTATCGGCTCCTTCGCCCGTATGGTCGTGAATGTATTCTCCGTTTTTACAAAACGACTTTAAATCAGTTTCAATAAATGATGAAACAGTTTCTTTTTCTGCTTCTGGATATAAAACATGCACATTGGCACCGGCGTCTAACGTAAAACATACATTGCTTCCTGTTTTTTTTCTAAAACTCCAGATTTTGTTAATGATTTCTAAGGTGTTTGGTTTCATCAATATGAAATAGGGGATAGACGTCATCATCATCGCATGCAGTGACAAGGCTTCACTTTCCACGAGTTTAATGAATTCTGAAATATCACCTTCTTTTAAAACTGGGATTAATTTTGAAAGATTGTCTTTAGCTTGTTTAAAGCGTTGTTCAGCAAACGGATGCTCATGCATTAAGTTATGGCCAACCGTGCTGCTTACTTGCTTTTCGCCTTTATCGACTAACAGAATGGTATCCTGATAGTTTTTAAAGATGTCATGAACTTCAAACGGATATGTTGTTCCGAATAAATTGCTGCTTCCTTCAATATCTTTATGTTCTCCCCAAACAATTAATGGGCCTTCGATGCTTCTGCACGCACTACCAGATCCTAAACGGGCTAAGAAAGAAGCTTTCCCTTCGGCTCCGCTCAGGGACCGCTGATTTTTTTTGGAAGCTGAGCTTGGGTCGCTGAGCGGAGTCGAAGTGAGTCGAAGCTCCATTTCAACCAAACACAACGCCAACGCGCTCATACCACTAGCCGAAGATGCAATTCCGCTGCTGTGTGGGAAGCTATTGGTTGTTTCAATTTTAAATTTGTAATCCCTCAAAAAAGGAACGTATTTTTCAATCCGTTCAAAGAATTTTTGAATTTTAGGCTCAAAGTTTTCTTCTCGTTTTCCGTCCAAATACACTTCAAACTGAAACGCATTTGAAGGTTTTGTTTTTTCAAAAGAAAGCGTTGTTTTAGTATGGCAATTGCTCAACGTAAAACTGATGGAAGCATTTTTTGGTAACTGTTCGCCGTACTTTCCCCAATATTTTACCAGAGCAATGTTGCTGGGGCTTTGGTAGGATACACTGCCTTTTTCAAGGGTTTTGGTGTAGGGTTTTGGGATGAAATTAGCTTCCGTCATGAGTTGGTGTTTCAATGAGGCAAATATAGGGAATTGCACTTGAGTGTTAATTGAATATAATATGTATATTTATTAATATAAAGTTGATTACTTGATTTTCAAAAGGTACAAGCGTTTTATTCTTCCCCACTTAAAAATGTACAGACTTAACAATTCGTGATTTTTTAAAATTCAACTTCAAAATAAATAAATTGGCAAACAGTTTACAGATAGGAATATATAATGCCATATTATTGGCGGGTGTAATCCAAGGTGTTTTTTTCGGTGTTTTTATTTTAACTTCCAAAAAGTACAAGGCCAAAAGTAGTTTTTACTTGGGATGGTTACTATTGTCTTTTGCTTTTGCAAACCTTCAATACTCGTTAGAGGAAACGGAGGTTATAAGCACCGATTTTCTATTTAAAGTAATTCACATTCCTTGGTCTGTGCTAGTACCACCGTTGTTACTTTTTTATGGGCTCGCATTTTTATATCCAAAAAGGAAAATAAAATCACAATTAAAATTGCTCTTTGTTCCTTTTGCGCTGATGCTTTTGGTAAGTACAGCATACAAAATATTGGAACTTTTGGGACCTTGGGAGGGAGGTTTTTCCGAAATAATTACTGCTGTTCCAGATTTTGGTGACACCTATGGCGATTTTGCAACGACTGTTTTTCTTCTTGTGGTTATTACTGTCCTTATTAACAAATGTTTTAAATATGAAATAGAAAGTAAAAGGAATGCACTTAAAGTCATACCGATAAGAACAACTTGGTTGAAAGTGCTTCTTTTTATACTATTGGGACTAAACATCATATGGTTTTTTTACACTTATTTATATGCAATAGATCATAACACCATTTTATACCCATTGTACATTGCCACTTCCATAGCAATCTATTGTCTTGGTTATATTGGTATTTATAAAATAGGAATTTTCAAAGAGCGTCAAAAGATCAGGGATTTCAGAAATGAAACAAAGCCGTATTCCATTGTTGAAAAAAGCACAAAAAACAGCCACATTCTCGAATTGCAAAGAATAATGGAAGAAAATAAAGGTTATTTGGACAGTTCACTTTCCTTGGAAAAAATTTCAGCTGAATTTCACGTTAGCACTGGTCATTTATCACGTATTATTAATTCTGAAATGTCAATGGGCTTTTCAGAATACATAAACAGATTGCGGGTAGAAGAAGCTAAAACGTATTTACTGAATCCCGAATTTGAAAACTACACCTTGGTCGCTATTGGTCTTGAAGCCGGTTTTAATTCAAAATCTGCATTTCATGCTTCTTTTAAAAAATACACGAGTCTTACTCCGCTTCAGTTTAAAAAAGAAGAACAAAATAAGTCCTGATTTATGACATTCTGCAAAAATTAGGATAGTCTATCTTTTTCATACAGTTAGTTTTACTTCAACTAACAAAGCACTCCCTTTCTACTGTTTTATGTAATCATGATGGTATTGGAGTGTTTTTTTATGACTGAATTTTAAATCTTAAATCTCACTAATTATGAAACGACTATTATTTTTTTCAGTATTGAGCATTTTTTGCTTAACCATTTCAGCACAAACCAAAACTTGGGTTGGGCCTTCGGGTGGCAGTTTTAATACAGCTGCCAATTGGAATCCTTCAGGAGTGCCAGGTGCTTCCAATGATGTTGTCATTCCCACTGGAAGCGATATAATCATAGGTGCTGCAAACGTTAAATCCATCGCCATAGAAGGCAATGCGCTTGCATCTTTAGCAGGAAATCTCACTTTTACCAATACGTCATCCATTGCGACGAACGCGACAGTAAGCTGGTTTTCGGGAGCTTTAAATGGTGCTACTATAACGAATAACGGAACCATTAATTTAACTGGCATCCAGTCCAAGAATATTGACGGAAATACATTGTTTGTAAATAATGGAACTTTAAACATAGATTCTGATGGATTGCTCGTGCTGACCAATGTAAACCATACTTTGCACAATTCATCTTCGGGTGTGATTAACTTAAACGCTGGGGGACAGATAACACATCAACTTGGTGGAGGAAGTGGATTGCTTAAAAATTCCGGTTTGATTAAAAAGAAGCAAAGCAGTGGGAGTTTCCTAATATTGGCAGCCTTTGAAAATGACAATGGTACAATAGCCGTAGAAAATGGAACTTTGAATATAGACTCTAGTAATGGGGACGTACCGAATGCTGTTCTTACCAACGGAACATACAATGTGAGTAGCGGACAAACGTTGGCATGGCAAGGCGCATTTAACCTTGAAGGCAGCTTTACAGGACAATTGGATGGCACGCTGGATTGGAAAGGAACCGTAAACGTTCTTCCTGCTACAGAAGCTATTTTTAATTTTGACGGTCCTGGGTTAACCTGGTCTTCCGGTCTTTTTCAAGGAGATGGCACGCTCACAAATATGGGGATACTAAACTTGGAAGGAACACAAGGTAAAACTGTCTATGGTCAATCTGTATTGAAGAATGAAGGTACTTTTAATATGAACTCTGATGGATTTCTTGTTTTAACGAATTCAAGTCCAACTTTTAACAATACCACATCGGGCGTAATCAATCTAAATGCAGGAGGTCAAATAACCTATCAGGCAGGGTCTGGACGCGGAATACTTATAAATTCCGGTTTGATTAAAAAACAGCAAAGTAATGGTGGATTCTCTATATTGGCGGACTTCCATAACAATAATGGCACAATCTCTGTGGAAAATGGCATTTTATACTTAGACACTCCAAATGCTGTTCTTACCGACGGATTATATAATGTTACCACTGGAAATACGTTGGAATGGAGAGGTGTGATAACACTTGAAGGTACGCTAACAGGGCAGTTGGATGGACAAATAAATTGGGTAAATACGGTTAAGGTGCTCGCTGGCACGGAAGCTACAATAAATTTTAACAATCCCACAGGTTTCAATTGGCTTTCTGGCTCTTTCTCAGGAGACGGTACTCTTATAAATACTGGGACTTTAAATTTGGAAAGTACAACATCCTGTGGTGTAAGCGGTGCATCAATTTTAAAAAATGAAGGGGTCATTAATCACAATGCTGCTGGCTTACTTATTTTAGAAGGAACCTCAACACTGAACAACACAACCTCAGGAATTATAAATCTAAATACCGGCGGACAAATAACTTATAGTTCGGGTATTGGTACTCTTTTAAATTCTGGATTGGTGAAGAAACAAGTAGGCACAGATACCTTTGTTATGTTCGCCACCATGAATAATTTAGCCTCTGGAACATTTGAAAGCGAAACTGGATTGTTAGAGTTCAAAAATTATGCAGGAACCGGAACACTTACAGGAAACGGCTCTGTGCAGCTACCAAGCGGAACTATTTTTGAAGGGACTATTTCTCCAGGAAGTTCGCCAGGAATCTTGACCCATGTGGGCAATTATAACGCTTCCCAGGACGCTATCCTAAAAACTGAAATTAACGGTCCAAACGCCGGAACAGATTACGATGTTTTTGCGGTACAAGGCAATGCAACTTTAGATGGTGATATTAATGTAATTATGGGATATGTAGCAAACGTAAACGACGAGTTTGTAATTCTTGCCTCACCAAACATAACCAGCTGTAACCTTCCAGCGACTGTTACAGGAACTTTCAATAATATGCAGCACACCTTTGATGTGATTTGTAATCCAGACAATGTTACCTTAAAAGTAACCAACATTGTTCTGGGAACGGAAGAACATACGTTGAGCAATATTTCAATGTATCCCAATCCAACAAATGGTAATTTCACTATTGATTTGGGGAGGGAATATACTAATGTAACCGTTCAGATTGTAAATATGCTTGGGCAACTTATTTCTTCGGAAGAATATGTTTCTGCAAAAATAATCCAAAAAGAAATTACTGGCACAGCCGGAATCTATTTTGTAAAAGTAAACGCAGCTAAAGAAGGATCGAATACATTAAAAATTATTAAGCAATGATTGTTTAATAGCCTGTAGGGTTAAACTACCAGCAATAATTTGCTGATTCATAAGTTGTTTTTAAAAGATGATGACATATTACAAATAAACCGATGTTTCAATAGTAACAAAACCCAATTTCATTTTTGAGGAGGACTGGAATGGTTTGCAAAACGCTCTTTTTAAAGGGGCGTTTTTTGTTTAACCTAGTGATAAAAAATTTAAAAAGTATGATACTTGTTTTAATCAATCTGTATTTATTATACTGCAGTATTTTTATTGGTTTAGTTAAATAGGTCTAGAAAATCATATTACTTTATATTTTTTTTTACTTTCGTGAAACTCTAATTTGTTTATAGTGTTTTGAAAAAGGCTATTGCTACATCCCTACTTTTAATATTTCTCTTCAATTTTGGAGGTTGTTATATTATTTTAAAAGTACAGCAATACCAAATTAAAAGGGAAATGATCCAGCAGATAAAAGCGGGTGTTTCTGATGCAGATTTAACCGAAATTAGGGTAACTTCAGAAAATGAAAACCAACTTATTTGGAAAGACGGAGAAGAATTTCGTTACCAAGGGATGATGTACGATGTGGTACACAAGGAAAAAGCTGACAACAAAACCACAGTTTATCATTGTCTTACCGATACCCAAGAAAACACTTTGTTGGCAGACCTCGAAGAGCTGATAAAGAAAAACAAAAAGAATAAAAATAGTAGAAAAAGTCCTGTAAAAACATTCTTTAAAGTTTTAAATAAAATTTCTCCTCAATTCCAAAAACAAGGAATAGCAATTTTTGAACGTAACCCAGAAGTTATTTTTCAATACGTAAATTATTACAACCCACCCAAGCTTGACATCTCAAGCCCTCCCCCAAAATCAGTTTAATAGGTTTAACAGAAAGCAGTCTTGCTTTCATCTCAAATTAGGCAGCATAGTCACTATGCCTGCCCATTCGTATTTATACAACTATTAAACTTTTAAAATGATGAAAAAAGTACTTTTGTCCCTTTTTGGGATACTTATGTGCGCATCAGTCTTTGCGCAATCCCAAATATCCGGTAACGTCTTAGATATTACTAACAGTGAGCCATTAATGGGAGCCACCATTAAAAAAAACGGAACCGAAACAACAACTACAAATACCGATGGAACATTCTCTTTGAAGTGTAACGGCGATGGAATGACTTTAACAGTTACTTATATAGGGTACAAAAAATACACGACTAAAGTCAATAGCTGCAACCAAACATTACAGATATTAATGGTTCCAGCAACAAGCAGTTTGGATGAGGTTCAGGTAACTGGAAATGCTTATAATCAACAAGCTCTTGAAAAACCTGTTTCTGAAGTAAAATTGAACCCTATAGAGTTAAATCGCGGTACCGGTTTATTTTTGGATGATGCCATTAATGCAAATGTACCGGGTGTTACGATGAATCGTCGAGCGGTTTCTTCTGGCCAACAATTCAATATCCGGGGATATGGAAACGGTGTTGGTTTTAAGGGTATTAGCAACAACTTTGACGGGCAAGGGTATAAAGTCTATTTAAATAACATACCAATTACCAATGCTGATGGGGTTACTCAATTAGATGATATCGACTTCGCTTCTATTGGGAGCGTGGATGTTATTAAAGGTCCTGCTGCCAGTAAATATGGTTTTGCCATTGCAGGAGCCGTAAATTTAAAAACCGTTCGTCCTAAAAATGGAGAAACCTCCTTATCTCAAAAAGTGACTGTGGGTAATTATGGTTTGGCACGGTTTACCACTCAATTTCAAATGGGCCGTGAAAAAACCTCTTTATTGTTGAATTATGGCCATCAAGTTTCAGATGGATTTATAGACCATAACAACTCAACCAAAGATTATTTGAATTTGGTATTCGACTTTCGTCCCAGTGAAAAACAATACATAAGCACCTATTTTGGTTTCAGCAATAGTTATGATGAACGGGGCGGTGAGTTAACAATTGAACAATATGAAAACCAAGATTACAGTGGTAATTCAAGATATATAAAGAATAATGCTCATTCTGAAGTGATAAGTTTTCGTGCGGGATTAAGTCACACCTATGTTTTTAATAATTGGTTGAGCAATACGACCACTGTTTTTGGTACTGGTACAAGTGCCAACAATAGTTCTGCAGGTGGCTGGAATGATAGTGCGCCGCTTAATTATGGAACTCGTTCTGTTTTTGACTTAAACTTTAATCTTGGCGATGATTTTAGTCTTTCCGGTGAAGCTGGGTTGGAATTTCAAGAGCAACGCACGCAAGATATTGGTTATAGAATGGTAGAAAACCCTGCCGACCCTAATGGCTATAATATTATTGGTGAAACAAAAAGCAATAAGTTTGCTAGATCAAAATCACACTTATTGTTTACTGAATGGATGCTGGACATGCCATATGATTTTTCGTTCACCGCAGGCGTGGGAAAAAGCTCTTTGTTTATAGATATTGAAGATCGCATGTACAACCCAGATAGTAGTTCACCTAGGCTAGTTTCAGCAAATTATGATGATTTGATTTCGCCACATTTCGCCATTAACAAGATATTCAATGATAATATTTCGGTGTATGCCTCCTACAGTAATGGTTATAAAGCACCGGTAAGTGGGAACATTATCCTTTCTACTACAGGCGGATTAAACACTGGTTTGGTGCCGGAAGAAGGCAATCAATTTGAAATTGGTTCTAAAGGAAACCTAATGAACAACAAGCTTCATTATCAAGTGGCTTTGTTTCAAGCGACATTTAAAAATAAATTTACATCGGTGGCAGTTCCGGCTGGTGATGGCACAACGCTCTTTTCCTATTTAGCTAATGGTGGAGAACAAAACGACAAAGGGGTGGAAGCACTGGTAAAATATACCGCTTACGAATCGGCAACAGGATTTTTCAGAAGTGTTCATCCCTACGCAAATGTGACGTATTCCGATTTTAAGTATGAAAATTTTCAATATGAGGCTGTAAACAGGGATGGCGACTTGATACAGCAAGATTACAGCGGGAATGACGTAGCCGGCGTTGCACCGTGGGTTGTTAACACGGGAGTGGATGTAAATACAAATATTGGATTCTACGGAAATGTGACGTACTCATATCACGACCCTGTTCCTTTTACATCAGATGGATTGAATGTGGCTGATTCCTACCAATTACTGAATGGAAAAATAGGCTATAGAACTAGCATTGGACAGTTTGACTTAGATGCATTTTTCGGTGCTAATAACATTACGGGAACACAATATTACTATATGCTCTTTTTAAACCAGTTGGACGACGCCTACATACCGGCACCACTAGACACCAATTATTTTGGAGGTATAAATTTGAAATATAATTTATAAGAATTAATAGTAAAAGGAAGGTATTGAAAAGGTGCTTTGTATGTTTTTTAGGGCTAACACTTTTTTAGTTAACAAGTTTCTTAATAGGGCTTTATTGAATGAAAGTCCTTTTCAACCTCCTTTTTTAAATTAAGATGAATGAAAAAAATTAGTATAATACTACTCATAGCAAGTTCCCTTATTTCTTGTGGACGTTTTGGTAATGAGGATAAAAAGAAAGACAATGAAGAACGTATTGTCGTTATTTCAAAACAGTATAATGAATTGATCTATGCGCTTGGCGCAGAAGAAAATGTAGTAGCTGTAGATGTTTCCAGTACCTATCCGCCGGAAATTAAAGAACTACCAAATGTGG
>Ga0209309_10004374_pt1 | contig 11720 bp, 11 predicted proteins | sample COGITO_mtgs_1204_2_FD_184807 | JGI IMG/M metagenome (GOLD analysis project Ga0209309, IMG submission 184807) | Pelagic marine microbial communities from North Sea - COGITO_mtgs_120412 (SPAdes) (version 2) | ecosystem: Environmental > Aquatic > Marine > Epipelagic ...
ATGCAGCATTACGCCATTGTTGCGGAAGGCCCAGTCCGGACCGTTGCGAACCTGGGCGCCAGCGAATCTGTATTCGACGAGCAACTTGTAGTGAGAAAAACTCTCGTCGTAGAAGATATGGCCGAACTCACCGTCGAAGTCTGGCCAATTATCATAGGACACTTTTAATATGCCATCCTCGACGCGAAAGGTATCACGATAGTTAACACCGAGTTCGTGGCCGGTAAACTTTGGAACCCAGTTAGAGAGATCACCCCCGTTAAACAGGCTAATCCACTGTTCGCTATCATCTTGAGTATAGGCTGCCGTCGGTAGCATGATGAATAACAGTGCCAGAAGATTTCCTGCTATTGATTGTGCAATGTTTGGCTTCATTGCGCGTTACCGTTGACCGTGCGATTAAAATCGATCTGCATGTCCCAAAGATCCGGGCAGCCATAGGCGCTAAAGCATTCCACTTCGACGATGATCTGAGAGCCGTTAGAGCCATTCGCCACCTTGTTAACGAGGACGCCTACGCCACTTTGGCTGATGATATTGCTGTTGGCATTAATACGCGTATCGCTTTCGCCTCTAATGGCGAAAGCTGAATTATCTATAGTCCATTGCCGGGCGAGTGCCCACTTGCGATCACATTCGGCGTCGCTGCTACACGTGGGGACAGTTCTTGCGTATTCGTCCATCTTTGCCTGTGTCTGCGGACTGACTGCACAGGAGGCAAGCAGGGCTGCCCCTAGTGTTGCTATAACGCGCCAGCCGCAGCGCCTAACCGAGGATGCTTCTACTGTCATATTAATTACTCACGTTCAGTTTGTTGGTCCAGAATATATCGATATTGCCCAGGCTGTTATCACTACGAGTCGAGAACCAGGTAAATGTATTGTCACCCGGTGGCAGGGCTGGACACATATCGGCACCAGCCGTGTTCACCTGCGAGCCTAGATTTCTCGCCACGCCCCAGCTGTTCTCTCCCTGCGTCATCGCGCCGTAAATGTCGGTGCCGCCGAAGCCACCGGGGCGAGAGGATGTGAAATACACCATGCCGTCTTTATCCTGCGTGAAGTGAAATTCTTCGGCCGCCGTATTGATGTTAGGCCCCTGGTTAACCGGCTCCTGCCAGCCGCCGTTGCCGTCGGGCTTAGAGCAATAGATATCGGATCCGCCGTAGCCACCCTCACGCATCGATGCGAAGCATAGTGTCTCGCCGTCTTGGAGAATTGCAGGGCAGTGCTCGTTGCCGACGTTGGTACTGATGGGGAAGCCTATCAGCTCTGGTGTGCTCCATTGTCCGTTCACTTTGCGGGTAATGAACAAGTCATTGGCATTGCGCGGGCTAGTGGTAGCGAGTCGATCAGACTTGAAGTAGATAGTGTTTCCGTCTGCGGTTATCCAGGGCTCGCGATCATCGCCAGCACGCAGCGGGTCGACCTCGGTGGCGGGTGCCGCATTAATGGGGATACCCATATTAATAGGGGTGTTCCAGCTGCCGGTCTCGGCGTTAAACGTAGCGATATAGAGATCCTTCGGATCGCCCGGAGCTACGGCCATATCCTCTCTGGCGCTGCAGTAGACCATAGTGCCGTCGGCGGCGAAGGAGAGCTCTCCCTCGGCCCACATGGTATTGATGGGGGCGCCGAAGTTATGAACTGCCAGGTCGACCCATTCTGGGTCCTGTGCAGAGCTAATGCCAAAGCTGCCCAGTGTCGCGATAAGTGACAGCACAAGTGCTAGTGTTCTTAGTTTTAGATGCATGACAATCTCCTGCTTGATTCTGCTAGCTTGTGGCCCAGTAGTATCTGATAGCGAACCGGGGGTAAGCCGCACGGGTATTTGCAGGCAGAATACCACAAAAATCTACTGGCTGAGATTCTCAGTATTGGTTAATTTCATTACCCAATAGGTAATTGAATGACAGACCTCAATCAGAGAGACTAGCTGCTAATAGGGGCCTAGCGAGGCCGCAGAGCGCCGTGATCAGAGCTCATAGCTTCGAGCCGGCGGCTACAAATAGAAAACCACAGGTGAATGGAGTAAAGGATGAATCTGAGAACGACCTACCTACTATTTGCGATTCTGGGTGCGGTAATACCGATAGCCTTCTTCGCAGACTTTGCAGTTGATCAGGGTATCGATCTGGTGGCCTTCGTGATGGCACTATTTGTGAATGGGGCGGCGGGTGGATTTACCGCAGACCTGTTGATTAGCTCGTTTGTATTTTGGATCTATATGTTTTCTAATTAGTCGGGCGGACCTAAGCCCTGGGCGTTTATTGCCCTCAATTTATGTATAGGCCTGTCCTGTGCGCTTCCCGCTTATCTGTGGGCGAAGACGCGACCTTCGAGCTAGTGATTTGACAAAGTGAGGCATGATGAAAACGGTTAAAATCGAAGAAGAACTAGATTATCCTTTAGAGGAAGTCTGGGCAATATTCGCTGATGTGACCCGCTGCGATTGGGTTCCTGCGGTAGAGTCGATAACAGAACAAGACGGCGTGCGCTCCTTCACCATGGAAGGCATCGGAGAAGTGCAGGAGAAAATCCTGACATTAGATGATGAGAAACACTGTCTCCAATATTCTGCCATTAAGACCCCGACGCCATTGGGTCATCATCTAGCGACAATTCAACTGACGGCGAGCGACACGGGCTGCCATTTCTCGTGGACAACGGAGATAGCGCCAGACGAATTCTCTCCCGCCATAGAACATGGAATGAGCATTTCCTTCGAAGGCCTGAAGCAGGTTCTAGCTAATAGCTAAGACTGCCTACTGGTTTCTAACAGACTCTATCCAGCTATCGACTTCGGCCTCCAGGGTTTGCATGGGAAGCTGGCCCGACCCTAGTACGGTGTCATGAAACGCCCGGATGTCGAAATCATCGCCGAGTTCTGCCTCGGCTTTCGCGCGGACTTCCTGAATCTTTAACATCCCAATCTTATAGGCGGTAGCCTGGCCTGGGTTATTGAAGTAACGACGAATCTCGGAGCGAACAGAAGGCTCTGGCCTGGCTGAATTTGTCAGTGCATAGTTCACCGCTTCTTCCTGAGTCCACTGCTTGGCGTGAATGCCGGTATCTACGACAAGCCGCACAGCACGCCAAATCTCTCCCGAGAGCCTGCCAAATTCAGTGTAGGGGTCGTTATAGAAGCCCATTTCCTTGCCCAGATATTCGGCGTACAAGCCCCAGCCCTCACTGAAGGCGGTATAACCTTTCGCAGTTCGAAAGCGTGGGATGTTTTCCAGCTCCTGCTGAATGGATATCTGCATATGGTGGCCAGGAACACCCTCGTGGTAGGCAAGGTTCTCGAGTCTAAAGATCGACGCGGCGCGCATATCGATCAGGTGCGCGTAGAAAGTACCGGGGCGTGAGCCGTCTTTCGTGCCGCGAGCATAGTGAGCCGCGCCACCTGCTGTTTCCCGAAATGCCTCGACCCTTCTAACCTGCAATCCGGCCTTTGGTAGGATGCCAAAATAGTCGGGCAGTCGTTCGTACATATTCGCCAATAAATCATCGGCCAGGCTGAGATAGTTACTACGGCCCTCATCGGTAGATGGGTAGTAGAACTGATCATCCTCACGCAAATAGGTGAAGAACTCCTGCAGAGATCCTTCGAAACCGACCTGTCTCTTTATCTGTTCCATTTCTGTCTGTATGCGTGCGACTTCTGAAATACCTATTTCATGAATCTCATCGGCGCTAAGCGGTAGGGTTGTCATGTTTGCCAGACGCGAGTTGTAATAGGCCTCGCCATTAGGAAGAGACCAGGCACCTTTTGCCACGTCGGAAACATTCTCTAAGTCTTGCTCCAGCCATGCGACGATTTCATCCAGTGCCGGCTTGAACCGAGTCAACAGGGCGCTACGGGATTGTTCGCGAAACTCATCGGCCTGCCACTCGCCGATCTCTCCAGTTTCTACAAGCTGCTCTATCTTCGCGGTGATATCTGCCCATAACGCAGAGTCGTCTTGCTTATCGAACGGCGCTCCGGAAGTTACCCGCCGCGCCTCGCTGATAGCCTGCTGATAGTCAAAGTGCGGCGCTCGAATGCCATCGGCCGCAGCTAGCTTGGCGCGCTCCAGGTACTGCTGGAAGTAGCGCTGTGATTGGTTGAGGCGCGAAATATAGTCCCCCATATCATTCGCATCTATCACTTCCTGATAGTTGATCAGACTGTTGGCCAATGCGGACTGCGGGCCGCGACGACCAAAGATATACCGATGCCGACGAAACGGCTCGCTGCGCTGCGCATCTTCCAGAATGTACTCCCACAGATCCCAGGAAAGCTTGCCTTGTTTGTCGAGTTGGTCGCGGTCGAAGTTAGAACGCATCTGCGCAACGCTGGATCGTCGCCACTGAAGCTGGGCGTCTAGTGCCGCCTCAGACACATCATTTAATTCTCCATGAGCACTCTTGTCGCCCTGGCGTGTCTTAAGAAGGGGAGAGAAATCCAATTCTTCGGCGTACTCGGCATCAAGCCATTCTATGAAACGCTGACTCTCGGCTGCGATCGTGTCTTGAGCGGAGCTGCTAGAATTTGTGTCGTTGTTCTGCGCAACCGTTGTGCTTTCGCCGCAGTTGGCTAGAAGAAGTAATAATGAAAATAGAAAAGTGCGCATGGTTCGTCCATCCTTAGAGGCTTCGTCGAGAGAATAAAAGCTGGGGCTGCTTAAGTCTATCCCTGCATAGTGGGAAAATAAGAATCCGGACAGGCTCCCGTCGACAAGCTGTTATCTTGTCGGGCTCCAAGAGCCCCTCGGTTCTCTATCTTATATCGAGAGTCGAGGTGGGGATAAGGAGCCAACCAGGAGGGAAATGCTAGGGCTTACGGGACGGTAGCCGCTGAGCTGCCCGAGGGTAGAGTGAATTTATAAAACATCCAAACAGCTATAGCCGCGGCTACCACTGAGAGCGCAGTTACCAAGCCGGCAGAGAGGCCTAAGTCTAGTGACTGCACTCCAAGTGCGGTGAGACAGGCGAGGCCAACTGACATCAATGCCTCGCCTGCGATAACTCCCGATGAGAAGAGTATGCCGCGATGCAGCACCTTGTCGTGTTGAGCCTCTGGCGTTCCTTTGCTATGGAAGTGTGCAATCAGGCCACCGATCAGGATGGGTGCTGCCAGACCAAAGGGTAGATACATTCCCACGGCGATGGGCATCAGATGCGCTCTGAATTTCTTGCCGCTGACGCGCAGATACCAATCGACTACTAAGATTACGCCGCCAACAAGCACGCCGTAGCCGATCATGTCCCAGGGTAACTGCGTCTCTCCGGAGAATCCCCGTGCGAGTGATGCGAACAAACTAGCCTGCGGAGCCGATAGCTCGCGCCCGCCGATGCCGCCTTCGATATTATTGTGCAAGAGGTTCAGTACCGGTGACATGACGAAAGCGGCGACGAATACGCCCGCAATCTGCATGATCTGCTGACGAAAGGGGGCGGCACCTACCAGTGTGCCGGTCTTGAGATCGTTACAGACATCGCCGCTGGTCGCAGCGACACAGCAGACTATGGCGGCAATGCCTAGCGTGGCCACCATGGCTTCCATGCCGGTATAGTTAAAAAGCCATAGCATGCCCCCGGCGACGAGGACTGCGGTGATGGTCATACCGGAGACCGGGCTGTTCGAGTTGCCCACTAGCCCCACGATGTAACTTGCCACGGCGGTGAAGAAGAAGCCCATGACCAACATCACTATGGTCGACAGAATGGTGATACCCACTCCAGAGGTGAAGCGATAATTCACAAAGGCGAGGACCACGACGCAGCCGAGAGTGAGGGCGATGATGGCCCAGGTTGGGATGTCTCTCTCCAGGCTGTCACCCATCAGGTCGCCGCTGGTCAGGTTGTTACGCAATTCGCGTATGGCCGCGATCAGCCCGAAGCGGACGGAGTAGAGTGAGGCAAATCCACCCAGCACCATGGCGCCAACACCTACATAGCGAATCTGCGTGCTCCATAGCTCGTAGGCGCCGTCGATGGCAGACGGAAACTGATCGCCCGTGCCCAGCAGGGGTATGGCTACAATCCAGGAAATGGCACCACCAATAAAAATAAGAATAGCGACGTTCAGTCGCACGATAAAGCCTATTGCAATCAGCATTGGCGAGAGGTCGCCGCCAAAATAGAAAATGCGTGAGCTCACCACGGTGGCCGCCTCAAGAGTCGCGGCAAACACTCCGATTAACTTCGCGCCAATGGCTACACCGGCGCCCAGCAGGCCGCCAACCAGTAGATTTTTCGCAGCCCCCTCCTGTTCGCCATCTTCCTCCTCGGCGGCCTCGGCTTCGCCGGCACGTAGCACAGCAGCACAGGCTATACCCTCCGGATAGGCTAGTTCAGTGTTATTAAGAATGAAGACCTTGCGCATGGGGATCATAAAGAGGATGCCCAATAGACCGCCGGTAAGCGCGATGATGGTGACCGACCAAAAATCAAAGGAATCCCAGAAGCCAATGAGAACCATGGCTGGCATAGTAAAGATGATTCCCGCGGCGAGTGATTCTCCCGCCGAGGCACAGGTCTGAACCTGGTTGGCTTCGAGAATAGTGGAATTCTTGAACAGCATCTTAAACAGCAGCATAGCCATGACGGCTGCTGGTATTGAGGCGGATACGGTCATGCCGGCGCGCAGGCCAACATAGACATTCGCTGCCCCCATTACTACCGCCAGCAGCAGTCCCAATACCACGACTCTGAGGGTTAGTTCCTTGCGTTCTATTGGTTTCGTGTTGGATTGAATGCTGGTATCGGTCATCGCGAATGAGCTCTTGTAGGGGTTTAGTAGGGTATACTATAGGCGAGATTGGGGTCAGAGTAAAAACTGGGGTTGCGGTTATTTCCTGAGTCTTGATGCGGGGCAGGTTTCGTGCCAGGGCTCAATGCTGGTGCAGGCTATGAGATCGCCAAAACCTTGTCAGATAGGAAGCTCCATGTAGTGCTTGTTAGTTAAAGTCTGCCGGTGAATAGCGCGTTCTACTTCCGCCTAGCGCCCGATTAAAGCTAGCAGCTTTCTCCTGTCAGTATAGATAAGAGCCAGGCTGCTCAACCACACACCACAAGCCATGAAGAACAGTACACCGCCATCGGTATTCCCGGCAGCATCGACAATCCGTACTACACCCAGGGGCGTAAACAGGTGAAAGAAGATCGCGCCGGACATTACCATTAGCCCTGCTAGAGCTCCCCATACTCTTGAGATAGGGATAAGCACCAGGATACTGACAATCAATTCTACAAGACCAGTCGCGGTTCCACCGTAGTTGCTGAAGCCCTGCGCAAAGCTCTGGGGCAAACCAATATCGGCCATCCACGTGCCTATAGTATTGAAAATGATGACAGTCTCTTCAGAGCCGCTAAATTTGAAGAACAGCGATTGCAGAAACACAAAGGCTATGTACAAGGGTAGAATCCAATTCACAATTTTATTCATAAGATGATCCGGTTTTACTCACTATTTTTTGGAGATGCTATCGTGCCTAAATATAGGGACCAGATAGGATGGGAAAATCATTCGCCGCCATTCTTTTTTCGATAGTGTTCTGGTGTTTCATCCGGCTCGGTTCGGAGTCAGATAATAAATGAATAGCTTATGCTACTACTAGAATACTGTGTCTGTATCGCGCATAATCTTCCGCGCTAAGCTTTTTGCTTAATCCTTTTAGAATCTCTTCAGTACTAGCTGTACTAGCCGGAAAATTATCTATGTGGTTCAAGAATATACGTCTCTATTGTCTCAACGAAGCGCTCAAAATCTCTCCCGAAGAATTAGAACAGAAACTAACCGATCAAATCTTTCATCCCTGCAGCAGCCATGATAAGTCAAAGTATGGCTGGATTAGCCCACTAGGCAAGGAGGGGGAGATGCTTGCCCATGTGCAGGGTGATTATATTATGCTCTGCGCACAGAAGCAGGAAAAGATCTTGCCAACGTCGGTGATCAATGAGGCAACCGATGAGAAGGTGGCTGAGTTGGAAGATAGGCAGGGCCGTAAGATCTACCGCAAAGAGAAGCGGCAGATAAGAGACGATGTATTTGTGTCGCTGCTGCCCAGAGCCTTTACCCGTAATCAGCAAACATTCGCCTATATCTCAGGCAAAGACAATTTGATCGTCGTGAATTCCTCCAGTGCCCCCAAGGCGGAATCCCTGCTCAGTTTGCTGCGCGAGAGCCTCGGTAGTCTGAAAGTATCGCTTCCCGATGCTAACCGCGCTCCCAGCGATGTGATGACGCGTTGGTTGAAGGAGCAGCATGCGAGCGACCACTTTCTCATCGATGAAGACTGTGAGCTCTATAACCCAACCGATGGCAGTAATATAGTGCGCTGCAAGGGGCAGGATTTGTTCTCCGATGAGATCCAGGGCCATCTCGAGGCGGGCAAACAGGTTAAGAATCTGGGAGTGACATGGAATAGCATTCTAAGCTGCGCTCTGGGGGATGATCTCTCTATAAAACGCCTTAAATTTGTCGGCATGAAGCAGGAGGAGGCGAACGAGGAGATTGAGAGTGCAGCACAGAAGTTTGATCAGGAGTTTGCCGTTATGACTCTTGAATTGTCGGGCTTCTTCAAGTCTTTTTTCGAGGCTTTCGGTGGGCTGCAGGACCCGAAGGAGTAGGCGTGCCAGACTTGCTCGAAGGACTAAGCGTAGATCGACGCTTTCTAAGGGATAGCGACCACCGCTAATACTAACGCATCCACTAGTTGGAATTTTTAAGATGATGAAACTCTATGACTATGCCCGTGCCCCGAACCCAAGACGGGTTAAGATTTTTCTAGCAGAGAAGGGTATCGAGGTCGAATTGATCAATTGTGACATGAGCAAGGGCGAACATAAGACGCCAGAGTTTCTCAAGAAAAATCCAAGCGGAAAGATCCCTGTGCTGGAGCTGGAAGATGGTCGCTGCCTTGGTGAGTCGGTCGCAATCTGTCGTTATCTAGAGGCCATCCAGCCTGAGCCAAATCTGATGGGCAGAGACGCTTTTGAATTAGGTCACATCGAGATGCGAAACCGCCATATCGAAACCGAGCTGTGGTCGCAAGTTGGCGTGTCCTGGGTGAATGGGCCTATAGTCGGTGCGATGGGATTATTCAAACAGATTCCGGCGGCGAAGGAAGCCAGCGATGTTAATGTGAATAACTACTATGAGCGCATAGATAGAGAGCTTGGCGAATCAGCTTACATAGCAGGCGACAGGTTCACGATCGTCGATATCACACTGCTAACCGCGGTGGATTTCGCGACTTCGTTAGTTGGATTGAAGCCGGCTGAGTCTCTGGAGAATCTGTGGCGCTGGCACGCATTGGTCTGTGAGAGAGAAAGCGTAGACGTTCAGGCGTAGTATTAATTCGATGCGGGCATGTCTTACATGCCCGGTTCAGACGCCAGCATTCCATCGCGCACCGATACATAAACGAACACGGGTATGAGCAGTTCGCCCAGCTGGCTATGCATCATGCCGCGCACCTCCAACCAATCGATACCTCCAATTCCGCTACCAACCATCGGCATTGCGATAGAGCTAAGGCGTTTATCAGCCACCACCTTATTGAGTGCCCTGAAGGCGCGGTGCACGGCAATCTTCTCGGGTCGACTGGGTCGGCCCAGTTCTGAATCGGCGGGCTTGCCCGTAATGAGATTAAGAATCTTGGTTTTGCTATGGCCTTCCCAAAGCCAAATCTCGCCAGGCTCTGGGTCTGTCTGCTCGCACCACTCGTGGAATTGGTCGCGCATGCCAGGAAATTTCTCCTGAAGCTTTCGTGCCAGGCCGCTGGCCATCGGGTCGTTCACCCCTATGCCCTGAGCGATCACTTCGGCGCGACTCATCAAAATATCACCTTCTACTTCATAGATCATGAGTTCTATTCCTATTCAGGTTCTATAGGTGTCCACAAATCTTTTCAGAAGTAATTGTGCCTCGGGTAATTCCTCTTTCTCAATAGCCGCGATGAGTTTTTCCGCAGAGTCTGCAGGAAAGTAGCCATAGTCTTTGTAGATATTAATGCGAACGGTGAACCCTGCGGCATCCGCTTCGGGATGAAACTGAGTTGCATAGATATTGTTCCTAACTCTGAACATCTGCACGGGGCAGGCGGTATTGCTAGCGAGCAGGACAGCTCCCGGCGGTGTATCGTCGCAGGCCTCCTTGTGACCCAATAAAACTCTAAACGTATCGGGAAAGCCTCTAAGCAACGGGTCGCGTTTCCCTTCTTCGCTAAGCGCGATGGTGGCTGCGCCAACAGCTTCGGCATACTTCTGTGATATCGAAGCGCCTAGATAATTCCCCAGCAAGCCGTTTCCCGAGCAGCACCCCAGAAACGGAAAGTCCTGTGCTATTACTGTCTCGAATAGGTCACTGAAGCCTGCTTCGATCTCTAGTTGCGTTGCTGACTTCTGATCCGCGGGGGTGCTGATATCGAAGGGGCTGCCACCGACAATGATGCCGGCATAGCGGCTCAGTTCGATATCTTTCAGGCCCGCTTGCTCTGCGCGTAGCCTAACTATCTCGCTATCATCTAGAGTGCCGTATTGCTTGATGGCTTCTAGCTCGTTATCCGCAGTTGCGTCTTCCGGGCGAAGTTGGATTATCAGAAACGGTTTGCTCATGGCGTGCTTCGATACCTGATTGCTATTGCCTAGCGCTCTACTAGTTCATCCAGTCGCACTGCTAGATTGGTCAGCACTTCGGCTGCGATATCGATCTGTCCGGCAACCTGATTGTATTGTCGCTGTTCAATCGCCTCTCTAACGCCTGGAATGGTCTTAACGCCATAGCCGGTATAGAAGCCCGGCGCGTAGATGTGGTGCTTATACCAGGGGCGGCCAGTCAAGCCTTCCTCTCGAATTAGCTCGCGCTCGCTGGTGTACAGCAGATAGTTCTGATTTGCGCTTGCCGCGGCGCCAGTCATTGCCAGGTTCTGGTAGGCCGCTGCCGAATCTTCAAGTCGCGCCAGGGCGTTCTTTAGTGGTGCAAAATTAAAATGTGGCACGGCGGGTTTGGGTATAGGTGGGCCGAATGTTTTCGTCGGATCGAGAACGAGGCCATACACACCTGAGTCTATGTCGAGATTGTCAGTGGCGGTTTTCTCGCGCATGTCATCAGCCAGTGTCTCAATCTCTTCAATGTAGCCTGAGACATTATCAGTGAAGCCCTGAAAGTCGAATGGCAGTCTTGGCGCATTGGCCAGACGCAGGGTGGCGCGCCCGGCAAACTGGGCAAGAGTGCGTCCGTAGATCAGGCCAGGGTCGATCCACTTGCTATAGTGTTCATAGGTATCGTACATAGTGTGGTAACTGCCACCTCCGGAGTGTCCACCGAAGCCCATATTGGCAGACGCTATACCCAGATGTTGAAGAAACGGGGTGTAGTCCGACCCCGAACCAAGAGGACTAATACGCAGGTCGCTGCGATTCTTCGCCTCATTTCGAATTTTCTCAGAGCCGCCATTGATGCGCAGATTCGCGCGACGCCTCTGTTGAACTGAGACGCCAGTTTGGGGGTCTTCGACATCGCTCATGATTTCATTAAAGAATCGTTCCAATACATGGCTGCCGCCAACATTCACGAAACCACGACCGTTGCCATCGGTATTGAGGTAGGCAACCGCATGCTCCTGTAACTCTGCGGCGTGATGTTCCGCCCACTCAGTCGATCCGATTAGTCCAGGCTCTTCGGCATCCCAGGCTGCATAGATGATGGTTCTTGCCGGCGGGTAGCCCGAT
>Ga0209309_10004382_pt1 | contig 11709 bp, 8 predicted proteins | sample COGITO_mtgs_1204_2_FD_184807 | JGI IMG/M metagenome (GOLD analysis project Ga0209309, IMG submission 184807) | Pelagic marine microbial communities from North Sea - COGITO_mtgs_120412 (SPAdes) (version 2) | ecosystem: Environmental > Aquatic > Marine > Epipelagic ...
GGAATTCCTGATACGGCTCCAATTATTAAAAAGCTGAAAAGTGAAGGAGTTAAAGTGATTTCTGAAATTGAATTTGCTTCAAAATATACCGGAGCAACCATCATAGGAATTACAGGAAGCAATGGAAAGACCACTACGGCAACACTAACCTATGAAGTACTTAAAAATGGTGGCATGAATGTCGCTTTGGGTGGAAACATAGGAAAGAGTTTTGCAGAGCAGGTTTCCGAAGAAAAGTTTACAAACTATGTGCTGGAGTTAAGTAGTTTTCAATTAGACGGAATTGAAACATTTAGACCGCATATAGCTGTTTTAACCAATATTACGCCGGATCATTTAGATCGATATGAACACGATTTCAGCAAATACATTGCTGCAAAGTTCCGGATAGCGATGAATCAAACGGCTGATGATTACTTTATTTACGATGCGGATGACGAAGTAATAACAAAATGGCTTTTAGAACACCCAATACAATCTCGATTACTGCCCTTTTCAGCAAAAAAAGAACTGAAACAAGGTGCATATATAAAAAACAACGAAATAATAATAACAATAGATAATAATCAATTTACTATGCCAATCTCAACTATAGGTTTACAAGGAGAACATAATACAAAGAATGCCATGGCGGCCTCGACTGTCGCTAAACTTTTAAAGATTAGAAAAGCTACTATCCGCGAATCGATGGAAAGTTTTCAAGGTGTTGAACACCGTCTTGAAAAAGTGTTGAAAATCAACAATGTAATGTATATCAATGATTCTAAAGCTACCAATGTTAACGCTACGTTTTATGCGTTGGATAGCATGGAAAGCCCTACTGTTTGGATAGTTGGTGGTGTGGATAAAGGAAACGACTACACAGATTTGCTTCCGTTGGTAAACGAGAAAGTAAAAGCCATTGTTTGTTTAGGTGTTGACAATGAAAAACTAACGAAACAGTTTGGGAATATAGTCGATATGATGGTAGAGACACAATCGATGCAAGAAGCAGTACAAATAGCATATCGATTGGCAGAACGAGGCGATACTGTATTGTTGTCACCAGCTTGTGCAAGTTTCGATTTGTTTACAAATTATGAAGATAGGGGAAGACAATTTAAAGAATCAGTTAGACACTTATAAAAGTTAATAAGAATATCAATGCGGGAAATATTTCAACATATTAAAGGAGATCGGGTAATTTGGGCCACTGTGGCGCTATTGGCTGTATTTTCCTTTTTGCCTGTATATAGTGCCAGTAGTAACTTGGCTTATTTATACGGAGATGGAAGTACGTTGCCGTATTTACTCAAACATTTTGCACATCTATTGTTAGGTTTTGCCATTTTATATGGCGTGCACAAAATACCGTTTCATTATTTTAGAGGCCTGTCCATTATTGCGTTGCCATTGGTTGTGGTATTGTTATTATTGACGTTAGGACAAGGAACTACTATTGATGGAGCCAATGCCAGCCGTTGGATTCGTGTCCCTTTTGTGGGCGTTACCTTTCAGACTTCTACATTGGCGGCAGTCGTTTTATTAACTTATGTAGCCCGATATTTATCTAAAATAAAAGGGGAAAGCGTAACCTTTAAAGAGACGTTGCTTCCGCTTTGGGTACCTGTATTTATAGTATTAGCATTAATTCTGCCCGCTAATTTTTCAACTACTGCCATCATATTTGCCATGGTCGTTGTATTGGTCTTTGTAGGAGGATATCCAATAAAATATTTAGGGATTATTCTAGGTGCAGGACTATTGTGTTTAACCTTGTTTGTGTTAACAGCAAAAGCATTTCCGGGGGTGTTCCCCAATCGAGTAGACACCTGGATTAGTCGAGTAGAAAACTTTGCGGATGGAGAAGATACCGAAGCCGATTATCAGATTGAAAAAGCGAAAATAGCAATCGCTTCCGGTGGAATTACGGGATTAGGACCTGGTAAAAGTGTTCAGAAAAACTTTTTGCCGCAATCCTCTTCCGATTTTATTTATGCCATTATTGTTGAAGAATTCGGCTTGGTAGGTGCCTTGTTTTTAATGTCGCTATACTTGTTTTTATTATTCAGACTGGTAATTGTGGCACATAAATCAACCTCCATTTTTGGAAAATTATTAGTGGTTGGCGTAGGCTTGCCCATCGTGTTTCAGGCATTAATCAATATGGCTGTAGCAGTAGAATTGTTTCCCGTAACAGGACAAACATTGCCGTTGGTAAGTAGTGGAGGAAGCTCTATTTGGATGACGTGTTTAGCAATAGGAATGGTACTGAGCGTAAGTGCCAATCGGCAAATAAAGAAAGAGAAAGAAGAACGAGAAGAAAACCCGTTGGATATTTTAAGTGAAACCATATAAGTGGAAATACGAAGTACGAATGACGAGGCACGAAATTAAAAGTACAAAATATGAAATACGAAATAACAAATAAAAGTATGAGGTACGAATGAAGAGTTCATTCTTGGTGTTTGAGTGAATTTGTAAGGCCGGTAGGAATTACAAATTTGTATCGAAAATACAATTCACAAATGATGAAGAACGAATATAGAAGCAAAAAATAAAGTAATCACGGAAAATAAATCAACATATCGATTCATTATCAGCGGCGGCGGAACCGGAGGGCACATCTATCCGGCAATTGCCATTGCAGACGAACTTCAGCAACGATATCCTGAAGCAGAGTTCTTGTTTGTGGGCGCCAAAGATCGTATGGAGATGGAAAAAGTGCCGCAAGCTGGATATAAAATTGAAGGATTGTGGATTTCAGGCTTACAGCGAAAACTAAGTTTAAAAAACGTGATGTTTCCGTTTAAATTGATTTCAAGTTTATTGAAATCTAGAAAAATATTAAAACAGTTTAAACCTACCGTTGCTATTGGTACGGGCGGCTATGCAAGCGCTCCATTATTACGAAGCGCTTCACAAAAAGGAATTCCGTGTGTAATTCAAGAACAGAATAGTCACGCTGGAATAACCAATAAATGGCTTAGTAGCAAATCAAATGCTATTTGTGTAGCCTATAACGGAATGGAGAAATTTTTCCCTTCTGAAAAAATAGTTTTTACCGGTAATCCGGTGCGACAAGACTTACTGGATATTTCAGAAAAAAGAAACGAAGCGCAACAGTTTTTTAAGTTGGATGCCAATAAAAAAACACTGTTGGTGTTAGGCGGAAGTTTAGGAGCAAAAAAGATCAATGAGCTTATCGATACGTCCCTTTCATTTTTTGAAGAACAAAATATTCAGGTAATCTGGCAGTGCGGTAAGTATTACGAAGAAATATATAGAAACAAATCGACTGGAACGATTCAGGTTCATGCTTATTTAGATAGAATGGATTTGGCGTATGCAGCGGCAGATATTATTATTTCAAGAGCGGGCGCTTTATCGGTTTCCGAATTATGTTTGGTAGGTAAGCCAGTTATTTTTATTCCGTCACCTAATGTGGCAGAAGACCATCAGACTAAAAATGCGCAAGCGGTTTCAGAAAATAAGGCTGCTATTTTGTTAAAAGAAAACCAATTGGAGGAACATTTTGAAGGTAAATTTTCAGCTTTGCTTTCTTCTGAATCAACACAAAAGGAACTTTCAGAAAACATAAAAAAAATGGCAAAGCCCAATGCCACAAAAGACATTGTTGCAGAAATTGAAAAATTAATTTCTAAACAAAAAGGGAGCTAACTAATGAAGCATTTAGACAACATACAAACACTTTATTTTATCGGTATCGGCGGTATCGGTATGAGTGCGTTGGCTCGCTATTGTAAGCTAAAAGGTTACGATGTGTTGGGGTATGATAGAACGGAGAGTGACATTACTGAAACGTTAGAAAAAGAAGATATTTCGGTTTCTTTTATAGATTCGGTGGAAGCAGTTTCAGAGAACAGCTTTGATAAGGAAAAAACATTGGTTGTCAGTACACCAGCTGTTAAACAAAACAACATATTATCTTGGTTTCAGGAAAATGAATACAACATCGTAAAACGAGCAGCTTTATTGGGTGAAGTCACCAAAGACACTTTTTGTTTGGCTGTTGCCGGAACCCATGGTAAAACAACCACTTCGGCTATTTTAGGACACTTATTGGCTGAAACAGGAATGGCGGTTACCGCTTTCTTGGGTGGGATTGCAGAGAATTATAACTCTAATTTCATTTCAAATGGAACACAAATTACGGTGGTGGAGGCAGATGAATTTGATCGTTCCTTTATGCAGTTGCGTCCCGATATAGCGTGTATTACTTCTATGGATCCCGATCATTTGGATATTTACGGAGATGTTTCAGAATTTGAAAAAACGTTTAAAGATTTTGCAGGTTTAGTTTCTGAAAAAAATAATTTATTATATAAAAAAGGACTGCCTTTAAACGGAAAAACCGTTGCGATTGAAGAAACAGCTGATTATGAAGCACAAAATGTTCGAATTGAAGACGGTGGCTATGTATTTAATTTAAAGACACCGACGCGAACGTTAGAAGATTTACAGTTTAATTTGCCCGGAAAACATAACCTACAGAATGCTGTAACAGCTCTGGGTATGGCGATTTTAGCAGGTTCCCCAACCCGTCGCCTACCCGAAGCGTTACAAAGTTTTAAAGGTGTTCAGCGGCGATTCTCTTATAAAATTAAAACCAATGACTTGGTATTGATTGATGATTATGCGCATCACCCAACCGAATTACACGCATTGCATCAGGCAGTTGCAGAAATGTATCCGGATGAAGCGAAATTGATTGTTTTTCAGCCGCATCTTTTTAGTCGGACAAAAGATTTTGCAGAAGGATTTGCTGAAAGTTTATCAAAATTTGATGAAATAATCTTGTTAGATATCTATCCGGCAAGAGAAGAACCGATGGAGGGAATTACTTCAAAATGGCTGTTGGAAAAGATTGATTCCGATAAGAAAAGTTTGGTTTCAAAAGAAGATTTACCTAGAGCTGTACAACAATCTACTTGTAAAGTAAAAGTAATGGCAGGTGCTGGAGATATTGGTGTTGAAGTGAATAAAATAAAAAAATTGTTAGAACATGAAGCGTAGTTGGGAGTACATAAAATTTGTGTTGCTGTTTGGCTTAGTTGTGTTTTTATTCAGCTTTACCAAACAACGAAATAGTAGTAGAAATTTAGAAAAAACCAGCATAGAGTTTTTAGATGAAGGCAGCCCTTTTATCACCCGTAATACGGTTAATAAATTGTTGATACAAAATTACGATACTGTTACGAGCATCCGTAAAGATAAGTTAGTTTTGAAAGAGGTGGAGTCTCGTTTACTTGAAAACGACATGATATTTGATGCTCAAGTGTTTATTACCTTACGTGGAACGCTTGGAGCTAAAATAAAACAAAGAAAACCATTAGGGAGAGTTGCTGCCTCGACAGATTATTATATTGATGAAGAAGGAAAAAAAATGCCGTTATCTTCAGTATATACAGAACGAGTACCATTAATAACGGGAGTATCAAAATCAAATTTTAAAGAATTAACTCCTTTATTAAAAGCAATTGAAGAAGATCCCTTTATGAAAAGTAGTGTAGTGGGACTTGAATACCAAAGAGATGGGAGTATTGTAATACGATTACGAAAACACGATTTTAAAGTGCTTTTTGGAAAACCAGGAGCAATAGCCGATAAGTTTCAAAACTTTAAGGCGTTTTATAAAAAAACAAAACAAGATAATATGCTTTCTAGCTATACATTGGTCAACTTAAAATTTGGAGATCAAGTTGTAGCTACAAAAAAATAAGGCGATGGAAAACGAGAACATAGCTGTAGGATTAGATATTGGGACCACTAAGATTGTTGCCATGATTGGCCGTAAAAACGAATACGGTAAAATGGAGATTTTAGGAATTGGAAGGTCTAAAAGTCTGGGTGTGCACAGAGGCGTTGTTAATAACATTACTCAAACCATACAATCCATACAGCAAGCAGTACAAGATGCAGAAACCTCTTCAGGGATGAAGATTGATAATGTAATGGTGGGTATTGCCGGCCAGCATATACGTAGTTTACAACACAGCGATTATATAACCCGTAGCGACAGTGACGAAGTAATTGATGAAGCCGATATAGAACGCTTATGCAATCAAGTACATAAATTGGTGATGCTTCCTGGAGAAGAAATTATTCATGTACTTCCACAGGATTTTAAAGTTGATGGGCAAGCTGAAGTAAAGGAGCCTATTGGGATGTACGGGGGCCGTTTAGAGGCTAACTTCCATGTAGTAGTAGGGCAAGTTTCTTCCATTAGAAATGTAGGTAGGTGTATAAAAAGTGCTGGATTAAATCTTTCAGCAATTACATTAGAACCATTGGCTTCGGCAAATGCTGTTTTAAGTAGAGAGGAAAAAGAAGCGGGTGTTGCGTTGATTGACATCGGTGGCGGTACAACCGATTTAGCTATTTTCAAGGATGGAATTATACGCCATACTGCAGTGATTCCTTTTGGAGGTGGTGTAATAACAGAAGATATAAAAGAAGGCTGTTCCATTATCGAAAAACAGGCCGAATTACTAAAAATCAAGTTTGGTTCAGCTTGGCCGGGTGAAAATAAGGAAAACGAAATTGTTTCCATACCAGGTTTACGAGGACGAGAACCTAAAGAAATTACACTTAAGAACCTTTCAAAAATAATCCATGCGCGTACCGTCGAAATTATTGAACAGGCGTATCTGGAAATAAAAAATTACGGTCACGAAGAACAAAAGAAAAAACTAATAGGCGGAATTGTATTAACAGGTGGTGGCGCCCAATTGCAACATTTAAAACAATTGGTCGAGTATATAACTGGAATGGACACGCGTATAGGCTATCCAAACGAACATTTAGCAGGTAGCAGCGATGATGAAACTACAAGCCCTACTTATGCAACAGCAGTAGGATTGGTACTTAGTAGCTTGGACAATCAAGAGAAAGCACAGCAAAAAAAGCAACAAAAAGAAGTGGAAGCTTCAGAAGAAAAAGATACAGAAGAAGTTACTGATACCTCTGAAGAAGTTAAAAAAGAAACCAAAGAACCACCAAAAGAGCGCAGACGTTTTCTAGATAAATGGGCTGAAAAGTTCAAAGAATTTTTAGATAACGCAGAATAAAAAATAAAAAGAAAGAAAAAGAAACCTCACAAAAATAAATATTATGAGCAGCAACACAGAATTTGATAACATTTCGTTCGATCTGCCCAAGAACCAATCAAACGTCATAAAAGTGATTGGTGTTGGCGGTGGTGGTAGCAACGCTATCAATCACATGTTTAACCAAGGAATTAAGGGGGTAGACTTTGTGATTTCTAATACAGACTCACAGGCGCTGGAAAATAGTTCAGTACCTATTAAAATTCAATTAGGTGTTTCTTTAACCGAAGGATTAGGAGCAGGAGCAAACCCTCAAATAGGGGAGCAGTCGGCTATGGAAAGCATGGAAGAAATTAAAAGTATGCTCACCACCAATACCAAAATGATTTTTATCACTGCCGGAATGGGTGGTGGTACCGGTACTGGAGCGGCACCAATCATTGCTAAAATGGCAAAAGAGTTGGATATTCTAACCGTTGGTATTGTTACGATTCCGTTTCAGTTTGAAGGAAAAACTCGAAACGAACAAGCACAGATCGGGGTTGAGAAATTGCGTCAAAACTGTGATTCCTTAATTGTAATTAACAATAACAAACTGCGGGAGGTTTACGGAAACCTTGGCTTTAAAGCTGGTTTCTCAAAAGCAGACGAAGTACTTGCCACAGCTGCTCGTGGTATTGCTGAAGTTATTACACACCACTACACACAGAATATTGACTTGCGCGACGCCAAGACTGTACTTGCTAACAGCGGTACTGCTATTATGGGTAGTGCGAATGCAACTGGGGCAAAACGTGCAAGTGAGGCCATTGGTAAAGCACTAGACTCTCCGTTGTTAAATGATAATAAAATTAAAGGTGCTAAAAACGTATTGTTGCTTATCGTTTCAGGAACCGAAGAAATTACCATTGATGAAATTGGCGAAATAAGTGATCATATTCAAGATGAAGCCGGTCACAGTGCCAATATTATCATGGGTGTTGGTGAGGACGAATCGTTAGAAGGAGCCATTGGTATTACCGTTATTGCTACGGGCTTTAATGCCGAACAGCAGGACGACATTGTTAATACTGAAAGCAAAAAAATAATTCATACCCTTGAAGAAGAGCAACGTGCAGAGCAAGATTTATCTGTAAAACAAGGAGCGACACCTGTAGAATTGCCAAAACGAAAAGAACCAGTTAAAGAGGAAAAACCTATCATTAAGCACAATCTCTTTGAAGAAGAAGAGATAGAAGATAAAATGCCGCCGGTTTCTGAGGCAAAAAAGCCAGAAGAAAAACCTTCTGTTCCTTTTGAAGGTTACATTGAGACGTCAGAATTATTAAAAAATATTGATGTTTCCTATGAAGAAATCGACATTCATCACATTGCTGAATTTGAACAATTGGTCATCAATGAAATGGATGTAAATGAATTTGTGATTGTAGATTCTAAAAAGAAGGAGCAAAACCAACAGCACCAAGCTTCAGAAAAAGCAGAAACAGAAAAACAGGAAGCAGTTTCAGAAAGTGATGAACAAATGTTGATGTTTGACCTGCCGGTAAAACCTGCTTCAGATTCAACTAAAAAATATCAGCTGTCGGAAGATGAAGAGGAGGAAACGATTACGTCAGAAGTTGAAGATATCGAAGTAAATGATTACGTAGAAGTGATACCAGTTACCGAATTTTCAAATGAAGGGGTTAAGCGATACAGCTTAGATGACTACCAAGAGAAGGAGGATGAGCTTGTAAACGCAAAGCCAGATAGTAAAAATGATAAAGCAGCAGAAGAGGAATTAATTTTTGAAAAGAAAACGATAACACCGCCTTCTGAGGAGAACACTGAAAAGGAAGATGCCGGTGAAGTAGATCCATTAAATACGCCTATCTCACAGTTATTGAAAGATCGAACAGATGAACGGAAGAAGAAGATGAAAGACTTTAATTACAAGTTTAGAAACAGCGGATCTCGAATAGAAGATATAGAAAACCAACCGGCCTATAAGCGTATGGGAATTGATTTAGATGATAAAAGGAATGTCGATGGTTCTCTTTCGAGAACTTCAGTCAGTAGTGATGAGGACGACGATATCGAATTGAGAAGTAACAACTCCTTTTTGCATGATAATGTAGATTAGTTTTAACCAACCAACTTTTATAAACCTATAAGGAACGCCTTATAGGTTTTTTCTTTATTAATAAAAACATATTAGCTATCTTCGCATACTAGTATTAAAAGGAATAAAAATGAGCCTACAGAAGCAGATAATGGATGCTATGAAAGTAGCAATGAAAGAAAAAAATGCAAATGCATTAGAAGCGTTGCGATCGGTAAAGTCAGCGTTATTGTTGGCACAGACCGAAACTGGATCTAAGAAAGAGCTTACGGAAGAAGAAGAGGTAAAATTACTCCAAAAGCAAGTAAAGCAACGTAAAGATAGTGCAGCAATCTATAAAGAACAGGGCAGGGAAGATTTAGCCGAACCTGAATTAAAGCAAGCTGCTATAATTGAAACCTTTTTACCAGCTCAATTAAGCGAAGAAGAGGTAGCCAAAGTAGTGGATGAAATTATTGCTCAAACTGGAGCAGAATCTATGAAAGATATGGGCAAAGTGATGGGAATGACGAATAAAAAATTAGCTGGACAAGCTGATGGAAAAACTATTTCAAACATTGTAAAACAACGATTGGCTTAGTTTAATCATATAGTATTTTGGCCGCGTGGCGCAACTGAATAGCGCATCAGATTTCGGCTCTGAGGGTTGGGGGTTTGAATCCCTTCGCGGTCACACTAAAGCTTGCAATTTTATTGCAGGCTTTTTTTATGCATTAAAGTGAGACGTAGCTGTTGTTTGAAAGATGAGTTACTTTTCTATTAAATAAAATACAGTTTCACTTTAATATAACTCATGTCTTTTAATGATCATAAATGCTGTAATAGAGTACGATAAATTGACTTACAGTATATATTTTACAATGTGAGGGGAGGGTTTGCTAATCATTAGTTTAATATGCGATTCGTGACAATACGCAGTTTAGAGCTTTAAAAATGGTGTTATTATTAACTGCTAATTTGTTTTATACTATATAAATAAAAAAAGAGCCACTTCAACGAAGTGGCTCTTTATATTTAATGTATGCTAAGTTTATTCTTACTTAGTTAACATCCCAGAAAATTGGAGTTGATAAATTATCACCACCTATAGCAGATGAAGCAGCATTGTAATTTGCTCCATTTAAATTTTGCTCAATAACTGGGTAAGTAAATCTCTTTGGAACTTCATCAAATTGAGATTCCTCTGGTGCTTGAAGTTGTGGGTAGTCTAGTCTTCTAAACTCAGTCCAAGCTTCAAAACCACGGTTGTAAAGAGATATCCATTTTTGGATTCCAATTTTTTGACGGAAGTCACCTTCAGCTGTTGCATAAGCAACTTCTGGTTTAGCTAAATAAGCAGTAGCATCTGCTTCAGCTATACCCCAATACTCCATACTTGAAGTAATTGCTTGCGTATAAAAAGTTGCAGCATCACCAGCGATAAAGCCTCTTTCAACAGCTTCAGCCAACAAGAAGTTACCTTCAGCAGCGTCAAAAATTAAACCTTCAAGATCTGGAGTGAAAAACAGAGGTCCTATATGTGAGTAATCTCCATAAGAAACAGTGTTACCATAAGGTGCACCAAGGTATTCTCCATCCACTTTATCAGAGAAGAACACATCACTTCTTGGGTCTTCTAAATCATTTAATTGGTTTACATAAGTATCAGCAGGAAGGAAATCCTTTCTGTTACTTTGTACCAAGTCTACCCATAATGGGTTAGTGTTTGGTGTAGTAGACTGATACTGTACTGTTGCATTTTGGCTATTATCTGTAATAATATTGCTTGCAGCATCAGAAACTAGACTGGCAGCTTTAGTTGGATCTACATCTGCAATACGCATTCCTAATCTTAACTTAATTGAGTTACCAAAAGTAACCCAGCTTTCTGTGTTACCGTTGTAGATTAAATCTTGCGATCCGAAACTTCCATAAGTAGAATTTAAATTAGCTAATGCCGCATCTAATCTACTAATGATATCATTATATATTGCTGTGTCATCATCATAAGCAGGATTGATATTGTCTATATCTAATGCTTCAGAGTAAGGAACATCACCAAATGTATCAACTAAAATTTGCATAGCCATTACACGTTGAATCTCGATTATCGCCAATTTGTTGGCTTTAATCGCTGTGTCTTCTTGAAATTGATCTGGTGTTACGTTAGTAACTTCTTGTGCAGAGATTAAGTCATAAGATTCATCTAAATCTTTTAAAACATCTCTATACATAATAGTCCAGTGGTTTTCAGGAATACTTCGAGTAATTACATTGTATCGAGCTTCATCAACATATGTTGCTTCACCCCAATATTGAGCGAATAATCTCCAAATATTTCTGTTAACATTTGTATTCACTAATTGGTCTACCATATTACGCTGTCCGTTGGTCATCAATGTTTCCCCCGGAACCTGAGTAAAGGCTTTTTCGTCATCGTTTAGCGGTGTAAGGTCATCTGAGCATTGCGCAAAGAGAACTCCCACTAAACAAATTACTATTATTCTATTTATCATCATCTTTAAATTTTGTGTTTAAAATTGGAATTTAGCAGTAAATCCTATATCACGAGTGGTAGGT